>JACCED010086402.1_pt1 | contig 13880 bp, 10 predicted proteins | sample 7455021 | NCBI WGS metagenome assembly JACCED01 (sample SAMN15323456, study PRJNA562643) | freshwater metagenome | isolation source: river surface water | place: USA:Blue River Watershed | collected 2017-08-19 | reverse complement strand
TTTTTTTTCTCCTATTATAGTATAAAGAATATAGCATAAATGGGTGGTGGTCTTCTTCAACTTGTTGCTTATGGTGCTCAGGATGTTTATTTAACTGGTAATCCTCAAATTACTTTTTTCAAAGTTGCTTATCGCCGTCATACTAATTTCGCAATAGAAGCAATTGAACAAACTTTTAATGGTTCTGCAACTTTTGGTTCTCGCGTAACTTGTCAAATTACTCGAAATGGTGATTTAATAAATCGTGTATATTTTACTGCTAATGTATCTAATACTAATACTGCTACTGATAAAAATATAGCTCTTGTTCCATATTTTGGACTTAAATTATTAAAATCAATTGAATTAGAAATTGGCGGTCAACGTATTGACAAACATTACTCTGAATGGTTATATATATGGAATGAATTATCTTTACCAATTGGAAAACGCGATGGCTATAGATTAATGGTTGGTGGTGATAGATATAATCGTTCTATATTATTAAAATCAACTGAAAGTTATTCATTATTTGTTCCTCTCGAATTTTGGTTCTGTCGCAATGTTGGTTTAGCTCTTCCCTTAATCGCTCTTCAATATCATGAAGTGAAAATTAACATTGAACTAGAAACCGCAACTGCTATGGTTGATACTGGTTTTAATATGTCAGACCGTAGTGCTACTGATGCAAATGTTAAATTTACAGGTGGTGGCGCTCAAAGTGTTAGTTTAACTGCTGCTTCATTATGGGTAGATTACATTTTCTTAGATACTGATGAACGACGACGATTTGCTCAATTATCACACGAATATTTAATAGAACAATTACAATTTACAGGAGCTGATACTGTATCTGGAAATACTACAAATGCTATGAAGAGTATCCGAATGAATTTTAATCATCCATGCAAAGAATTAATATGGGTAATTAAACCCGACGTTGCTGCTACTGGTTTAATTGCTGCTCCATATTGGAATAATTTTACTGACCGCAACGCCGATAATCAATATATTCTTGGCAGAAATCCTGTAACAAAGGCTAAAATACAATTAAATGGAAATGACCGTTTCGCAGAACGTAATGGAAGTTATTTTAGTCTTGTTCAACCTTATCAACATCATGAACATACACCAAATGTTTTTAATAATGGTATTAATACTTATTCATTTGCCATTAAACCAGAAGAACATCAACCATCTGGAACTCTTAATATGTCTCGTATAGATACTGCTGTTTTATCTTTAGCTTCATCAGTTAATGGTACTATTTATATATATACTGTTAATTATAATGTACTTCGAATCCTTTCAGGTATGGGTGGTTTAGCGTATTCAAATTAAAAACAACAACTTTTATTTTTTGTTTGATTTTTATTTTCATATAAAAATTTATTTTGTGTTGATTCTATTGTTAATTTTAAAAATTCCAATTCGCGTTTATTTGTCAATTTCTTTAATTCTATATCATGTTGAACTTTAATTTTATTAAATTTGATTATATCTTTTATTCGTACATTCTCAAATATATTTATATCTTTAATCTCCTTGTTTATATTCTCTACATTTTCAACTAATTTATCAAATAATTCAGGTGTTAAATTATTTGACATAGTGAAATAATCGATTAAATCTTTTTGTTTATTATACATCAATTTATAATTGAATAATACATCATGTATATTCTTTAATTTTTCCATATTTTCTCGATAATTTCTAAATTTTACTATTGAACTTAAAATTGTTAATAATGTTCCTAAAAATAATGATATCATATTTATTGATAATGATATTGTCTCTTTTGATATTATTAATCCCATTTGCGATTGTTGATTATCATTTTGATAGTTTATTAATGTTAATCTTACTGCCTCTATAAATGTAGTTAATGTAGATATTATTAATATTAATAATGATATTCGATTATATCTAAAGTATATTAAATCATATTTAGCAGATATTATATATAATGATGTTGATATTTTCTTTTTATTATCTTTTATTGATTTATATAATTTGTCTTTCCTATCATTAATATCATTAACAACATCACTTGTTTGACTTTCTGTATTTTTTCTATCTGTAAATTCATATAATGTTAATAATTTATTTTCATCTCTTGATGTCGGTGTTGTTGTAGAAATATTAACAAAATCTGCTTTTATTTTTGGTGCTGTATTATGTGAATTATCATCAATTATAACCATTACGTCATCTTCCCTACTATCAGTCATTTTATATTTATATTTAACATAATAATAATTATGATTATAAAAATTATTATTATTATTATTAAATCTTTAATTGTAAAAGGTCTTTTTATATTATAATCGGTTTTATATATAGTATTTACTAAACTAATAGCATTTGTTACAGCACTTTCTAATGATGTAAAATGTATTTTAGCATTTCCATTATGTGTTCCTAATATATAAATATTATCACTAATTTTACTATTTCTAATATAATTATAGTTAGGTGTTTTTAAAAATGCTGTTTCATTGGATTTCCATTCTCCATTATCATAATAATTATTTATAAATGCTAATGTTGGCAATGGTAAATCATTATATATTTCTTTTAGTTGTCTAAAAATTTCATATATAATCTCATTCTTATCTTTACATTCATTTGCTGTTTTATTTAAATATTTACTTTTTTTATCTAAATATGTAATACAACAACTGATAACCGTTTTTGAATTTCTTTCTTTAAATTTCATATAATCCGTTAATACATTTTTAACTATTCCCCAATCCGTATCATTAATATATCCATATTTATTTAATGATTCTTTTATTTCATAATTCCAATGAAATGTTACAGATATATATGTATTATAATTCGTCTTTTCTACATATTCCCCAAAATCATTTATAGTTCTTAAATATTCCGGCGAATTTTCAAGTATTTTATATAGATTAATCGGAGGAATTGCTAATATTACTTTTTTAGCATAAAAATTATGCCCTTTATCTGTTGTTAATTTAATTATATTATTTTCTTTCTCTATTTTATTTATTTTTGTATCAAATTTAAAATTAACATAATTTAAATAATTTTTCCATATTTTAAATAATCCATCATCATTCGGTAATTTTGGCTGATAACTATTATATAATAATGTGTCATTCAATATATTTAAATAACTATTTAAAGAAACCTTTGTAATATCTCCTCCATCAATTATTCTAGCATATCTATCAGTATAATTAATAGCTTTTTCACTAAAATTATTATTTTTCATAAAATCATATAAAGATAAGTTTTTAGCATGATTGGGATTTATAAGTAATTGAAAAAAATTTACTGTTATTAGCCATATTTCATTAAAATTATAAAAATTAGTTTTAATAATATCTTCATATATCAAATATAATGTTGATAATTTATATCTGATAAATAAATCTTTGAATTTTACCCCAATTTTATTTAATATCATTTTGAAATTTAAATAACAACTTAAATAAACTCTTGGCCCATGTTCTGAAAAATAATATTCATTCTCGTATTTCTGTCTATTCACCTTATGACATCCTCCAATAAATTTATCTTTTTCTATTATCATGATTTTTTCCTTTTTATCTGCTAATGTAGCAAATGTTAATCCTGCAGGACCCGAACCAACAATTATAGAATCATATATAGTCATTATATAATAATTATATTTTTTTATAAATAAATAAAAATAAATTAATATTTATGACAATTGATATCTTGATTACCTGAACTATGAAATTCTTTCAATACCTGACAATCAATCGCCGCTTCTCTCATTGCTTGATATAAACTCAATATATTTTGCATTTTGCTTAATGCATTTTTATATATAAAATCATCTATATTATCAATATCTGTTGTATCTAATTTCTTTTTATTTTTTGATTTTCCATCTAAATCTTCATCTTTTAATATTTTCTTTAATTTAGTTTTTAGAACTTTTAATTCAGATTTATTTGATTCCATCATATTTTTTATTTCAATTATATTTTTTTCATTTAAATCTAATTCTCCTGTTAATTTAGTCATTACACTTTCAAGTGGTTTTTTCTTATTTTTTGTTATTTCTTTTTTAATATCTGTAATTATTTTCTTATAAATTTTAATTTTTTCTTTAAATTCTTCTTCCTTTCTTTCTATTTCATCTATTTTCATTAATAATTCATCTTTATTTATTCCTCCATTATCCATATTAATTGTAGGAAAACTACTCATGTATCTATGAATTGTAACATTCCAATCTTTCTTATTTAAATCACTATGTGAACATAAACGCGCAGCACGTCCTATGGTTTGTTTATCACTAGCCCATGTTATTAATGGTTCGAAAATATGAATATGTCGTACTGCTTTTAAGTCAATACCTTCATTATATGTCTGAGATGCCAAAAATAATTGTACATATTCACCATTTTTATTATAAGGTGCATTAAATAATGCTCGTAATTTATCTAAATCAGCTCCTTTATCTGTTCCTAATTGTGTACTTATTGCTAAAATATATCTAGGTTTTTTATCATTTTCTGTAGGATTGCTCATAATTTTAATAGCTTCTGTTGGTGTTAATTTGGTATATCCTTTACTATTTAATTGTTTAGCTACTGCTAATATACCATGTCCACCATAACCCTTATTTTCATAAAATGCAGAATATATATATTGTTTCTGATTTGGATAATTTGCTACATTTAATAATAATTCTTCTAATTTTGCACTGAATTCGCGCAATGTTAATCCTTTCTCAAAATTATAAAGCATATTTGAATAACGACGAGCAGCTGCCCAATATTTATTTAACATGTTATTTTTTGATAATTTATTATAATCTTTTGCAGCATCTTTAACTTCTTTATATTTGGTTATATATTGTTCAAATTGTTTATTTGACATATTAATATATATTGGGTCTTTATGTATTACGATTGGGAATTTACTTGTATCATTTGACATATCAAAATAAGAAACTAAACCTCTAATTTTTAATTTAAAATCATCTATATTATCCAAATCTTTTTGTAAAATTTCAGGTGTCTTATTATTTCTGACAATATTTAATAATTTAAATATTTCTTCTGGATTATCTCCTAATGTAGCTGTTAATATAAATATTTTCATCTTAGGATATTTAGAACCATTTAATAATAATTTCTCCAAATAATTATGTTGTTTACGTTGATTTGATAATGGTCTAAATAAATTATGTACTTCGTCAATTATTAAAATACAATTATTTAAGTTTATTATTCCTTTAACAATTCTATTTGCTAATTGTGCAAATGAAAAGAAACTAACATTTTTAAATTCTTTTTCTATTTTATCTAGAGTTTTTCCAGCAAATTGAGGGAATAAATCCGCTGCACATTTATAAAAATTTATTGGTGGATTACTTGTTAATGCATCTCTACTACTACAGTAAATTATTTTTTGTTTAGTTCCCCAGAATCCATCCATTATAGAAGTTGCAGTACAAGTTTTACCACTTCCTGTAGAATGCCATATTAACATTCCTCGTTTATCTAAATTATTTTTATGAATAGTCTTACAAATATTATTTATAATTGATTGTGGTGTTGTCGGTAATTTTGGATTTTTTGGATTTTCTACTTTTACTGATGATATTTCTAATTCTGATATTGTATTATACACAGATGATGGAGTCATTAATGGTCCATATGATTTTATAGATGATGATTTAGATGAAGATAATGATTTTTGAGATAATGATTTAAAAGATGATTTAGATGAAGATAATGATTTATAAGATGATTTTTTACTATTTGAATCATTTTCTTCATAATTAAAATATTTTGGAAAATATTTTTTATATAATTTATTTAATTTATTTTCATAATCATCATTTGTATTATCAATAGAATTATATAATTGTTTAAATTCTTCTAAATTATTATCATCATTATATTTTTTTAATTCTGAATAATCATCTTTATTATTTGGGTCATATTGTAATATTTTTGTTTTCATAAAACTTAAGTATATAGATATATCATTATATGTGAAGAATTCAGGGAAATATGTTCTATATAATTCAAAATATTCAAAAATATCAACTACTTCTTTTTTTTTAAATAATAAATTATATTCATATATAAAACTACTAAATGCATCAATTGGAGATTCGCCAATATTTGTAGCTATATGTTCCTTAAAAATTCGACTTTTATTATAATCTAATGGGTCAGTTAAAGATAATAAATATCTAACATATCTAATATAAATATATTTATAACCTTCTATTTCTGAACTTAATTTACTTGTAAAATAATCAGGAAATGTATCAATATATAATTGCTTTAAATCCTTTTTTAATTCTAAAATTAATTTATATGTTCTTTCATCGGGATTTTTATCATAACTATCTGATAAAAATATTAATTCTGGGTAAATTTCTAAATAATATGTTATAAAATTATTATATTTTTCATATATATAATTTTCACCCATAAAATATCTAATTATTTCAGTATCATCTTTAATTTTTGGACTTAAACTAGTTATAAATGTTAACATAAATAATTGTTGTATATATTCATAATTTGATAATATAAGGTCTTGAGAACTTGTATCAATATCTAAAAAAAATCCTTTAAAATATTTTTCATATATTGGTGCAACAAATTTAATTTCTCCTGAATTATAATTCTTTTTATATTCATCCATATATAAAAAAATTTCTTGAATAAAATTTTGTACATTATCATCAGTTCCATCATCCATATATATTTTAAATAAATTCCAATTATTTTGCGAATCTAAATCAATACTTATCAAAATAAAATAAATATATCTTAAATAATTATTATAATTATATTTTAAAAAATTATTCATCGACATTACACTTTTCGAAATTTCAAGTTTTGCCAATGGTGGTTTTTCTTTTTCATCAATTTTAACCATCATATGTTTATCTAATTCATCTACTTCTTCCTCCTCTTCAATATATCCTTCTACACATCTATTACCTTTACCAATTAACTGTAATGTTTCTGGTGCATTCGGCGAATTATATAAATCATATAATGATTTTTCTATATTTGCAAAATCTATTTCTTCTTGTTCAATACTTGAACTTTTACTTTTAATTGAATTTTCACTTGAATTTTTAGTTAAACTCTTAATTTTATATTCTTCTACTTTATCTTTAGAAACACAATCAATTAAATGTTTTCTTATTCGTTTTAAATGACATTTCGGATTTACTTCGCATGATTCTTTAGCACTTTTAATATCATTTCTTGATATATTACCATTTATATGTTCAGATTTACGTAATAATCTATCGTCGTTTAAAAGTTCTCCGCATTCTGCATCATCTTCATTAACCCAGCAATTACCCATATCATATGTATTATTGCGATTTACTGTTTTTTTATTCCAATTACCTTTTGCGTTATTACAACGAGCTTTTGTATATATATTTTTATAATAACGATTATATTTATCAGCTCGTATATTATTATCATCAACAATTTTACAACTACTATCAGTATCAAAAGGATTATTTGCCATAAATTCTTCTAAATTATTATAGGATTCATAGGGGTCTGTTTTTGGTCTTTGATATTCAAAAACAACTTTTTTATTACATTTTTTCTCTCTTTTTGCTAATTCTTTGCTAATTTCATTATATTTCGGATTAATAGATAATGATTTTTTACTCATATTAATACTATTTTATATAAATATTAAAATTATTAATGCAATTAAATATAATATTATTGGTAATGTCGGTGTAGGAATTAATATATAATTCGAAACATCGAATACATAATCTGCAAATTCATCAATCGCTGTTTCCAATAATAAATGTTTATTTTTATATGCCCATTTACATAATTTTCTTTTATAATGAAATGGTCGTCGTTTTATTATATTTGGTTTAATTTTATTTGTTTTAGATAATAAATATACAGCAATTGATGCTGTTGCTGGTTCAATCATTTTAATATTATTAATAAACATAGTCTATTTAATTTATTATTTAAATTATTTAATCAAATTTTTTTTAATTATTATAAAAATCTCCAATATAAAAATTATCAACTAAATATTCACTAATACTATCTTTTTTAGGTTTTTCTAAAAGAAAACTAGTGAATATATGATTGACAAAAAAAGAAAAAAATAACGATAATTTTCTCAAAATATAAGCATAATTATTATCATTTTTTTCATTACATTTTCCAATATTTGTTTTATTAATTCCTATTAAATGTTCCAATTTTTGTAAATCATCTTTGTGACATATTTTACGTTGTATTGCTAATCTATCCGACCCAAAATTATTCATAGCTCCTGCATGTACAATATCACAATTAAATAATATTGTCGTTTTAGGTTTTCCATGTATAATAACTGGAGGCTGAAATAAAAAAGGTGTTGTTGTATGACTTTCTGGACATAATGTTAATAATGGACCATCATTATAATAACTTATTACTGTATAAACAGGATATTTAGTTTTGAATATATATGAACTTGATGTAACATCTCTATGAAATGTAGATAATGTACAACCTTTTATTATATATAAATAATCGATTAATATATAATCTTTTGAAAGATTTGATTTAACAATATCATTTATATTATCATGATTAAATACCTTGAATCCATCTATATTTAAAGATGTTTCTTTGATTCTATATGGTCGTTCATAAGTTTGATTTATAATCAATATCAATATTAAGACAATATAAATTAATGCAAAAATAAATACAATAATCATTATTAAAAATAATTAAATAAATTCAGCAAAAATTTCGGCGCCATATTTATTACATTTCATTTGTTTATTATAAAATGAAATAATATCATTTTCTGTTGTTGGTAACCATTTAGCATTTATTCTATTTCTATAAAACCAAATATTATTTTCATATTTAATTAATTTGTGAATTCTACTTTTATTATCTATTTCTATTTTTTTTCCCTTATTTGTCATTACATAACCAATAATACCTATATTCCCGTTATGTTCCTTTTTATGACATTCTTCACAAATCGAAATTAAATTATGTTGTACATTTTTATTAAAACTATCGAATTTTCCATTTTCATCTGCATTAACTTGATAATTAATATGATGTGTCTCTTCTGCTTTATTTTTTTTACAAACTTCGCAAATATCAATAAAAACAGATGAATTATAATTTGACGTTTTAGTATTTATAATAGTTGTATTTAATCCCAATATCTCTTTTTTTATCAATTCTGCATTTTTCATGAAATTTAATGGCATATCTAATGATTTACAAACATCAATACCATAAATATTAGAACCTTGGCCTTCTCTTAATTTTCTTTCATATATTATTAAATCTCCATCAATTTCTATATGCATATGAAATATTTTTAATTTTTCATCTTTAATTTTATCTTTAACTATTGATATATCTGTCAATTCATGTAAATGACTTGTGAATATAAATGAAGCCTTCTTCGATATTAATTCATTAATTGCTGCAGATACAATCGAAATTCCAGATATTGCCTCAGTTCCGCAACATATCTCATCACCTATTATTAAACTTGATTTATCAGCCCTTTGAAGTATATTTCGTAATTCTGTCATTTCTACAACAAAACTACTCATTCCTCTATAAATATTATCATTTCCACAAATTCTAGTCATTATATGATTATAAGGATAATATTCAAATAATATTGATGGTACAAACATTCCAGCCTGTGCCATTATTATAGATAATCCAACAGCCTTCATAAATGAACTCTTACCTGATGCATTTATTCCATATAATAATATTCCATTTTGATTTAAAGAGATATCATTACCAACGTATTCAATATCTGGATAAATACGTTCAATAATTGGATGTCTTAGATTTTCTGCTTTGATAAATGAATTTTGACAATTTACAATTACAGGTTTATAATAACAATAATCGAAAGCATTTTTGGCATTACAATTATTTATATCAAGTTCTCTAAGTTCATCGATAATTATTTCTAGATTACTTTTATTATCAATTAAAAATTTAGATAAAAAATTTAAATATTCTTTAATAACTATTGATTGTATTTTTTGTTCTGTAGTTTCAATAATTGTGGAAGCATCATTAATATCTTTAGAAGTTAATTTAATATTATTATTATTTGTTCCAATAATTTTTTTTTCAAATTTATTCATATATGTTCTTTTTTTATTTAAAGCCGTTTCATATCTCTTTTTAGTTATTAAAATATAATATCCTTCTTTATCATTATTTTCAAGTTTACAATTAGTATCATCAATATCATTTATAGTCTCTATAATAGAATTTAAAAATTTTAGTTTATCATCTTTAATTATACTTAATTCATCTACTTCAGTTAAATGACCTTTATTAAAAATATTAGTTTTAATATCATTTATATTATATTTATTACATTCATCTAAATTTATAATTTCTAGATAATTAATAATTTCTTTAATTTTGTTGATAATATTATCTTTATTTATAATTTTAAATGCTTCAATAGCATTTTCTAAGGAATTTATAAAAAAATTCCATTCACATGGATTATATTTTTTTAATAATATTTTTCTTTTGCTTCTTTCCAAATCATTAATATTATTTAGATATTTATTTATCATCTTGAATTTTTTATCTTCCAATAATTCTTCGATTTTTTTATATCTTTTATTCAATTCGTCTGGATTATTAATAGGATTTAATAATCTTTCTTTAAAACCTCTTGAACCAAAAGCAGTCGAACAACGATTGAGAATATCTAATAAAGGTCTTTCATTATCATTATGACTAATTATATTTAATTGAATAGCACTATTATATTCAATAGTTAAAATTTTAGATTGTTCTAAGATTTCAGGAATATTAAGTTCTTTAATAATTTCGTTATTATGTTCATATGCAAATTGTAATAAACAACAGAAACTAATTCTGGCATAATTAATTCTTTCTAAATTTAGAAATTCGCAAATAGATAACATTGAATTATTTTCAAAAGATTTTTCAAGAATTTTATTTTGATATTCAATTTTCTTAATGATTGGGAATAATTCAAAATTAGTCCATTTATAATGAACTAATGAATTTATAGAATTAGTAATTTCAATAATTTGAGATTTATTATTAATTTCATTTTCAGATAAAATTAAAATTTCACTTGGATTATAAATAGTTATTAATCTATAAACCTCATCTAAAGTTGAATTTTTATCGGTTTTACTTGCTCCTGTTTCATATACAAAAGTTTTACCAGTTGTTAAATCAGTTCCTGAAATCCCAACGACAAGCAAATTATCTTTCAATTCTTCAAAATACATAACCATAATATAATTACTCTTTTTTGATGTAATACCATTAATATTTGTAGCTTTACTAATAATTTCAGTAATTTTTCTTTCAGGATTAGGAGGTGCGGATATTTGTTCAATTAAAATAATAGTATAATTATTTTCTGTCAATATAGATACGAATTTATTTAAAGTATATATAGGAAATCCAGCCATTAATGGATTATTCTTCGAAACTTCTTTAATTGCTTTATTTTTTCTAGATGTTTGAATATTACAAATATCACAAATTTTACTTAAAAATTTACAATTTTCAATAATAGAATACATTTCAAAAAATGACCCTACTTGCATTAAAATAATTGTATTATCCCCATATTTTAATTTATATTGGTTATCGTAATCAATATAGTCGTCAATAATCATTATCAATTATAATGATTATGTCATATGTTTATATCGATAAATAAATTATTTATGTTTCAGATAATAGTTAAATATTATATTCTATTATTAATTTAAAGTTCAATATAAATAAAATGGAAGAAAAGAAAAATTCATTTGATGATATATTAAAACTGGTTAAATGTTCTATGGAAAAATGCAAAATAGAAACACAAGATTATAATAAATTTAAATTAGATAGTTATAAAAAAGCAGCTGAATTATTTGATAAATTCTCAAAATATGAAATAACTGAAAAAAAATATAATATAGAAATTAAAAAAATAATTCATGAAAATAATATACGTAAAGAAGCATTGGATTATATTTCATGTAAAATAAATAAATGTCGCGATTATGTTAAAAATAATTTAATAGATATGATAAATAATAGGTTAATTTATATTAAAAATAAAAAAAATAGAGTTATTTTAAATCATTATCTAAAATTATTCAAAAAAGATGATGAATTAACTATCGAAAATTATAAAAATTTTTATAATGATATTATTTCTATTTATGAATAAAAATTTAATATATTTTTACTTATAAGAAATTCAATAAAATTGTTTATAAATTCTTCTTCATTGTTATGTCTAGCTAAAATATTAATAATTTCAGAATAAACAATATTTGATTTATTATTATAAACTTTTATAATTTTAGCATCTAAAGGCATACCATATATTGGTAATAATGTATTAGTAAAAAAAGATAATATTTTCAGATAATCATCTTTTATAAAAATATCATTATTTTCTATAGGAGTACATGTATCAAAATCCCATATTTTCCATAAAAACATATTAGTATATTTATATCTGTATTGTTTTCCATTAATATTGTATAATATTTCATTAATTGGTTTATAATATAACATATTTCCCCAATGTAAATCATTATGATAATAACCAATTTTAGTATGAAAAAAATATGTAGCAAAAAATATTTGTGCTATAGTATTATATATATTGTTTATAGTTAATTTATAAAATTCATTTTTAATAAAATCTTCTAATGTTCCATATGCTAATTCCGTAAAAATTAATTTATAATTATATTTAATTATATCATCAATATAATTAAATTTTTGTTCTATAGTTCTAATATCTGTATCTGATAATTTAATTGGACATTCATTAATCATATAAATGAATGGTAAATGAATAATATTTTCAGCTATTTCAAAATTTATTGTTATTTCTTGGATTTTATTTAAAACATCTAATTCTTTTTTTGCTTGTGGTTCTATTATTGTATTATCTTGTTTATGATATATAAAAATTTTAACAGCTAATATAATATTATTATATTTAATTAAAAATACTTTACCATGACCGCTAATTATTTGACTGCCTAGTTGTGTCATTAAATCAAACATTTTAATTTTAATTTTATTTTCATCATTATATATACAATAATTATTATGGTAACCTTCTCTTTGTAATAATTCAATTATTTCTGTTAATATATTTGAAAATTCAACTTTTTCAATATTTCGTTTTTTTGAATATCTTGTTACAACTCTTGACATTTTCTATTATATTAACTTAAATTAATATAAAGATAATTTATCGGTTTCTTTAAATAAAAAATGATAAATATAAGATGAATTGTAAATATAAATGTTTATATTGAACAAGAAATATATTTATGTCAAAACAAATAAAGATTGGGATTATGAAGAAAAATATAAATATGGCGTAACTCAAGATTTATATAAAAGACTTAATGATTTTAAAGAAAGTTCATCATATAAATTTAATTATGCCTATATATTTGAAATAATTAAAATTGAACCCATTTATTTTCAAAAGTTTAATTATAAATCTATTGATAAAATATTTAGTTAATAATGAAAATAATGCTGGTGAAGAATTTATTTATAAATCAGGTATACAATTATTTATAAAAATTTTATTAGAAGATTTTAAAGCTATAGGTCTTATTATTAAACAATTAAATATTAATGATGTTATTAATATAAATTCTATTATCCATTATTATAATCATCAAATAAATATTCACCAAAATAATATTGATATTACTAATAATATTAATATTGATAATGATAATATTAATGATAATGATAATGATAATGATAATGATAATGATAATGATAATGATAATGATAATGATAATGATAATGATAATGATAATGATAATGATAATGATAATGATA
>JACCED010039813.1_pt1 | contig 13880 bp, 12 predicted proteins | sample 7455021 | NCBI WGS metagenome assembly JACCED01 (sample SAMN15323456, study PRJNA562643) | freshwater metagenome | isolation source: river surface water | place: USA:Blue River Watershed | collected 2017-08-19 | reverse complement strand
CGCTTTACGTTGGATTTCCTCCTGGCGGTGCAAATGATATTGCGGCACGTATCATCGGCAAAAAACTATCAGAAAACATGGGCGTCAAAGTTGTTGTCGACAACAAGCCTGGTGCGGGTGGCAACATCGCGACTAACACAGTGGTGACAGGTCCATCCGATGGCTCGGTGATTATGCTGGGTTCGATCGGACCGCTATCGATTGCTTCGCACTTGATGAAAATCCCTTACGACCCCGTTAAGGATATTGCGCCACTCGCCATGGGTGGAAGCTTTCCGAACGTGCTGTTAGTCTCTCCAGAGTCAGGAATCAAAACGCTGAAAGATCTCGTTGATCTGGCAAAAAAAGAGCCGGGCAAGTTAACTTTCGCCTCAACGGGTTCTGGTTCTGCATCGCACTTGCAGGGCGAGTTGTTTAACCAGCGCGCCGGTGTTGATATCGTTCACGTCCCATACAAAGGCGGTGGTGCTGCAACCGTTGATGTAATGGGCAATCGTGTAACGGTTTACTATGCGGCCTTGCCGTCTGCTGCACCTCACATCCGTTCGGGCAAACTTGTTGCCTTGGCGCAGACAAGTAGCAAGCGCGTTGATATTTTTCCCGAGATCCCAACCATCGCTGAATTAGGTTATCCGGGCTTTGACGCCGACAACTGGTACGCATTTATCGCATCCGCAAAAACACCACCTGCAATACTGGATCGCTGGAACAAAGAGTTGATCAAGGTCATCACGGATCCCGCCACTGCGAAAGAACTGCGTGACAAAGGCCTGACGCTTACACCAGGTACGCGCGAGGACTTAGCAAAATATATTGCTAAGGAATCGGACACTTGGGGCAAAATCATTCGTGATCGAAAGATCACCATTCAGTAATAAAACGCCGGCCCTAGTCTTCGAACCGTCCAAAACGTACGGTGGTTGCTCCCACACGTACGTTGGACGTTGATGGCATGACGAGCACTGTGTCGTCGTAGGGGGCGACAATACGTTGATCGCCATCTGTTGCAATCAAATCCCCTTCCTTTGCGATCACTTCCAAGCCTGTGTAGGCTTTGTTAAAGGTGAAGTCTGTCGATTTGGCAACAACAGCCTCTGTGACACGGATGATCCGTTGTCTGGTAGGCAGAGGTTGACGTAAATGCGCTTGCGCGAAGGCCGCGTCGATCACACCGAAGTGCTTAAGAAAGAGTAAGAGCGAGTCGTTGGCAACAGCAACCGATGACTTCTCCCAATGCTGGCCGCACTCAATTAGCAGACCCGTACGCGGATCATTGGGTTTTCCAAAGCCACCACGCTCAATCATCCGTAGGCCGGCAGGATGTCCTGTGTCGATAAGCAGATTTTCTGGCAGTCCAATCAGCTTTGAGAGCGCTGCGCTTTTCTCGCCACCTTGTCCGGTTGCGCCACACACCATAATGGGGGCGCAGGGCTCTGACATCGAGTGGATGTCCAGCAAGTAATCGCAGTCATCCACGAATGGGCGCAACGCACGAGCGCGTCGTAACTCAGCTGAGTCACGGCTGCCCATCAGCACGTCATCGCCCCAGACACGGTTGTAATCTTCGTCTACAAAACGACTTTTGCTTGGGTTCAGCGGATCCCAGTTTGCATAGGCCAGCATGTTGGCAAAAGCAATTGTGAGTCGTCCCACGTTGGGGCGTATGTTCTGCCGCATGAACCAATCAACCACGATCGCACCACAAATCTCGTTGCCGTGTGTGAGCGCTTGAACCATGACATGCGGGCCTGGTTTGCCGGAGTCGAAACTCCAAACATAGGGTACGTCTGTGTTGGATTTCTCCCAGGCGTTCAAGTTTGGTGCTTGCAATTCAACTGGATGTGTTCGTTTCATTATTTAGGCGATCGGATCGTTTAAGTGACAGGCTGATAGCCTTCCGGGACTAATTTCGCGAAGGGCAGGTGCTTCTTGTGCGCAGCGCGCAGTGGCGCTCGGGCAGCGTGGATGAAAATGACAGCCTGAAGGGGGCGCGAGGGGAGAAGGTATTTCACCTCTGATCGGCACAAACGTTCTGTGCGTCCGATCAATGCGCGGGATTTCTTGTAGCAAAGCCTGCGTGTAAGGATGGTTTGGCTCTGCAAAGAGATCCTCTGTCGGTGCGATTTCAGCAACCCGACCCAGATACATCACAACCACGCGGTTGGATAAGTGTCTTACGACGCCGAGGTCGTGGCTGATGAACATATAAGTCAAACCCAGGTCATCACGCAAGTCCATGAATAGGTTCAGCACTTGTGCTTGAATCGATACGTCTAGCGCAGCGACGGCTTCATCACACACTAAAAACTCTGGTTTGACTGCGAGGGCGCGCGCGATACCAATGCGAGCACGTTGTCCGCCAGAGAACTGATGCGGGTAGCGTTGCATGTAAGTGGGATCAAGACCAACCTGCTTGAGCAGGTCCGCCACATAGTCATCGACCTCGGAGCGCTCAACAATTCCATGTACACGAGGCGCTTCACCAACGATATCCAGTACGCGCATGCGTGGGTTCAGAGATGCGAACGGATCTTGAAAAATGAGTTGTATTGGGCGCCGAATCCCGCTGTGTGTCTCGAGTGGGTTACCTCGATATCTCACGGTGCCCTCGGTCGGAGTATGCAGGCCACAGCCGAGTCTTCCCAGTGTAGATTTCCCGCAACCGGACTCACCAACGAGACCCACCACTTCACCTTCCGCTACCGAAAAAGATACGCCATCGACTGCGTGTACGGTATGCGCTTGTACATCCGCACCAAGTGCTCGCGCGGTTTTCTCGAAGATATCGAGTTTGCGTCCAAAGCGCTTGGATACACGCTCAAATGTTAAGAGTTGGGTCATGGTTGAGCCTCGTTCTGCGCGGTTACATGCCCCGGCACGAGTGGATGCCAGCACCGAACTTGATGTTTTCCGGTACTAGACATTGCCGGCATTGCCGAGCAAGCCGATTGTGCATAGGCACAGCGCGCGGCAAACGCGCAGGACGCCCCAAGTTCGGTCAATGAGGGCGTTGAGCCCGGTATCTGACGTAGGCGCTTGCCTGGTATAGTGGTTGCTGGTACCGAATCGAGTAGCCCACGGGTGTAAGGGTGGCGCGGATCATTCAGTACTGACTCCGCGCTACCGTATTCGACGATCCTTCCCGCGTACATGACGGCGATGTGGTCGGCCAGGCCTGCGACGACGGCAAGATCGTGCGTGATCCATATCAGTGCAGTGCCAAAGTTACTGACGAGTTGCTGCATTTCGTACAGGATTTGGCCTTGCACCGTTACGTCAAGTGCAGTCGTTGGCTCATCTGCGATGATGATATCGGGTTGGTGCAACATTGCGATAGCGATGGCTACACGCTGTCGCATACCACCAGAGAATTGATGCGGGTATTGACCCAGCCGCTCGGAAGGCGAGGCAATGCCGACTTTACCGAGCACTTCAACTGCGCGTGCTCTGGCCACTGCCTTGCTGACCGAGTCATGCGCAAGCACTGTTTCTACCATCTGTGTTTCGACACTTAACACTGGGTTGAGCGTCATCATTGGATCTTGAAAAATCATGGCGATCCGCTTCCCACGAACTTTTCTTAAGAACTCCTCGTCTCGGCCCACTAGTTCCTGACCGTCAAAGAGAATGCTCCCTGAGGCGACTTTACCTGGCGCATCAACAAGACCGAGTATTGAAAAGCCGGTGACAGACTTGCCTGATCCTGACTCACCGACGAGACCAAGGACTTTGCCTCGCTCAAGTTCAATCGAAACATCTGCGACGGCAGGGAGTATCCCATTACGGGTATTAAATTCTGTTCTCAGGTTCTTGACAGATAGAAGGGATGTCATCGCGCGAGCCTCGGATTCAAGATGTCACGCAACTGATCGCCGACCAGATTGATTGCCAAAATCGTAATTAGAAGGGCGATGCCGGGATACACGCTTATCCAATACTTTCCGGATAAGAGATATTCATACCCATTGGAGATTAAAAGCCCTAGGGATGGCTCTGTTGCAGGCAGGCCTAAGCCTAAAAAGGAAAGAGTAGCTTCTAACGCAATAGCATGTGCGACCTGCACTGTGCCAACAACAATTAAAGGCGCCATCGCATTGGGTAATAAATGCCTGAGCACGATCCGGGAACCCTTGAGTCCTAGCGATCGAGCGGCCTCAACGTACTCTTTGCCTCTTTCAACCAATGCCGCAGACCGCGCTGTCCTCGCGTAATAGGCCCACTGTACGCTGACGAGTGCAATGATGATCTTGTCCACACCTTTGCCCAATACAGCGAGCAGGACGAGTGCGACAAGGATCGCTGGGAAACCAAGTTGGATATCCACTAAGCGCATAATGAATTGTTCGAAGCGTCCGCCGAGGTGTGCAGCGAGTACGCCGAGAACGCTTCCAATCAAGAGGGCGATAATCCCGCTCGTTAAGCCCACATAAAGAGATACCCGCAGTCCGTAAAAGATAGCGGACACCATATCGCGGCCTTGGCCGTCTGTTCCAAGGAGATAATGCTGACCTCCTAGGCCAGTTTCACCTGGAGCCAGACGTGCATCCATAAGGTCAAGCTTGGAAAGATCATACGGATTTTGAGGTGAAATCAGCGGCGCGAAAACTGCCACAAAAATCACAACGATTAGTGCAACTAATCCGACCATGGCTACCGGGCTTTCCGCATACTGACTACAAAGCCGCTTGAAGGGCGTTTGTACGCCTGTGATTTTTTGAGTGGCGGTGGTCATCCGTGTTGCTCCGAGATGCGGACTCGTGGATCGAGCATAGAGTAGAGGATGTCTACGACGAGGTTAATGATGATGTACATGCACACGACAACCAACAAATATGCAACCACAATAGGTCGGTCCAACTGAAAAATAGAGTCAATCACGAGTTTTCCCATACCCGGCCATGCAAAAATCGTTTCTGTCACGATTGCATAGGCGATGACTGAGCCGAGTTCTAACCCAATGACCGTGACGAGTGGAATCAAGATGTTTTTAAGTAGATGCACCCCGATGACACGCGAGGTTTTGAGACCTTTGGCGCGCGCGAATTTGATGTAGTCCAGTAGACTTTGCTCGCGTGTTTGCGCGCGCGTCAGACGAATAATGAGGGCTAACTTCAGGAGCGCCAGATTCAATGCAGGCAATAACGCATATTTAAGACCTTCAAAGTTAAAGATCGATAATTGAAGTCCAAAAATATCTTGGGTCGGGCCTCTTCCTGTTGATGGCAGCCAGCCCAAAGTTACGGCAAACAACAAGATCAACAAAAGACCCACCCAAAACGTTGGTAAAGAAAAGCCAACGATTGAACCTGTCATGATCCCTCGAGATATAAAGGAGTTGGGACGTAGTCCCGCATATAAACCGAGAGGAATACCGAGAAACACGGAAATCAACATCGCGAGCACTGCGAGTTCCATTGTGGCGGGCATTCTTTCAAAGATCACATCTAACGCAGGTCGTGCATAGACAAACGATTTCCCTAAGTTGCCTGTGACAGCTCCTTTGAGAAAAGTGACGTATTGTTCAACGACCGGCTTATCCAAACCTAGTGCAACCCGTGCGCGATCTTTTTCAATTTGATCCGCTTCCGGGTGCACTAGGATTTCAATTGGATCCCCAACCAGATATAAGCCCCCAAACACCAATACAGACGTGACAAAGAGCACGAGGACCGATTGAGCTAGACGACGAAGAATAAAAGCTGTCACGGATCAAAACCTTTTGTCTATTGTGTGTAAGCATGGTGCCTGTGGGTGCTTATTTGGCAAGTTTGGCGTCTTGCGCAAGGGTGTATTGGTCTGCACGCCCTGTGTATTGAATCCCTTTGCGTGTGGCCCAGGTGCTGACCTCATAGTGCAACGGGATTAAGCCCATGAGTTCGATTGCCTTTTCACTTGCGAGGGCGAGCGCAGCATCGCGCTGCTTGTCGTCAATAATCACAACAGCTTTTGCAATCAGCGCATCGAGCTCTGGGCTGGAGAAACGACCACGGTTAGCAGCGCCCAACCCTGCTTTGGGATTGTATGTTGCCAACAACGCGCGAAGCGGAGAGGACGTGTCGCCAGACGATGCGCCCCACCCGGCAAGAATAAATGAGAACTCCATCTTGCTTGCTCGGGTGAAAAAGATGTTGGACGGCATCGTATCCACTTTCGTGGGGATACCGTTGCGTGAAAGGAATTGAGCAATCGCTTGCGCTGTTTGTCCGTCGTTAATGTAGCGATTGTTCGGTGAGTGAAGCGTCAGCCCGAATCCATTGGGGTAGCCAGCCTCAGCTAGCAGTTTTTTTGCACCAGCCGGATCATACGCATCGGGTTTAAGTTTCTTACTCGTCCCAAAAAACGATTCGTCGAGCAATTGGCCGGCCGCGATTGCTTGACCTTCCATTACACGCGATACGATCGCGTTGCGGTCAATCATCTTGCTTAGCGCGCGACGCACACGTGCATCGCGCAGAGGATTAGCCTCGAGCGGTTTGCCGTCGGCTGTCGTCACAAATGGGGAGTTTTTTTCGCGATCGCTGTCCATGTGAAGGTATATCATACGATTCGATACTGCGTTGGATACGACTACGCGAGAATCTTTCTTTAACTTTGCCGCATCTGCTGTCGGGACGCCCTCAATCATCTGTACGTCGCCAGAGAGCAGCGCCGCAACGCGTGCGGGTGCACTTGTAATGATGCGAAAAGTCACCTTGTCCCAGCTTTGCTGGTCGCCGTAGTAGTCTTTGTTGCGCGTCAAGATGATCCGGTCACCAGAAACGTACTCCTGAAAGCGGAAAGGGCCCGTCCCGATCATGGCTTTGCCGGAATTGAAATCCTCAGTCTTGGCACCTTCTGCAATTGCTTTGGGAACGATGGCGACCGACACCATATCGGTTGGCAGTAACGGATAGGTCGTTGCCGTTGTGAAACGAATGGTGTGCGGGTCTACGATCTTGACCTCTTTGATCGCTCGAACGAACACTGCAAACGAAGCGGGGCTGTTTGGTACGTTCGGAATGCGTTTGATCGTGGCCGCTACATCTTCTGCAGTAAAAGGGTCACCGTTGTGCCACTTGACGCCTTTGCGCAGTTTGAATTCCCATTCAGTGTCCGATAAGGCTTTCCATGATTCTGCGAGGCCTGGGTAGGTTTTTAAACTTGCATCGGCTTTGACTAGGGTCTCAAACACATGTGCCGCCATCGCATTGTTTGGCGTCAAGTTGTGGAAATGGGGGTCCACAGTCGTAACCGGTGTCGACAGCGCGACCGACAATTCTTTGACCTGGGCCAATGTTGGTGTGGACCAACCCACTAGGGCTAGTGACCCCGTCAGGGCGAGGCTCAACACAGCACGGCGCAGGGGACTAAATCCAAATTTGTGTGACTTTAAAGTAGTCATGGCTATTTCCCAGTCATATTAAGTAATAACACCCTGCAATATAGCGGGTGCACTCTAGTGTGACAAGTAATAAGACCGATGGTTTCCCCGAGGTTAGAATCACATCATCATTTGTGTTTATAGCTAGTCAACGCCCACAGGATCCACATGAAGCTGTCATCACCCGTCTCACTTGGTGCACTCTCACTGAAGAATAGTGTTGTCATGGCCCCCTTAACCCGCATGCGCGCGGGTGCAGAGGATGTGCCAGGAGATTTAGCGGCACAGTATTACGCGCAACGTGCGAGCGCTGGATTGATTATTTCTGAAGCTGCGCAAATTTCTGCTCAAGGCAAGGGGTATCCCGCAACGCCAGGTATTTACTCAGATGCGCAGGTGGCAGGTTGGCGCAAAGTGACCGAAGCTGTGCATGCAGAGGGTGGATTAATTGTTTGCCAGCTCTGGCACGTTGGGCGGATTTCGCATTCCTCGCTTCATCCGTCCGAGGGTTTACCCGTAGCGCCGTCTGCCATTGCCCCCCAAGGAAAGGTCTATACCGCTACATGGGAACTCGCGCCCTATGAAACGCCTCGAGCGCTAGCGCTCGAGGAAATCCCCGGCTTGATCGCAAGCTATGTGCACGCTGCCAAGCAAGCAAAAGCCGCAGGATTTGACGGCGTTGAAGTGCATGGCGCGAATGGCTACTTGCTCGATCAGTTCTTGCACGACGGATCGAACAAGCGTGCAGATCAATACGGCGGCTCAATCGAAAACAGGGCGCGCTTGCTGCTAGAAGTGATGCAAGCGGTGGCAACGGTTTGGTCGACTGATCGGATCGGTGTGCGTCTGTCACCCTATGGCACCTTCAACGACATGTCTGATCAAGATACGGTGGGCTTGTTCACGCATGTGATTAAGGCCTTAGACAAGTTAAATCTGGCGTATTTGCATTTGATCGAACCACGTTCGACGATGGCTGGTGGGTCAGATAAGGTGAAGGACGATCAGCCGAGTGCGTCTGCTCTATTCAGGCCATTCTTCGCCGGAAAAATTCTTGCAGCCGGTGGTTACGACGGGGCCGGAGCTGAGGCCGCTTTGGTGAGTGGACAGGCAGATGCTGTTGCCTTTGGTCGATTCTTTATTTCGAATCCTGACTTACCTAAACGTTTAGAAACGGGTGCCGCACTCACGCCTTATGACCGCGCCACCTTTTACGGTGGAGGAGCAAAGGGGTATGTAGATTATCCCTCGCTCACCTGATACATTTACTTAAGCTTTGTTCAAACTTATTTACGGAAGAATGACATGTCGGAAATCTTATTGCAGTCTCGCGAAGCGGATATCGTCACCCTGACAATTAACCGACCAGAAAAACTGAATGCAATGACTAAGCCCCTATGGGGAGAGCTTGGCGATGCCATGGTTGCGTTGTCTGCTCAGGATGATGTGCGTTGCATTATCTTGCGTGGTGCTGGTGAGAAGGCCTTTTCGCCTGGTAACGATATTAGTGAATTTGAAACGCAGCGCTCAAATAAGGCACAAGCGACCGAGTACGGTCACTTCATGCACCAAACCGTCAAGAAAATAAAAAGCTGTCGTCATCCCGTTGTCGCACAAATTCATGGGATTTGTGTTGGCGGTGGTATGGAAATTGCCGCGCTTGCCGATATTCGCATCTGCGGCGCTTCGAGCCGGTTTGGTGCACCGATTAAAAACCTGGGTCTAGTGATGGCGTACGATGAAATGGAGCCGATCGCATCGCTCATTGGTTCATCGAAAGCCTTAGAGCTTTTGTTAGAAGGCCGCATCATTGACGCACAGGAAGCCCTTCGGATCGGGCTCGTGTCGCGCGTTGTCGCTGATGATCAGGTAGCGAGTGAAGCCTTGGCAACAGCGCAACGCATTGCCTCAGGTGCACCCTTGGTTGCCCGTTGGCATAAGCAGTTTGCGCGTCGACTTAAAGACGCTACGCCGTTGACGGATAAAGAAAGAGAAGAGTGTTTTGAATGTTTTGATACGGAGGATTTCCGTATCGGCTACAAGTCATTTCTTGCCAAGCAAACTCCAAAATTTGTAGGTCGATAAATTAATGAGCAATAGCGACGTAAACGGTTCAGCCCCTACCGGGCCACTTGCTGGCATTCGTGTCTTGGAGCTTTCGCAAATCATGGCGGGTCCGACATGCGGTTTGATGTTGGCTGACATGGGTGCGGATGTCATCAAAATTGAGAAACTACCCAAAGGTGACGATTCACGCGGGTATCAAGATCCGCAGATCAATGGCGTATCGGCGCCCTTTTTGATTTTGAATCGAAATAAACGGGGTATGGGTCTAGATTTGAAGAATCCGAAAGGTGCGGACGTACTCAAACGCATGGTCGCACACGCAGATGTTCTGACAGAGAACTATCGACGTGGAACGATGGAGAAGTTGGGTGTTGGTTATGACGTACTGAAAACGGTTAATCCAGGTCTGATTTATGCCGTCGTCTCGGGTTACGGGCGCACAGGCCCCTTAGCGGATAAAGGTGGTTTTGATTTGATTGCCCAAGGCTTTGGTGGGCTCATGAGTATTACCGGTCACCCGGGTGGTCCGCCCGCAAAAACGGGCAACCCCGTTTCGGATATCAATGCTGGAATTTTGTCTTGCGTGGGCGTACTCGCTGCACTAATCGAGCGAGGAAAGTCGGGAAAAGGGCAGATGGTTGATACCTCGTTGATGGAAGCCGCGATGCAGCAGACGTATTGGCAAGCGGCCATGTTTTTTGCAACGGGCTTGTCAGCCGGTCCTGGCGGTTCGGCGCATCCTTTGACTGCTCCCTACCAAGCTTTTAAAACCGCTAATGGATATCTCAACATCGGCGGGGCGAACCAGGCCAACTGGGAACGCGTTGCTGAAACGCTTGGTCACCCCGAGTGGAAGACGGACCCACGCTTTGAGAACAACACGATTAGGCTCGCCAATCGTGAACTGCTCGAACAGTTGATCGAAGCTGAGCTCAGCAAAAAGACGACCGCAGAGTGGATTGCTGTGTTTGACAAGACTGGCGTCCCGGCGGGCCCAGTGCATACTATCGAGGAAGCCCTCACGCATCCACAAGCATTAGCGCGTGAGATGGTGGTTGAGTCCGTTCATCCACAGGCAGGGCTTGTAAAAGGGGTGGGGTTCCCGGTGAAGTTTTCTGAGCAACCTCGCACTGCCGCCACGCCTGCTCCAGGCCTAGGCCAGCATACGGTGCAAGTATTGCGAGAGTTTGGATTTCGTGACGATGAAATCACAGATCTCGTGAGCGATAGGGTGGTGCTGGACGCCTCGTAGTTTTCATTTCGTGGCGTCCAGGCCATACGAGCGTCTTAATTACTTAAGCGTTTTAACGAACTGACGACAGTTACCAAGGATTGTGTCGCTGGCTTTTGCGAGCAACCCTTGGTCTGAACCCAAGCCAACCATTTTGTAGCCCCACTCAAGGTAGCGCTGCACATCCGCTTCGTTTGCGGCAAGGATTCCGATCGACTTGCCATGCTTTGCAGCGATGCCGGGTAAAGTCTGGATTGCACGCTGAACCTCTGGATGGTGCTGCTGGCCCAAGAAACCCATGCTGGCAGCCATGTCATTGGGGCCAATGAATGCGCCATCTACACCGTCGACAGCAATGATGCTGTCAAAAAATTTAACGCCATCTGCTGACTCGATTTGCACCAAGACGCAGATTTGTTCGGACGCTGTTTGCGCATAGTCTGCAATACGGCCCCAGCGGTTGGCCCGGTGCTGACCAGCTACGCCCCGGATGCCTTTATGCGGGTAGCGGGTTGCGAGCACAATTTCTTTGGCCAGCTCGGCGGATTCGATATTGGGCAGGATAAGTGTTCGCACGCCCATGTCCAAATATTGTTTGACAAGGTCTTTATCAAACTTGACGAGGCGCACGGCAGGTTCGAGTGGATACGCACCAAGCATTTGCAGTTGCGTCAGCACGCTAGTTAAGTCGTTGGGTGAATGCTCCATGTCTAGTGTGAGCCAGTCGTAGCCTGAACCCGCCACGATCTCTGTTGAATACGAGTTAGATAAAGCGCACCACAGTCCTAGCTGGATTTGCTTGTTGTACAGGGCTATTTTGAGTGTGTTTGGCTTCAGCATGGTGTGATGGCTCATAGACAAGTGAATCGGACGGTTGCCGAACATGGTAGTGCAGAATTGAGCTTTTGAGTACTGCTGTTAGGAGTGGTATTTGTAGGCATAGGTGTTGAAAAGTGCTAAGGTTTGTGCAGAAAATTTTTTGTATAAAACTACGGAGAACCGGAATGCTTTTTCCCACGACGATCGTTGGCAGTTATCCGCAACCTGATTGGTTGATTGATCGCGAGAAGCTCGCTGGACGATTTCCGCCTCGCGTGAGAGCAAAAGAACTTTGGCGTGTGCAGGAGCCGTATCTGCAGCAAGCGATGGAGGATGCCACGGTGTTGGCGATCCGTGCACAAGAGCAAGCAGGTTTAGACATCATTACGGACGGTGAAATTCGCCGTGAGAGTTATTCCAACCGAATTGCAACGGCACTCGCCGGCGTGGATATTGATAATCCGGGAACAGCGTTAGATCGCTCCGGGCACCCTAATCCTGTCCCGCGTATTGTTGGGAAAATTAAACGTATCAAGCCGATCGAAGTCGAGGACCTGCTTTTTTTAAAAGCGCATACGGATCGCAAGGTAAAAATCACGGTGCCGGGTCCCTTCACGATGTTGCAGCAGGCGCAAAATGATTTTTATGCCTCTGAAGAAGAGGCGGCTATGGATTATGCCATTGCGCTGAACGAGGAAATTAAAGACTTATTCGCCAACGGTGCAGATGTTGTACAGATCGATGAGCCCTACATGCAGGCACGGCCCGAGAAGGCGCGTCAGTACGGCATCAATGCGTTGAATCGTGCTTTAGAAGGCGTTAAGGGTCAAACGGCTGTGCATATATGCTTTGGCTATGCGGCCGTCATCCATGCGCGCCCGTCAGGGTATGATTTTTTACCCGAGCTATCCCAATGCTCTTGCAATCAAGTATCGATTGAGACTGCACAATCTAGTTTAGATTGCAAAATACTCGAAACGCTTGGTAATAAACAAGTGATGGTCGGTTGTCTCGACTTGAGTGATATGAAAGTTGAGCCGGCTGAACTAGTCGCCATGCGCATTCGACGCGCGCTCAAGCACATCAAGCCTGAGCAGGTGATCCTGGCTCCAGACTGTGGAATGAAGTACTTGCCACGCGAAGTTGCAGATGGCAAGTTGAAGTCAATGGTGCAAGCGGCCCACATGCTGCGCAAGGAATATGCCAAGTGATTGATTATGGCTCCCGTTTGCGGCTCGGTGTGATCGTGCCGTCAGGTAACGTGATCGCTGAACCACAGATCCATGCGATGTTGCCAGAAGGGGTCGTGGCTTACATGACCCGCCTTGAACTACGAGGCAGCTCGGAGCCTGAGCTGCTTGAAATGAGCCGGCATGTTGAGTCGGGCGCCAAGTTATTATCCGATGCGCAAGTCGATGCGGTGGTGTTTCACTGCACCGCAGTCAGCACCTTTAGTCCTAGCATGGGTGAAGACATCGAAGGTCGTATCGCGAGCGCAAGCGGCTTGCCTGCAATCTCGACGTCCGAAGCGATTTTGACTGCGTTGCGCGCGCTGAACGCGAGGAAAATTGTGTTGCTTACGCCATACATCGATTCGGTGAATGCGCGAGAGGTGGCCTTCTTGCAGCATCATGGTTTTGAGGTGATCGAAGAGGTCGGGCTTGGTGTGAACACCAACGCTGAGATGGCAAAGCTCCCACCGCAGATCTGGGTTGATCTCGCGCGAAAGCATCAACGCGAAGATGCAGATGCTTACTTCATAAGCTGCACTGCAGTGCGCTCTGCCGAGGTCATTGAAGAGATTGAAGCGCTCGTTGGGCGTCCGGTAATTACCAGCAATCAGGCCATGGTTTGGTATGCATTAAGAAAGAATGCGATTTCAAACCAGCAGCCTGGCTTCGGCTCGCTCTTTTCGATGACTTCAATTTAGAAAGTGTGAGTCGTGATTACTTGTGCCAGGTTGTGAAGGCATCGACGTCCATGCGCGTGCTCTTGTAGCTGTTGAGTGGCGCTTGCATGTCTGGGTAGCCCAGCGACATGCTGACGATGAGCCGTTTTGTCGAAGGAACACCCAAGAACTTTCTAATGGCGTTTGGATAGCCAGACACCGATGCTTGCATACAGGTGCCGAGCCCAGCGCCATGGGCAGCGAGCGTAAAGGTCTGTAAAAATAGACCCATGTCCAGGGTAGACCAAGGTGTCAATGAGTCGTCCATAAAAAAGAAGACTGCGACTGGGGCTCCAAAAAATTCAAAGTTTCTCAGGCGTAACTGATTGCGCAAGGTAGCATCGTCCCGCCCGATACCCAAGGCATTGAAGCGACGTGTTCCATGATCCTTTGCGCGGAAGTCCAGCGCTTCGGGCCAGGTCGGGGGATCTGGAATACCGTAATCAGGCCGTGGT
>JACCED010082544.1_pt1 | contig 13884 bp, 10 predicted proteins | sample 7455021 | NCBI WGS metagenome assembly JACCED01 (sample SAMN15323456, study PRJNA562643) | freshwater metagenome | isolation source: river surface water | place: USA:Blue River Watershed | collected 2017-08-19 | reverse complement strand
TTAACGCGAGCCCCGGCCAGATCACCTGCGTGCTGGGACGCAATGGTGTTGGCAAATCATCCCTCATGCGCGCCATCATGGGGCTGGAGAAAGTCTCGGCCGGGCAGATCACCTGGGAAGGGCGCGACATCACGCGCCTGCCCCCGGCGGAACGCGCCCGGGCGGGCATTGGCTATGTGCCGCAGGGGCGCGAAATCTTCCCCTTTCTGACGGTGCAGGAAAACCTTGAAACCGCGCTGGCCGCCGCGCCACGCGGCTCAGGCGTGCCGGAGGATATTTTTGATTTGTTCCCCATCCTGAAAAGCTTTCTCAAGCGCCGGGGTGGGGATCTCTCAGGCGGGCAGCAACAGCAACTCGCCATCGCGCGCGCGCTGACGGCGCGGCCCCGGCTGCTGATCCTGGATGAACCGACCGAGGGCATCCAGCCCAATGTCATCAAGGATATCGCCCGCGTCATCGCGCTGCTGGCCAAGGAACGCGGCATGGGGGTGATCCTGGTCGAACAATATTTCGACTTCGCCCGGGAATTGGCCGATTCCATTTCTGTCATGGTGCGCGGAGAGGTCGCCTTGGCCGGGCCGGCCGCTGACCTGCCACGCGAGAATGTCCTGAAACTCTTGACCGTTTAGGACGGCGCCGGGCGGGCTTGCGCCCGGCGCCAGCTTTGCGCAGGCTGCGATCCTCTTACAGGATCAAACGCAGCACCATGCCGGATATTTCGGAACAAACCCTTATCCCCGCGCCCCTGGGCGTGGTTTGGCCGCTCTTGAGTGACCCTGCCGCCGTGGCGGCCTGCATTCCGGGCGCACAGCTTGCCCCTTCGACAGGCGATGGCCTTTGGCGTGGGGCGATCAAGGTAAAATTCGGCCCCACCACGGCGGCCTTTCGCGGTGAAGCCAAGCTTGATTACGACCATGATGCGCATCGCTGCCGCATCGAAGGGCGCGGCATTGATCAACGCGGCGCGTCGCGGGCGCTTGCCAATGGCGAAGTGCTGGCGGAAGCCGACGGCAATGGCACCAGGCTGACAGTGAATGGCAGTTTCACCGTGACCGGGCCGCTTGAAACCTTCGCCAATGCCGGCGGGGTGCATGTGGCGCGGGCGCTTTTGGCGGAATTCGCCAATAATATGGCCAATCAGGCCATGGCGGCGGCACCGGCAGCGGCCGCAGTGGAAGCCGCCCCGGTGGCGCAGGCTGCCAGCGACACCGCAGCACCCGCCGCGAGCACGGCGTCCCCACCACCACCACCACCACCCGCGCCGCCCCCTGCACCGGCGGCGGAATTGAATGCATTCGGCCTGCTCTGGCGGGCCTTTCTCTCCTGGCTCAGCGGCCTTTTCGGTAAAGGAAACAAATAATCATGGCATCGCCCAAGCTTTCCGATGTTCTGGCAACCGTCTTCGCGCAAGAAGGCTGCGATACGCTTTTCACCCTGATGGGTGATGCGAATATGTATTGGACTGAGGCGATGCAGCGCATCCCTGGCATGAATGTCATCCATGCCCGGCATGAGCATTGCGCCGTTGCCATGGCCGATGCTTACGCGCGCGCGACGGGCAAGGTGGGCGTTGCGTCCACCACCTGCGGGCCGGGCTTCACGCAGATCATGACGGGTCTCGCGATTGCCGCGCGCGCCAATACGCCGATGGTGGTATTCGCCGGCGATTCACCCATCGCCGCGCCCTATTACATCCAGCAGATCGATATGGCGCCGCTGACGCAGGCAACCGGCGCGCATCATATCTCGGTCAAGACCATGGATCGCGCGCTTGATAATGTGCGTGAAGCCTTCCATTTCGCAGCGCTGGAACGCCGCCCCGTGGTCATCAGCATTCCGATGGATCTGCAAAAGCAGACCTATCCGCATATGGTGGATTATATCCCCTCCGCCGAATATCTGCCGGTGGCGCAGCGCCCGCAGCCGGACCCCACGCTGGTCAGCCAATTGGTCGATATGATTGCGGCGGCCGAAAAGCCGATCATCATCGCCGGGCGCGGCGCCAAGCTTTCCCAGGCGCGCGAAGCAATTGAAGCCTTGGCGGAAGCGGCGGGCAGCTTGCTCGCGACGTCATTGCAGGCCAAGGGGCTTTTCACCGGCAATCGCTTCGCCATGGATATCGCGGGTGCTTATGCCAGCGATTTCTCCCGCGAACGCTTCGCCGAAGCGGATCTGGTGATTGGCATCGGCGTTGGGCTTGGCGCCTATACGACGGAAAGCGGTTACCTGTATCCCGGCGCGCAGACCGTGCAGATTGATATCGGCCCGCGTGGCCTGTGGCAGGGCTTGCGCACGGCGGATTTGCATATCCGTGCCGATGCCAAGGCAGCTGCTGAAGCCATTACGGCGGAAATCAAGCGCCGTGGCGTCACCGGTGCGCGCTTCCGCAGCGAAGACATGGCCGCGCAAATCGCCGCCGATGTGCCCGACCGCAAGGAATTCTCAATCGCCCCCGGCACGGTTGATCCGCGCAAGGCGATCATGGAACTGGATGCGATCGTGCCCAAGGATTGGGATGTGGTCATTGGCGGCGGCCATTACCTGGGCTTTGCCATGACCTATCTGAAGGGCCGCGCCGCAGAGCGTTATCATGTGGTGAGCGATTTCGGCGCCATCGGCAATGGCTTGCCGGCGGCGATTGGCATCGCGGCTGCACGCAAGGATGGCAAGGTGCTGTTGATTGAAGGCGATGGCAGCTTGCTGATGCATATCCAGGAACTGGAAACGGCGCGGCGCCAGGGCATCAAATTCCTGATGGCGATCATCAATGATGGTGGCTATGGCGCGGAAATCCACAAATTCCGTGCCGGCAATATTGATCCCGGCATTGTCATTCACGGCCGTGGCGATCTTGCTGGTGTGGCCACGGGCTTTGGTGTTCGTGGCCAGACGGTCAGTGGGCTCGGCCAAATGGGGGCGATGTTCGAAACCCACCAAAGCGGCAATAGCGCCAGCCTTTGGGATGTGCATACGGATGATACGGTGGTGTCCCGCCCCTATCGCCGCATCCATTACGGCGAAGCCTGAATCAAAAACGCCCCCGGTGCAGGCCGGGGGCGTTCAATATTCACGCTGCCATCAGCGCCCGCGGAAAACGGGCGCTCTTTTTTCGCGGAACGCCGCAAGGCCTTCCTGGATATCCTCGCTTTCCTTGCAAAGCCGCGCACGTTCAGCGCAGGCGGCGACATCCAGCGCGCCATGGCCGATTTCATTCAGCGCCTTTTTCATGCCCTGGATGGCCAAGGGGGCACCATTGGCCAAGGTTGTTGCCAGGCCTTCCACCGTCGCATCCAACTGCTCCGGCGCCACCAGATGCGTCAGGTACCCGATGCGGAGCAATTCTTCCGCGCCGATCTTCTCAGCGGTCAGAAACAGGCGCTTCGCCGCATTGAGCCCCATGCGGGAGACATAACGGCTGAGCCCACTTGGATAGTAATGCACCCCAAGCCGGGCCGCGGGCATGAACATTTCCATCCCCGTGACGCCAATGCGGAAATCGGCCGTTAGCGCAAAATCGGTGGAACCGCCATAAACGCCGCCTTGCAGCCGGCAAATGGTCGGGATGCGCACCGCTTCAAAGCGATCCACCATGGCTTCAAAGGTGGGGGCGCGGGCAGCGGCTTCCTTATCCTCAGCAAAGCCCCCCAGATGGAAGCCCGCGCTGAAGGCCGGGCCGCTGGCCGCCAGCACCAGCACGCGCAAATCCGGATTGGCATCAACCGTATCCAGATATTCCATGATCCGAATAATGTCGCCGGGTTCGATCCGGTTGCGGTGGCGGGCGCGGTGCAGGCGTATGGTGGCGCGCGACCCTGAAATTTCCAGGCTCGGCGGGTCCAGGCGGGTATCTTCGGTCATCATCATCCTCTCATGCGGGCGCAGTTTCCCAGATTTTGATGCCTAGCGCCACCACCCGCTGGCAGCGGGGCAAAAGAGAAAGGGGCGGTCAAGCCGCCCCTTTCCGAAAAACCCCGGCCCCTAACCGGAGCCTTGGATCATGCTGGCCAGATCAGCCATCGACCTTGATGTTATTGGCCTGAATGACTTCGCGGAATTCATCGCGATGCCGCGCCAGGAAGGTGGTGAAATCGGCGGTATTGCGGAAATAGGGCTGGAAGCCGATCTGCGCGAGGCGCCCGCGTACTTCGCTGGTCGCCAAGGCCTTTTCCGTTTCGGCGGCAAGGCGATCAATGATGGGCTTCGGCGTGGCGGCAGGCACCATATAGCCCCCGAAGGCCCCGGCATCATACCCTTCAACACCCGGCAGGCGGGCCAGGGGCATCAGATCCGGCTGCAATTCCGTGCCATCCTTCAGGCTGACGCCAAGCGCACGCACCGCGCCCTGGCGGAACAAGGCTGCGGTCGCCACCAGGGTTTCAATGGCGAATTCCACCTGCCCTGCCGTCACCGCTGTCAGGCCTGGGCCGCTGCCCTGGAAGGGCACATGCACGGCATCAAGCTTGGCGCGCGTCAGGAACATCAGCGTAATCAAATGCGCCGCAGCACCGGTGCCAGAGGTAGCATAAGTGTATTTGCCCGGTTCGGCCCGCACCTTGGCCACGAATTCCGCCGCGTTCTGCGCCGGGAAATCCTTGCGGACAATCAAGACGTAAGGCGAAATGCCAATCTGCGCGACCGGGGCGAAATCCTTGCTCACATCATACGGGGTGCGCTGCACCAAGGGCGCCGTGGTGAAGGGCCCGGTGGAGGCCGCAAGCAGCGTATACCCATCGGGCGCGGCCTTGGCGACAAGATCAGTGCCGATCATGCCGCCCGCACCGGCGCGGTTTTCTGGCACGATGGGCTGGCCCCAGGTTTCGGCGATTTTGGTCGCGGTGACGCGCGCCATCAAATCCGTCGCCTGGCCGGGCGGCCAGGGCACCACCAAACGCACGGGGCGCGCCGGGTAGCCCGTTTGGGCGTGAAGAATAGCGGGGGCAGAAAGCCCAGCCGAAAGGCTGGCAGCGCCCAGCAAAAGGGAACGGCGATCCATGGGTAGCGTGACCTCCAGCGGTTTTGGGCTACCAGCGCGCTGCCGCGCTGGCTTCCTGGGCCGCTAACTGGATCACGAAAACGTAAAAAACAAGGGTTTGCTGCTTAATTAACCTTTCCTACCCTTTGCGGCGTGCCTTAGGCCGCCTTCGCTGGCAGGGATTTCAATGCCGAACGAAAAGCATCAAGCGTCTTTTCGATATCAGCCGCATCATGGGCCAGCGAGATATAGAATTTGCTCTCCCCCTTCAGAATGCCCTTGGCGCGGAAGACCGCATTCACATGCTTCTGCATCGCGCCATCCTGGCGGATCACGCTGCGGTAATCGCGGATATCGCCGGCTGCATAGACAACATCGAACAAGGGCGGTTCGCCCACCACCTGGGCAGGGATGCCGGCTTCGGCGATCAGGCTGGTCAAACCTGCCATCAGGCTGCGACCGGTGGCGAAAATGCGTTCATAAGCGCCCGGTTCGCGCAGCACCGCCATGGTGGCCAACCCCGCCGCCGACGCCACGGGATTGCCCGAAAGCGTGCCGATCTGCGTCAGGAAGCGATCATCACCCACAGCGGCACGGTCAAACTGCGCCATGATATCGGCGCGCCCACCCAGCGCAGCCAGCGGAAAGCCACCGCCGATGATCTTGCCCATGGTGCAGATATCAGGTGTCACGCCATAATATTCCTGCGCGCCGCCATAGGCGAAGCGGAACCCGGTTACGACCTCATCAAAAATCAGCGGAATGCCAAGCCGGGCGGTGACTTCACGGATGGCTTGCAGGAAACCCGGCTTGGGCGGGATCAGCCGCTGGAAGGGTTCCAGGATCACGCCGCCAATCTCATCATGCCGCGCTTCAATCAGCCGCACCGCCGCTTCCGTATCATTGAAGGGGGCCACCAGCACTTCACCGCGCACACTTTCGGGAATGCCGGGCGTGTCGGGCACGGCTTCAGGGAAATTCGCGAGCTTCTTGGGGGCAAGGCTCATCAGCCCCCAATCGCTCATGCCATGATAACCGCCTTCGAATTTCACGATCTTCGGCCGCTGGCGAAAGGCGCGCGCGAGGCGCATGGCGTAAAGATCAGCCTCAGAGCCGGAGGAGACGAAGCGCACCTGATCCACACAGGGCATGGCATCCACAATGGCCGCAGCCAGGCGAATGCCGTGTTCATTATTGGCGAAGAAGGTGGTCCCTTTCGGCACCTGCGCCAGCACCGCTTCCGTCACCTTGGGGTGGTTGTGGCCGATATACATCGGGCCGCTGCCCAGCAGGTAATCAATATATTCGCGACCGGAAATATCCCAGACATGCGCGCCACGGCCTTCGCGCAGAATGATCTCGGCCGGGAAATTGCCAAAGCTGCCCCCCGGCAATACGCGCTTCGCCAAGGCGAGCAATTCCTGTTCTTCGGCGGAAGGGGCGATGCTGGACATGGTTCGGTCTCCGCTGGCGGTTTTGAAGAAGGCTAGAACAGGCAGCGCGCGGGTGGAATGCCTAAGGGGGCATCAAAACGCGCTTTTCGATGCGGTGCCTTCGTGCCAGCCTAAGGCCGATCCCTTCGCAAAGGCGCCATCAGCATGATGTATCAGGTCGCGGCCTATAATCTTTCTCACGCTTCGGAAAACCGCATTCATGATGACGCCACGGCGCAACGCTTCGGCTTCAGCGGTGGGTTGGTGCCGGGGGTGGAGGTTTTCGCTTATTGCTGCCACCCGGCAGTCGCCACTTGGGGCAAGGCCTTTCTTTCCGCAGGGAGCCTCCGCTGCGCTTTCCAAAAGCCGGTCTATGACGGGCGCATCGCCATCGTCAGCGCGACACCGGATGAGCATGGCCTGCGTCTGGCCGTGACCAGTGAGGCGGTAGAGTGCGCGCATGGCCATGCGAGCATGCCGCAATCCCCGCCAACCGCGATTGAGTTGAGCGATTGGCCCGCAATAACGCCCCCGGCCGAGCGACCGAAAGCCAGCGATGAGACGCTTGCGCCCGGGCTTTGGCTTGGTACCCGAAACCTCGAGTTAAGCGCCACCGTGATGGCGGATTACCTGCGCGATGTACGAGAGACAGATCCGCTCTACGCGGCCGAACGCATTGCCCACCCTGGATTGTTGCTGCGCATGTGCAATTGGTTGCTGACGCAGAATGTGGTGCTTGGTCCCTGGATACATGTGGGCAGTGATGTGCGCTTCATGGGGCTTGCGCATGAAGGAGAAGCGCTGACCGCGCGGGCGCGCATTACCGCCAATATCGACCGCAAGGGGCATCGGATTGTGACGCTGGATGCCCTGGTGCTGGCCAATGCATCTCGGCCCATCGCCCGTGTTACGCATGATGCCATTTGGCGACCGCGCCAAGTGGCGGAGGTGACATCCTGAGAGCAACGGCCCCAGGCCGCACCTGAATTTCAACGTGTTATCATTACCTGGGAAAAATTCCCACTGACGGAGTGCAAAATGGCTGACTGGACCCCACTTTCCGAAGCTTTTGAAATCATTGATGGCGCAACGGTCTATACGGACCCTTATCTGCCTGTGCCGACCTATAAAAGCTCAGGCGATAATCCGGTGCCGGAAGATGTCTGGTTTGGCGATGCCGATACCGCGCCCTATCAACCGCCCTCACCCTATATCAAGAATTCCACCCGCAATCTTCAGTTCAATGAATCGCTTTTCCTTGCCTCGCCCGGGCAGCCTGATGGTGTGACGAGTTACATCACGACATCGGATGGCTATACCTGGGGGGCAATGTCTTCGGCGCAGAATGCCATGTGGCCTTTTTCGGTCGCCGATTATGCCGGTTCAAGACCGCCCATCACCAATACCTATGCGGCCGGTAATTGGGTGCTGACGCCCCCGGAAGGCGTGGTGAAAGTGACCGCGAATTTCAAAGGCCAATCGATGAAATTCTACGCCGAGGACGCGACAACAGGCGCAGTGCTCGATCGGTATTTCATCACGGATGCCTGGGGTAATGAATATATCATGCATGCATCTTCCTTCGCGTCGGCGGAGGAAGTTCGGGCGGCCTTTGACCGGGCTATTTTGCCGGAGGGCTGGACAAAGGAAATCCGCCATTTGAGTGCGGATTTCATTCTGGAACCGGCGCGCGCCAGCGATGGCACCTATCATTACCTGGTGCTGCGCGACAGTGCCGATAATGGCTATCACCAAGTGAGTTGGAGTGGCGCCGGGCTGGTTTCCGGCCAAATCGAAGGCATGCCGTTATGGGGCGGGCAGTCGGCTGACCGGATCATCAGCAGTGATGCCTGGGCTGATACGATTCATGGCGCTGCCGGCAATGATGACTTGAATGGCCAAGGCGGCAATGATGCGCTTTGGGGTGATGATGGCGATGACACCCTGATTGGCGGTGCGGGCAATGATGTGTTGGATGGTGGGCTTGGGCTGGATATTGCCCGCTTCGCCGGCAATCGCGCCAGCTACAGCATCACGCAGGATCAGGATGCAACGCTGCATGTCAGCGGCACGAGTGGCGCTGATACACTCACGACCATAGAACGACTGGCCTTCAATGATGGCACGCTGGCCTTCGATAATGATGGCCACGCGGGCCAAGCCTATCGCATGTATCAGGCCGCGCTGGGACGCGCACCGGATGCGTCAGGCTTGGGCTATTGGATCGATGAATTGGATGGCGGCGCCGGGGATACCGTATGGCTGGCACGGAATTTTATTCATTCGCATGAATTCACGACTGCCCATGGTCAAGTCGCAACCATGAGTAACCTTTCTTTCCTTGACCTGATCTATGATCTTGCGTTCGACCGGGACCCTGATGCCGCCGGACTGCAATATTGGCTGGAGCAGCTGGTGGCCGGCGTAGCGCGCGAAAGGGTTGTGGCATCCTTCGCGGAAAGTGCGGAAAATCAGGCGAATCTTGCGGATGCGACGGCGGCTGGTATTTGGTTTGTTTAACTGGGAAGCGTAGCTTCATGCGCCAAAGCCTGCCTGGCGCCGCATTCTTGGTGCGGCGTCCAGGCGGCCGGCGAGAGCGACTGGCTTACCTGGACGCCGTTAGGCAGAGATGGATAACACGCGCCAAACACTAAAGCATGGCGGAAATTATATCATCGCCGTTTTTACCTGATGCATGCCGTAGGTTGGAAACAAATATTGTGGTCCTTCCCTAGGCTCAGTATGGTCGTTTTCTAGCCGACGCCAAAAAGGAAAGAGGCTTTCGCATGATCCGCATCAAGCATCTGGTCACGCCGGGAGTATTCAGCTTGGCACTGCTTGCCTGCGCAAGTGAGAGCCCTACCCCGGCCCGAACGACCAATCAGGTTTTACCTTCGAGCGGGGCAGAGACGGTTTCGCATACCGGCGCAGAACGTGTGGTGAGCAGCTGGAATCGCGAAGCCGCGCAAGCCGATGTGGAGGCGGTGCAGGATACGCTGCAGCTATTGCAAAACGCACGCACCGCCATTGCCGATCCACGTGGCGCTGATCGCGCTATTGAAATGCTTGAACGCGCTGAGGCACGCATTTTGACACGGGATATGCCAGAGGGCACTCAGCGTACCCCAATGAACGAGGGGCCACAGGGCCGCATTGCGGCAGCCCGTCGGGCGCTGGCCGCCGGTAATCGCCCCGGGGCGCTGCAAGCGTTGGATGACGCTATGATCCAATTACGGCGCGGGTAAGAAGCACAGCCAGCCCACGGCAGGTTTTTTTATTACAAAAACCAACCCCGCGCTTGAAGGCTTCTGCGCTGAAGCCTTCATCCCCCATGGCCTGGAAGAGTGGCCATGCCTCGCGCCACTGGCTCAGCCCCTCTCTGGTCGTATCATCGCAAGTTGGAGAGCCTCAGATACGCCCGCGCCGCCGAGCTTGTTGTTATCACAATACAGGACTGTTGACGGGATCAATCTGCGATAGCCCCACCAAGTCACTATGGTTGAACCGCGCCACACCGCTATCGATCGATGACGCAAAATCATCCGTCAGGTTGTTGGCGGCAGTCACCGATGCGTCAACCGAGGTGACGTCCGACATGACCGCAAGACCCCACAAGGTGTCATTAAGCCCCGTTGTAAGTGCAAAATATTTTCCTACCTCGACCTTATTCGCGAGCGTTTCGCGATCAACAGCGCTTCCGGTGACAGCATTAGCGCCATTGATGATGGCCAGGAGAAATATGTCTTTGGTCACACTGCCCGAGTCCAGTTCGCCCACCCAATAATTCAGCCCTGCATTATCGGGGACGCGGTTGAGGACATTGCCATAGACTTCTGTGACAAAGGCGGTGGTTGTCATGTTGGACGGATAGGCGGCCACCGTTTCAGGTTGGACAAAAAATGAACGCGCGATTTCCTGCAGCGTCATACCATCGTGCAGGCGACCACCCCAATAATTCAACCCGATGGCATCCGGCGCACGGTTGAAGCTTGCGATATAAAGTTCAATCAAGCTGTTTTGTTGTTGAGAGGTCAGAGAAGCCGTCTTCGAAAACCACGAGGTTTCCGCCGTAAGGTCCCGTGTCCAAAAACTTTCCACGGAAAAAATAGTATCGATACCATCATATTGCGTGCTGCCACGCACACGAAGAACCCCTGTCAGGAAAGTCGTTGCGTAATCTTCCGCGTAATCCAGATAGAAGACGGAATCCAAACCCGTATTGCCAATCAGGAGGTCGTTGCCGGAGCCCCCGAAGAGAGTGTCGTTGCCGGCGTCACCGTCGAGCAGATCGCCGCCCGCTCCTCCTTCTAGCCAATCATTATCATCACCGCCGGAGAGCGAATCATTACCATTTCCGCCGTAAAGATCATCATTGCCGGCACCGCCATCGATATCGTCATTGCCCGCCCCGCCGGTTTGGGTGTCATTCCCGGCAAAGCCTGCCATCACATCGCTTTCGGCGCTTCCAGGCTGAGAGTCATTTCCTGAAGTTCCAATAAAATAAACCATCAGTAAATCCTCAATTTATGATTTCAAATTACGATCACAATAAAAATATTAGGTCAATCTCACGCCACAATTATTATCAAAAAATTTTTGATATTTTATTCATCTTAACAATTATACTGGCAGCAGAAAGAAGCAGAATCAGTTATTTACTTCTACCCCCCTCCTCAGAACCCACTCAAAACACCCAAGCCGCAATGCCCCACATTAAATGTGATAGATTGACACGTTAGAAAAAGGGAACTCATCTTATAATATTAAGCGTTTAACCTGATCACAGATCGACAAATTCCGAGGTTCATATGCCAGTATTCGAAGGCACTTCCGGTAATGACACTTTGATCGGGGGATCCGGTGGAGATGATCTTTACGGTGAATATGGCAATGATATCCTCTTTGGTGGTGCAGGAGATGATTTTCTTTTTGCCGGCGCGGGAAATGACACCCTCTATGGGGGTGACGGCAATGACTTTCTACACAAATATAATACGCTAGGGTCGGGGTCGCTATCTGGCGGCAACGGCAATGACTCCATCTATGGCGGCCTCAGCAACGACACCATTGATGGTGGTAATGGCAATGACTTTCTTGACGGTGGTTATGGCAATGACTTTATAGAAAGCTCCGCTGGGGATGATCTGGTGACCGGCGGAATGGGTGTAGATACGGCATACTATGCATCCAATTCTCCTAGATTCAGGACAACCTTTAATAATGCTTCGTCCTCTGATTTACTTATCGGTGGCTCCACCCGCGATTATGGCGTCGACACCCTTGAAACCATCGAGAATGTACGCTTCACAGATCAAACTATTGAAACCACCTGGTTTTCCAAGACTGATGCTCTAACAACGACCCAGAGCGACAGCCTTGTTGAGCTTTATATCGCGAGCTTCAACCGCGCACCGGATGCTATCGGCCTGAATTACTGGGGGGGGCGCTTCTATGACGGAATGCCCCTTGCTGATATCGCCCGGTCATTCTTCGTGCAGCCTGAAACAGTCGATGCATACCCTTCCAATATGCCCACACAAACCTTTGTGACGACGGTCTATAACAATGTCCTGAGCCGCGCACCTGACACAGATGGCCTGAATTACTGGGTTCGAGAGATCGACACCGGCAATGTCAGCAAAGACGTTTTCCTGCTCGCTATCATCAATGGCGCCAAGGCGTCCTCAGGTAGCGCAACGGACCGCCAGACGCTTGCCAATAAGGTGGCTGTCGGAAACCACTTCGCCTTCGATGAGGGCCTCAACAATACCACTTGGGGCATCATCGTAATGGATGGCGTCTCTTACCTTGCAAGCTCGGTAACCTATGCGAACTACCTTACTGACCGCTATTCGGATGCTATTTCAGCAGGTGCCTCTTCGCTAGCAATGCCCATGAGCCTTGTGGGCATCGATGCGAGCGACCCAATCTCCAACCTGGTATAGAAGATTTGAAATGGCCATTTTTAATGGAACCTCCGCAAATGACACTATAACCGGAGGCAATGGAAACGATTGGATTATAGCTTACGAAGGTAATGACAGCGTCCTGGCTGGCGCAGGCAACGACGAGGCTTATGGTGATGAGGGCAATGATACTATCTATGGCGGTACGGGGAACGATACGATCTACGCGGGCTTAGATAACGATATACTTTATGGAGATAATGGTAACGATATTTTGTATGGCGATGACGGAAATGATTCGATTGAAGGTGGCAATGATAATGACAGCCTATACGGTGGCTACGGCAATGACTCGCTCTACGGTGGCGAAGGTAACGACCGACTGGACAAAGCAGGCTACACAGGTATCACCTACTTGTCTGGTGGCAACGGAAACGACACTATTATTGCGGGGTTGGGCGTCAGCAGCATCGTAGCTGGGGCAGGAACGGATTCTATAGAAGCCAGCCCGTCTAACGACACGATCCTTCTTGGATCTGGCAATGATACCGTAAATGCCTATGGTGGCAATGACTGGATTAGCAATTATGGATATGCTGGCAATGTTTCCATTGCCGGCGGTAATGGTAATGACACGATCTATGGCGGCCTTGGTGATGACTGGATCGAGGGCGGTAACGGTCAGGATTATCTCGTTGGCGATGCTGGCGATGATGTACTTCTCGGCCGTGAAGGCAATGATACCATTTTTGGCTTCGCTGGGTATGATGAGCTTTACGGTGGCGCAGGCGACGACTACTTATCGAAAGACCAAAAATCGGGCGGGTCTGCACTTTATGGTCAAGAAGGCAATGATTTGATTTATGGCGGCCTTGGCAACGACTATCTTGTTGGCGGAGCCGATAACGACACCATGATTGGTGCTGCTGGTAATGATGAATTTCAAGGAGATGCGGGAGAGGATCTAGTACGTTATTCCGCACCTTCAAAAGATTTTAAAACAAAATTTGTCAGTGCCTCGGCATCTTCAGGCACTATTTTAGTAGTCGGAAACAGTGTGGATTACGGGGTCGATGTTGTTCGTTTGGAATCCGATTTCATCGGATTTAGTGATGCCTTGGTGCAGGCGTCGTGGTTCCAGGATTATTTTTCCTTATCGCGCGACCAACAAACCAGCCTGATCGAACTTTATATCGCGAGCTTTAATCGTGCACCGGATTCTATTGGTTTGAATTATTGGGGCAGCCGACTTTCTGACGGCATGACACTATCTGAAATCGCAAGGTCGTTCTTCGTGCAGCCCGAGACAGTTGCGGCATACCCATCTAGCATGTCCAACCAGACCTTCGTAACAACTGTCTACAACAACGTCCTGAGCCGCGCTCCGGATACCGAAGGCTTGAATTACTGGGCACGGGAAATCGATACAGGCAGCATTAGCCGAGACGTCTTCCTGTTAGCCATTATCAATGGCGCTAAAGCAGCAACGGGTGACCCGTTAGACCGTACTACGCTCGGAAATAAGGTCAGCGTCGGCAGTGAATTTGGCGTCTCTTATGGATTGAACAATATC
>JACCED010007579.1_pt1 | contig 13893 bp, 20 predicted proteins | sample 7455021 | NCBI WGS metagenome assembly JACCED01 (sample SAMN15323456, study PRJNA562643) | freshwater metagenome | isolation source: river surface water | place: USA:Blue River Watershed | collected 2017-08-19 | reverse complement strand
CAAATGAATGATTTATAGTGTATTGTGGACAAGCTATATCATAAACGTTTACATTGTAAATTGTTGTACCTGATGCCATTCCAATCTGAAGACTTCCAGTTGGACCAGATAACCCATAAGAAGGTGTCCAGTTGTATGCGTAGTTACCACTACCATTAGTAGCTTCTGTTATTAGTGTATAAGTTTGGCCTTTACAAAGAGTTAAATTAGAAGGTAAGTTTTTCCAAACAATAGGTGGTAAGACATCAACAAAAACACTTCCAAAAGTTTTACAACCATTCAAATCAACTGTTAGACTATATGTACCTATATTGTTTGAGTTCAATCCAATTATAGATAAATTCTGGGAAGATGAATTGAAGTTAGGACCAGACCAACTATATGTTGTTGCACCACCAGGACCACTTATATTTAATGATTGATTGTAACAAAATTTATTAAGAGGTGTAAAAGTAAACGGTATATTCGGTTTTACAACAATATCAGTTGTATTACTACTATAACAGTTCAAACTACCATTTGTAAATTGAGCGGTAACTGTATACTGACCGCCCCAAATTGGTGATATATTTTGAAATTGAGTTATTGGTTGAACTACATTAAAATTATTTGGACCAGTCCAAGTATATGAATTTGCGCCTTGAGTAGTAGCTGTAAGTTGTGTATTTTGACCAATACATACATTTATTTGTGGAATAACACTTATTGTATTTACAGGAACTACAGATATTGATAAAGAGTTTGATGTTGAGCAAGATACTGTTCCTATACTCCACAAAGCAGTAACTGAGTAAACACCTGAAGAAGATGTTGATATATTATTTATTGTATTAGATTGTGAGATAGAACTAAAATTAGGACCTATCCAGTAATAATTTGGATTATTTTGAGCCGTAGCTGTAAAAGTAACATTTGTATTTTGACATATGTTTTGTGATGGTGATGTAAACACTTGATTCATCGGAACAATAGACACATTAGAAACTGCATTTGAACTACAAACTAAGGTTGTCTGATTTGAGGCAAAGTAAGTGGTAAGTGAATATCCACCACTGTTAAGAGGATTTACATTTGATAAAGTTGGACTAGATAAACTACTTGTAAATAAATTAGGACCAGTCCATGTATAAGATGTTGCTCCCTGAACACTTGATGTAAGAATAATATTTGTTCCTTGACATTGTGTGAATGAAGGAGTAACTGATACTTGAGCAACTGGCACAACTGCAGCAGATGACTGTGATGTTGCAACACATTGACCACCATTAGTAAAGTTACTAACAACTGTAAAATTGTAGACACCTGTATTAGATGGTTGTGCAGAAGCAAATAGTAAGTTCTGTGTATTTGAACTGAATCCATTAGGACCAGACCAGTTAAAAGAAAGAGTTCCACCTCCAGTTACATTGTTTGTAAAACCTAATGATGACCCTTTACAAACAGGTCCGTTATTAGTTATTGAAGTTGAAGGATTTGGATTTACCCATATTTGAATTGTGTTAGTTGAATTACATCCACAACCATTTGGTGGTGTAATGTTTAATGTATAGACACCACTTTGTAAAACATTAGTAGCTGTGAATGAAGGGTTCATTTGATTTGATGTGAATCCCATTGGTCCAGTCCAATTGTAAGTGTAAGTATTTGTTGAACAAGTTCCAGAGTTAGGACCAAGTAATATACTTGTGTTGATATTTACTTGACCACCTATACAAACTGGTGAGTTACTTGTTAAGTTCACTGTCATTGTACTTGGTGAAGAATTTACATAAACATAGTACTCTTCAGTCTCACCATAACTATAATTTGAACAAGGTTGAATGAATGCACCAGTAGTTGAAAAAGCACATCTAACTCTCATTCTATATGTTCCAGCTGGAACATTTGGAACTATCCAACCTGGCATTGGAGTCATTACTGCTGGTGGCGGAACACCTGCTGTTTGAGTTACTCTTTCTCCACCAGGAACTGCTCCAGTAAACGCAGCTTGATTATAAACGCCATCATTATTCCAATCAACAAATACAGCACATCCTTGAGAATAGATTACACCAGATTGAAAGTTACTTGTGATGTTTTGACCAGGTGAACAAATCATATAATATTGACATCCCCATAGTCTGTAGTTTTTTGTGCCATTAAGATTCTGTGCATTACATCCAGAGTTATTATTAACTATATTGAATGTCGCACCAGCGGTGTTATAACTGTTGATAAAATCATTTACAAAGTTTCCAGGAGAGTTTGATGGTCCTGGTTGATTACAAGGTTGGCTGCCATAAAGTGGCATACAGTATGGAGCAGGACCAACTCCAATTTGTGACTTGATAACACTTGGTATTATAAAGCCGATTAGTAGTGTGAGTTTAAGTAGTAAATTTTTCATGGTTTATAAATTAATTTATTATTTGGTATTAAAACAATTACATCTTTGAATCCTGTTAGTTCTACTATAGACTCTTCTGATTCTTTTCTTAAGTATTCAAATCTACTTATATCAATTATAGATTCATTTAACACTTCACCATCTTTTAGATAGTTTCTTTTTACATAGAATGACTCTGTATAGTACCAAAGTTCTTTCCAATAGATTAGTTTGTTATTTTCTTTCCAAGTTTTAAAATCTGTATGTTTAAATGCGATATAGGGTTCAAACATTTGTATCTTTGCACTATTCAACTTTATATCCTCTGAAATTTGTGCATTACCCAAAATACTGATTAGTAAAAAAATTAATAAAATCCTCATGATTAAAATATGTCTTTTAAGTTATATATACAAAGATATTTAGAAATATCCTATAAAATAAAGGCTATTGAGTGAATGTAGTCTACGAGTTATTGAGTATTAAAAAATAAACAATTCACTAAAAAATAATATAAAAATTAAACACTAAAACTTAAAAAAATGGCAAACAACTGTGATAATGTAGTCAGGATTTACGGAACACCTGAGAATCTAAAAACACTATTTGATAAGCTTTCTGTTATGGAGAAACAGGGACTTTATCTTGACAACTATCAAGAACTTTTTGAATCTGTAGATGATGTTGAAGATTGGGGTTCTAAATGGCAAATGATTGATATTGATTTCACTGAAGGTGATGACTTGATGTATGTAACTGGTGATTCAGCTTGGGGACCAGCACTCGGCCTTTGGGAAAAGGTTTCAAGAGAATTTAGTGTTGATATAGACTTAACATATTCCGAACCTGGTATGAATTTTGCTGGTAGAAATACTTGGTCAAATGGCGAATTGACAGGTTGTGATGAATATACTTACTATGAATATTTATACACGGAAGATAATGATTATTTCTGGGATGAAATTGGTTATCTTTCTGAGTGTAACACATTAGAAGAAATACAAGATTTATTAGGCGATACTTGGGAAAGTCTTACAGAAGATGAAAAATCTAAAGTCACCCAGATTCAATCTGATAGATATGTAGAATAAAAAAATAAATTAAAAGTTATGCCAAGAATTACATGGTTTGAGTCTTACACAACAATTTGTAAGTATTCAGCAGAAATTACAGAAGAACAAGCAAAATTATTTGAAGAAGATGAAGAAAGATTCTTTGAAGAGGTTGACTTCAGATATAATCAAGAACTTGAGTGGGACAAAATTAAAAATGAGGAAGAGTATGACTTTGAAGTAGAGTCAGATGAAGAGTAATAAAAAAACCCACATTATTGTGGGTTTTTTTGCGATAAATCTGATTTTATTTTTGAAAGAACTTGATTGTTATGTTCTATTCTTCTAAGCTTCTTTATTAAGTTTCTTCTGTTTCTTTTCGGTTTCCCTTCTTTCTTTGCTTTTGCCATAGTGATTATCTTTTTTTGTATATATAAAAATTGAAAAAAAATAAAAAAATGCTTGGCAAATGAAAAAACTTTTGTATATTTGTATTGTTAAATAATTAATAAACAAAAAATCACTACAAAAATGAAAACTGAATTCCAAATCAAACAAGAAGAACTTGAATTAGCTAAAAACTACACTATCCGTGAAGTAAAGATGAACATCGCACTTTACAAAGTTTACAAGTTTATGTTATCTGACTTGTTCTCTTTTATGTTCTTGTTCATTCCACTATTCTTTGTGGCTCAAAACTTTGACTTTAACTTGAAAGTTTGTTTAGCATTAGTATTTGTTCACCCAGTAGTTTACTTCTTTGTAGACCGACCACTTACTAAGATGCTTGGTTTAGATGAGAAATTGAGAGAGTTTACCTACTTGATTGAAGTAAATAAAGAAATCTTAGAAGACAAAAAAAAGGGAGTTAAATAACTCCCTTTTTTGTTTTATCATATTAAAAATAATTTTAGAAACGATTACCAATTCTTGCTCTGTTAGCTGCTGCTCCCATTTCACCTTGCCAAGCTTTATCAGCTTTACTTGATGTAAAGTGACCAACAACCATTGCTAACATAGAGATACCGAAAGCAGTTGCTACATAAGGTCCCATCATTTTACCCGCAGTAATTTCACCAACACCTTGATAATCTAAAACACCGTGTCCTACAACTGCGCCGATAATTGTAGCAACAAATCCACCAAGACCTAGTTTGAATAAGAATCCACCAATCCAACTTTTGAATTGATTCCACTTATCACCTAACCAAGACTCATTAGTTTCAGCATGTTCCATAACAATAGCTTCTACTTTTTTAGCATCTTGAAGATCTTCTAATGTAAGACCATGTTTTGAAGCAAACTCTTCTAACTGAGCTCTAACTTCTTCCAACTTCTCAGGTGAAAGTTTTTCAACTTCCGCACTGATTTCATTTTCTATTTTTGCCTTTGCTTCTTCAGGTAATTCAGCACCTGCGTTTTCATTAAACGAGAAAGATTCAAATGTTTTTATGTATTTCATACTTCTAAATTATTTTTTCTAATAGTATATATTAAATCAAAAACTCATTTTTTTGTTTTTTTTCAATTTTTTTTTATACAGATAAAAAATATATACTTTATGAAAAATATAAAGCTATTTGAAGATTTTAATAATCAAGAGTCTATTTCTAATTTAATTAGTGAAATTAGAGATATCTGTCTTGAGTTAAATCATGAATACATCTACACTGAGTGTGAACATCATCCACAAAGAGGAAGAAATAGAGAATTTATATCACTCGGTCTTGAGAAATCTGATTTAGAGGATTATAATGATGATTTGAAATGGCATCAAGTTTCGGATGTCATTACAAGGGTTATTGATTATTTAGAATCGCAAGATTGGAAAAACTCTTACATAATTATTGACGGTGAATCTCACCAAGACACAAAAGATTTGATTTATAATATGAGTCATAAAGATGATTATAGCTTTTATGGAATGACTCTTCACTTCGTTAGATCCTAATATCTTTTTTTAATATATAAGTAGTGAAATTTTTGACTACATATAAACTATTTGAGAACAAAGAATCTGGTAATGCTTCATTTGATTGGTTAAGAAAACAAAACAATGAAAGATATATTGACTTAATGTATATTCTTCAATCAGATATCTTTGATGATTTTAACATTGTTTCAAAGACTGATGAGACATTTGAGATGGGTTTTGATTCAGAAGGTTATCCTATGCATAAGTTCTGGATATTTAGAATGAAAGAATCTAGATCTACAGATGTAGATACTTCTAATCCGGATGAAATAGGTGATAAGACAATTGATTATATGGTTGTGTTTAATATACAAAAAGATGAGAAAGACCGTTTCTGGAATGAAGTATTAAGTCTAAAAGAAAAGGTTCAAGACCTTATCGGTAAAGAATTAGTAATTAGTGAAGAAATTATAGATGATGGTTATAACTATGACTATATAATAAAATTAGTATAATGAAACATATAAATACATATCAATTATTTGAATCAGTACATGATACTAAAGAAGAAATAGAAGAGATTGTTTCTACTTGTAAAGATATTCTATTAGAAGCCAATGATACCTTTTCTAGTAATTCTAATGTAGAAAAATCATATAAAGATGATAAAGTAATTATTACTTGTGTTTATAAACTACCATTCTTCGCACCAAGAAAAATAGAAGAATACAAATCTGCTATAGATGATATACATTCGAGACTGATTGAGTATATGACATCTCATGGATTTACTTATATTAATAGAGGTGATAAATCTACTGCTTATTTTGATATAATGGTAGGTAATATAACCTATAACATATCCTTCTCAAAAGATTTAGATAGAGAGTTTATAGGTCATTTAAGGTATTTAAAGAAGTATAATATAAAAGAATCTAATTCTAATTGGATTGAAGTAAATGGAAAGCTTCAATGTGAATTTGAATTTAGCGACTTTTTAGAGTCTTTGAATTTTATAAATAAAATCGCTCAAATTTGTGAGCTGGAAAATCATCACCCAGAAATTAACTGGACATACAATAAAATAACACTGAAATTATCAACACATGATGCTGGAGATATTATCACTGAGAAAGATATAAAACTATCAAAACTAATAGATGAAGTACTTAAAACATTATAAAAGTTTTGAATCATTTGGTAACTGGTCTAGTATTGATGAGTTAGAAGATGATGTTCAAGAGATATTTCTTGAGTTAAAAGATAGTGGTCTTCAGATAAATTATGACCGAATAAGAAAAGATGTTGATGTTGAACCTGAAAGATTTGGAAGCAAAACAAGAACAGATGTTTTTTTGGAAGTCTATATAACAAGACCGTTTGGTTCTCCAGATAGAGTTGTACCTGGTGTTACTCAACCACCAGGTGGTAAATATCCAGGTAATCTTTTCTTTTGGTATGAAATTAAAGATACTATTATTAGACTTACAGAGTGGTATTATTCCGAAGGTGGATATGAACCGATAGATAAAAATTCTGAGTATAGATGGGAAAAAGATAAATCACCTTTGAGATTCTTTGGTAGTGGAATTGAGATGTATATTGGAAATAGCAAAGAAGAGGATTTTAGAGGAATAGGTGATTATATTTCTTTCTCAAATTTTAGAATAATAATTAAATTATGAAGTACTTAAAGACATTTGAAAGATATAACTTTATTGATTTACTAAATATAAGTGAATTTGAATCTAAGCTTGGTGAGATTGAAAAAACTTTCTTGAGTCTACCTAAGATGGACTTGACTGAGATAGTAATGGATCTTGAGGATATTGGTGTTAAATTTTATAGTGAGATTTTAGTTTCTACTATATGGAAAGGTGAAGAACTTCAACAAAGTCGTAGAAGAACTTCATCTGGTGAATTTTTTAATTATTACAAAACAAAAGATTACTATACCGGTGAGTCATTTTTTTCAAAGAAAACAGTAAAATCTATGTCATCTGAGATGCTACATAGTATTATATTAACTAAGTCTCAAGATGAAATTACCAATCTATTTAATAATGATTTAGTTAAAAGACATTTTACTGAATCAATAGAGGAAGAAGCTATCAACTTCAAATCTAAAATAGAACAAGGTTGGATGCCTTGTTTTGCGGTGGCAAAGATGAAAGTTGAGAAAGATTGGGAAATGAAACAGAATATAGTGGATGCCTTTTTTGAGTTAAGAGAAAAAGCAATCAATTTGTGTGGATATGAGATTGTATTTTTACCAACAGCTGAAGAACCATCAATAATTCTTATTGATAAAAAGTATATTCAAAATTTATGAAGTATCTAAAAAAATTCAAAAAGTTTGAAACTATTGGTTACACAGAGATGACCGATGAATTATGGAATGATATGTCTGACATACTTCTTGAGCTAAGTGATCAAGGGTTTTTGGTTACTAAAGATGTTGATGATATAAAGAGAGTAGACAATAAGCTTTGTGAAGATGTTATTGAAATCATAATAGATCATAATCAAAATTTCTTTAGTTTTGAAAAAATAGAAGAACCTGTTAGAAGATTAATTGACTACATGGTATCACTTAAGTGGAATTATTCACTGATGTGTTTCAACAAGTATTCTTATGCGACTTTTGAATGTGGTGGCGACCATCCACTTGCTAAAGTTGGAAAATCCTTCTCAAATAATTTTGAAAGAGACTTACATAAATCTCTTTTAGATAAAATTATACAAGATTGTGCTGCGTTTAAGATAGTTTTTTATCAAAATATAGACCATATAATTAAAGAAAATTTATCATCTCAAGATTTGACCTTAGATGTTAAGGATATATTCTTAGAATTAATGGATCAAGGATATGAGGTAGATATTGATATGAGACCACAAGGTGTTGATATGTTTTCAGTAAGTGTATCTAATGATAGATTGTTTAGTTGGAATGATGTTAAAGAAGAATTTATGAGGTCAATGAATATTATCACATCGTCGGATATCAAACCAGGTTTTATTTTAGATAAAACAATAATAAGTATACAAGGAACACAGGGAATGAGAACTGAAAAAATTGCTGGAAGTGCCTTTTCTTGGTTCTTAAATTTAGCAAGAGAGTCAGGTAGTAAAATATATGAAGTCACATTTATTTATAATACACCTCGTTATGTGGTATAAATCTATTAGAAATAATATATAACAAATGAAATACTTAAAACTTTTTGAAGAGTTAGGTGATAGCAGTATCTTACACGATATAAGAGAAATATTATTAGATTTTACTGATATAGGTAATGAAGCTTATGTAGACTGGGTTGACTCAAGATACAAAGATGAGGTAGTAATTGTTCTTAAAAATAAAGGAGCAAACTTAGAAGTAGATACACTTATTAGATTGTTTAATTATATGAAAGATTTACAATTTACATGTGAGTATATTTTTTGTCAGTATCCAGTTAATATGAATCAATTTGAAGCTTCTGATAAGATATACATAACACAACAGGGTAAAGATTTCAATTTCGATTCAGATAGCACCACAAAAAATGGTTTTGACCAAGTAAATTCTTGGCATGTTTTAGAATTGGTATTTCATAAAATTAGATTAAAATAGATTAAGAGTTTAGTTTTAATCTGTCTATAATATCTTTTGGAACTTTCCAAGTATATTTAAGAAGTCCTTTACAAATTGTTTTCTTATCAGAATCCTTATTCTCCTTAAGGTATTTAACTATCTCATATGAAGAGTGGAAACTCGGATATATTTTTTCACACTGTTCAAAATATAAAATTGCTTCTTTATTATTACCATTTAGAACTGATTCAAATCCTAATCTTTCAAGTCTTTCAGCTTCTTCTAATTTATTATCTTTTACTTCTGGTATTTGTAATTCATCACTGAGTTTCTGTTTTAGTATTTCTCTTTTTTCTAATAAGTGTGATTTATAAGTAGAGTCTTCTTCTTCTAAGTTTTTAATCTCTAAAGAAAGTAGTGAGTCTTGTTTTTGAGTTAGTTTATACTCAGCATCAAGTAGTTGATAATAATTCATCCATGGTTCTCTAAGTTTTTCACTTGGTGTTACATAAGCAAAGTACTGAGCCAGTAATCTTCTTTTACCTAAATCTTTATTCAATACTATAAGCTCAGTTACATATTTATCATACTGATTCATCTCATTTAGCCCGTGCTCTCTATCTTGAAATTGATATGAGATGATTGTAGTTACTATAACTAAAACAAATGAACCTAAAAACCATTTTATTAAATCTATCTTACTTTCTGGTGACATAAAATTATATATTATATTTTTATTTTTTCTCAAAATTTGAGTCATGGTGATGGTTTTTTTCTAATATATAATCTCATTAAAAAATAATCAAACAAAGAAATGGAAGAATCATTTGGACCACACATCACACTCGACCTTAAAGGTTGCCCGAAAGAAATTTTATCAAACTACAATTTACATTTTGACTATTTAAAAAGTCTACCAGAATTAATCCAAATGACACCAATTACACAACCTTATGTTTTCCCTTACTCTGGTTTAATACCATCAGACAAAGGTATAACAGGAATTGTAATCATCGCTGAATCACACATATCAATTCATTCTTTTGAAGAAAAAGGATATTCATTTATTGATATATTTTCTTGTAAAAACTTTGACATTGAGAAGGCAATCAAAATAACAACCGACTTATTCAAGCCAGTATCTTATGAATTGAATGTTGTAGAAAGAGGTAAAGATTTTCCAAGAGGATAATTACTTAAAGAAATTATCTAATTGTTTCATTAAGTCTTTATTATCAAATATCTCAGTCTTCACCTTATTGATAAGATATTGAGTTGTCTCTGGTCTGGAATCAGCCATATCAGTTTTCTTCTCATCATCAATTGTAATTTGAAGTCTGAGATGTTTTGGTAATATCTGGTCACACTCATAAACAACAGCCTTTGATGATGCTTGCATCATAATTGTTGTAATTGGTTTTACCCAATTCACCAATCCCCATCCTTCAGTTTTTACACCTAAACTCTCAGAGTAGATACCAGTGCCTAAGGATAAACACTCTATGTCTTTTAATTTAATATCGGAATTCTTTATTACCTCAGCAACAGCAGCAAGTGCTGGATTGTTGATATAAACCCCACCATCTACTACTACTCTGTCTTTACCATCAAACTTCATCTCATAGGAAGGTAAATATGTTGGAGCGGCTGATGTAGCTCTACAAACATCTTTTAATTTAGCATTGTATCTTTCATCTTCTTTTGCTCTTCTACTTTTGAACATAATAATCTCATTACTCTTAAGGTCATAAGAAGTTATAATTGAAGGCTTAAGAGTATCTTTCAAAGTTAAATTTTCAAAGTATTGAGATAATAATCTGTCTAAACCATCTGGTGAAAATTTAGGATTGAAAACTGAATTGATGCCTCTTTTTATTTTCTGAAAAATGTTTTTACTTTGTGGAAATATTTCACCTCCTTTAGTTGTGTAAAGTTCATACATAGTGTCTAAATCTAAGTGCGGATTCACACCATCTTTTGTACAAGTAAGTGCACAAGTTATGATACCACCAGTTGATGTTCCAACTATACAATCAAAGAGTTCGTGTATTTTCTTACCTGTCTTTTTTTCTATTTCTTTAAGAATTAAAACTGGTATGATTCCTCTTAAACCACCACCATCAATTGATAATATTCTAAATTTTGCCATTGTTAAATTTTATTTTTATAGTTTATATATCCGGTCCAGAAAATATCTTTTGTTTATTAATATATACAATATGAAACATTTAAGAAGATTTGTTGAATCAGTAGATATCTCAAAAGAGGATGTACTAGACAACTTTGTTTACATCACAGACAAATTAGGTCAGCCTGATGTTTACTGGATGAAATTCGGAGAAGGGAAAAAATGTACACTTGTTTGGGACTTGGGATTAGATATTACCCATCTACAAGATGCTAGTAATTTAATTAATAAAATTAAATCAATTGTTGAGGAAATTGATGATGTAATATCAGCCTCTGAGAGATTATCTGATTATAATTTTACTATGTCATTAAGTACTCATCTAAGAATTGAAATGATACCAAAAGATACTGGTAAAGATGAATATGAATTCATAAGAAATTATAATTATAGAACTCTTCATGTTAAAAAGTCTGAAATAGAGAGATTTTTCACATCAAGAGGTTTAATTGTTGCTAAATGGGATATTGATAGTTCTTACAGTGAATGGAGAGAAGCTAATGATTTAGAGATAACTATCTCAAGACCAAATCCGGGAGTAACAAGTGAGTTAAGAGCTTTAGTTGAAGCAGAGTTAGAAAGAAAAGCGGATGATATTGATAGAGATTACTCTGTAGAAAGTGGAACTACATACTTTGGTATAATGTCTATGGAAGAAAAATCTTATATTGATTTAGTATAATGTTTAGCTCTGATAACATATTTATAATGATTTTTGGAATCTTAATAGGTTTAGGATTCATAGTAGGTTCTGTTTATTGGGTAAATAAATTATTTGCTTCAAGTACAAAAGACCTATTAGTTAGATTTGTACTTGTGATTTTTACTGCACTTGTTGCACTTTTTATAGTTGATAAAACAGTTGCTTTTAAGGTTTCTCTACTCAGTGAAAACTTGAGTAATGAACTCTTTGACTTAATAAAAACCCTAACACTTATGATATTTTCTTACTACTTCGGAACTAAAAATAATTCAGGTGTTGAAGAAAAAAATAAATAGATTATGAAATACCTTAAAACATTTGAAGAAGTTTATTATAAATCTTTAAAAGATTGTGAAGGATATGTCGATGCTAATGATTTAGTTGGTCAACATCTTTGGTTTCATACAAACAGAACTCATAGAAATAACGGTTGGAATGGAATGATAGGTATCTATGATTCAACACCAACTGGTAGAAAAGAAGGTTATGCTGGTAGATATACTAATGAAGTTAGAATTTCCAAGCCAATCTTCTTTCAAACATCCGAAGCAGGAGCTAAAACAATAAAAGAAACTGATAAAAGAATTTTAATTGCTGGTGTTTCAGGAATTGTTATTCCAACAAATAATGATACAACCGGAATGATTAAAATAACTTACAATCCTATGGATGTTGCTTACTTTCATGCAATAGATGATCCAGATAAAGTAGAAATAGTTTCAGCTGATGAAGTTTATTTTAATGCAACAGAAGAAGGTCAGTGGGAAATCTGGGCTTTGAATCCAAAATATTAATACAAAAAAAAGAAGTAGATTATTCTACTTCTTCAACACTTGTTAGATACCAAGCTCTTCCTCCGAAATGAAACCAAGCATGTGTTGGTGTTTTCACTGGTTCCCAGATTTCTATAAATCCCTTTTGTCCTGGAAATGGCTTTGTAATAATTTTATTTTCTTCAAACTTAATAATACCTTTGGTTGTGCTCATAAATTAAAATAGATAAATTTATTGTTATATATCAAAAAAATTTATCTATTTTTTATATTCCAATATAATTATGAGGTGAGATTGATTTTAATTCTAATTTTACTTCCTCTGAAATTTCCAAGGTGTTAATAAACTCATGAATAGATTCCATAGTTACTTTATCATTTCCTCTCGTTAAAGACTTAAGTGTTTCATATGGATTTTTAAATCCTTCTCTTCTTAAAACTGTTTGTATTGCTTCGGAAATGACAACCCAGTTGTCATCTAAATCTTTATTAATTTCAGACTCATTGACAACAATCTTATCTAATCCTTTTAGAATTGATTTAATTGAAATTATAGTATGTGAAATCGGAACACCTATGTTTCTCATAACAGTGGAGTCTGTTAAGTCTCTTTGTAATCTACTAATTGGTAGTTTTGATGATAAGTGCTCAAAGATAGCATTAGCCATTCCTAAGTTACCTTCTGCATTTTCAAAATCAATTGGATTAACTTTATGTGGCATCGCTGAAGAGCCAACTTCATCCTCTTTTAACTTTTGAGTAAAGTAGTTCATCGAAATATATTGCCAAATGTCTCTTGATAAATCAATAAGTATTGTATTGATTCTTTTCATACCATCAAAGTAGGCGGCTAAGTTATCATAGTGTTCTATCTGTGTTGTAGGAAAGCTTCTTGTTAGACCTAGACTTATTGCGAAGTTATCAGCAAATTGGTTCCAATTTATTTTAGGATAAGCTACATGATGAGCATTGAGATTCCCTGTGGCTCCTCCAAATTTACAAGAATTAGGCACTTCATTTAAAAGTCTGACTTGATTTTCAAGTCTTTCAACAAAAACAGCAATCTCTTTACCAAGTCTTGTTGGTGTTGCTACTTGACCATGTGTTCTTGCTAACATTGGAATTTCTCTCCACTTTCTGGACAGCTCATCTAATTTTTCAATTAAATCATTGTAAAGATTGTTCAAGATATTTGAATGACAATCTTTTATCATAAGTGGATAAGCTGTGTTGTTTATGTCTTGAGAAGTAAGTCCAAAATGAACAAACTCTTTTACATCAGAAATTCCAACTTCATCAAATATATCTTTTATGAAATAT
>JACCED011477075.1_pt1 | contig 13897 bp, 8 predicted proteins | sample 7455021 | NCBI WGS metagenome assembly JACCED01 (sample SAMN15323456, study PRJNA562643) | freshwater metagenome | isolation source: river surface water | place: USA:Blue River Watershed | collected 2017-08-19 | reverse complement strand
TACTAAAGGTTTGAAATCAGATCTTGACGCGATCACCCAAAAACCTTTATCTCTTCCTTTTTTTTTAAGTTTTTGTTTTAATTTTGGTAGATTTTCTATTATTTCATCTAAATTATATTTTTTTGACATTTATATATATAATTTATAATTTTTTTTGAATTTTTTTTAATTCTTTTACATAATCCTTAAAATCAATTCCACTAAAGCTTACAGTAGTGATTAATTTTTTAGAGACTTGTCTCATTAAAACTTCTGCATCTGAAAATTTTAATTTATGTTTAGTCATATCATCAACTGTAAAATTTATAATACATCTCCATTTATTATTACTTTTAGTATCCATTTTTCCATTTGAATCTATTAAATAAATATCTATAATTATAGAAACTACCCTTTCATTTTTAATTTTATCAAAATTTTCTTCATTATATTCTTTTTTATTGTTTATAAATATCTTATCAATACTAAATGTTATTCCTGCTAATTTTTTATTTTTAAAATATTGTTCTTTACCTTCTAAAAGTTCTTTCTTAACATCATTCATTGAAACTATTGTACTTGTTGTAGTTTTACCTTTTTTTGTTTCTTCAATAACTAGAGGTTTAAAATCAGATCTAGATGCAATTACCCAAAAACCATCTTCTCTACCTTTTTTTTCTAATTTATCATACAATTTTTCAAGATTATTTTTAACTTGATCTAATGTATATTTAATTGGCATTTATATAATTATAATATAATATTATATTTTAGTTTTCTATTAAACAATAATAATTTTAGTTTTGAGTTAATTTTTCCTTTAATAATTGAAGTGATCTTTGATTTGGATCCAAATTAATTAAATTAGAAATGATAAGCATTAATTTCTTTTTACTCATAAAGTTTTCAAATTCCTTTTTGGGTTCTAATAAATTTAAAAAATACTCATAAAAATCACTTTTAGTTATTGCTGGATATTCTCTTTCTAAAAATTTTTTACTTTTGTACATATTTTTAAACATTTTAATTGATTCATTTGAATCATTTGTATAGTTGTAACAACTTATTTGAAGTAAAGGTATCATTTCTTTTATATTTAAATCTAAACCAAATTTCTTTGATAATTTACCACAATAATGTGATGCGCTTTCGATACATACTAAATCTATCAAACAAATTGCAAAAGGCAATAATATACAAGTGTAATTATAATTTGTATTTTCATAAATTCTTTTCTCTTTGTCTATTTCAAAACTTGAATATGTTTTAACAATTTTACAATGTCTACAAGGTTCATATGATTCACAATACATATACAAATCAATTAATCTAACTTTTCTTTCTGAATCAACAGTCAAGTTTGATAATTTAAAGTCTGTTAACAATATTCTGTATTTGCATGAAATATAAATTATGTTAAAAAGTTGTTTTAAAATTAATTGTAATTCATCCAATTCTATTTCATCCACCACATGTCTAATACTCTTTCCACCATATTCCATAATTGAATAATATGAATAAGAAAAATTAGATTTAAGTTCTCCTGCACAATAAATATTTATAATATATTTATTTAGTTTTTCATTTGATTTAAGTGACAAGTATCTTTGTAATAATTTAAAAGGTTCCTCATTTTCATTTACTTTTAATGCAAAACTCTTGTCATCTATTTTTATTTTATACACCTTACCATAAGACCCTTCACCCAAGAATTTTTGTATTTTGACCTTTTTCTCTATTACATTATGAGCATTTATTGAAGTGTTTAAATTAATAAAGGGATTTGCACTTATCACAGATTTATCATAACTTTTATAATTATTAATCATTTTTAATGTTATGTATTCACCTTCTTTAATATGCTCTTGAAGTCCTATTATATCTAAAAGAATCATTATATATAAGTTCTATATAAAAAAATATGTTTTTACACAAAATACATTGTTTATCTAATAATATGGTAAATTTAATATATTAGGAAAATTGTATTAAATAATAAAAATAATTGATATTTAAAAACAATATTATTATTATATATATTATGAGCTTTAATATGCAAGATCCTTCAGACAATGGTAAAAACCATGGTATAGGTGATAATCAGGATGATCAAACCCAATCCAATATTACCAATCCCAATAGTAATCCCAATGAAGAAATCAAAGGAGATATTAGTATAGATAAAACTCTATCCCAAATGATTTCTTATGTTAAGGAAAACAAAGAAGCATTTGAGGGAAGTGGTATTACAATTACAATTGAGGATGATCTACGTGATGATTCGGAAAATTCAGGAATTAGAAAGTTTATAATCAAAAATGACAATGATGAAGAAATTAAATCTGGTCATATTGATATTTCTGTACTGGGTAATTCTGAAAAGAAAAATGAAACTGAATCTAATATTTCTAAACCTGAATCAATTGAATCAAATGATTCTAAAACAGAATCTAAATCAGATCCCAAATCAGAACCCAAAACTAAACCTACTGTTATACCTCGAGTTAAAAGACCCGGAATGTCATCAGGTTTTCAATCAGGATCTAAATCTGATTCTAATTCCAATTCAAATTCTGAAACCCAACCAGGATCTCAACCAGGATCTCAAACAGGATCAAGAATTCTAGGACTTCCTACCAGATTAGGAAACTATAATCCGTCTGAAATTGATCCTTTCACATTACTTTTTGCAAATATTTTAACTTCACTAAATTCTTCTCAAGGAGATGATTCAGATTCTGAAGATAAAAATTCCAAAGAAACTAATCGATTTGGTACAGGATCACTTGGTTTACCCTTTATCAAGATTGATTTAGATTACGGAGGTGATTCAGATTCAAATTCTCAACAAGCTAATATAAAACAAAAAGAAGATGATGAAAACAAAAAAATTATTTCAAGTATTTCTGATAAAAAAGAAATTAATGATAGAAGAATCAGATCAAATACTGAATTAGGTGTAGAAGATAACAAAAACACAGAATCAGAATCAAAGGTTAAAAATATTTCAAATCGTAAACAAAGTCAAAAATTAGATTTCCACAGTACAATTGGAGATATTGGTTATCTAACAAACTGGTTAAAAGAAAATATAGATGAAAATGGAAAATTTAACGGTAATCCTGAAGATTACACATCAGACACAATTGACCACGCTTCATCCAATGGTAAAATAAGTGTACTAGATTGGTGGAAGAAGGTCAATAAAGAAAATGATGTTCCACTCAAATACACTAAGAAAGCGATGATTTTAGCTAGTAGAAGTGGTCAAATTGCAACACTAGATTGGTGGATTAATTCTGGATTGGAACTTAAATATGATGAAGATGCTGTTGATTATGCATCGAATTCGTGTAAGATTAATGTTCTAAATTGGTGGTTTAATAATTTTGAATTATCCAAAGTAAAATTCATTTATTCTAACAAGGCAATTGATAATGCCAGATTAGAAGAAGACAGATTAATCACACTATTAAAATGGTGGAATGAGAAAAAAATCAATAAGAAAATTGAATTTAAATATACCAAATCATTTATTAGTTATTTGGATTCTTGGGGTTATAAAAATGCTCACAAATATCTACTTGATAATGGATTAATTTCACCAGAAGAAAAATTAACTCAACCTTCTCAATCTTCTCAACATAAAGATAAAAGTCCTATTATTGGATTATTTGATCTACTTGGTACACCTCTTGGTATTAGAAAATCAAAAGAATCAGTTAATAACAAAATTGATATTTCTAAATTACCTGAGGATATTCAAAAACATATCAAAGAAAAAGAAGAAGAACTTAATAACAATATGATGGTAAATGGTAAGGCTAAAGAATATATCGATAGTCTTGTTAAAATTCCATTTGGTAAATACAAGAATGAAAATATTTTCAGTTTTATGGGAGACCTTATCAAAAAAATCAATTATCTTAATTCTAAACATAAAAACAAAACAATTAACAAAATTACAGTTTCAAATGAATCAGATCTAGTATCATTTTATAACAAAATTGAGTTTAATATGGATGATGAATATTCAAAATACTTTGAAATCTATAAAAAGTTTATTGATATCAGAGTTGAATATTTGGAATATGTCAATAATATTTTGGAAGAAACAATTTATGGACATGAATCAACCAAAAAACAAATCAAATGTATAATTGCTCAATGGTTAAGTGGAGGTATTAACAAAGGTATTGTTCTGGGTATACATGGTCCTCCTGGTGTTGGTAAAACAACAGTAATTAAAGGAGCACTATCAAAATGTCTAGTTAACTTTATCAGTTACAATCTTGACAAGTATGATCCTGTTTTAACAATCAATTCTGAACATACTGATGGAAGACCATTCTGTTTCATGTCACTTGGTGGTACAACAAATGGATCAACACTTGTAGGTCACAATATTACTTATCACGGAGCTACATCAGGTGATATTGTTAAACATTTGAAAGAAGCAGGTGTAATGAATCCTATTTTATACTTTGATGAGTTAGATAAGATTTCAAACACTGAACATGGTCATGAAATTTCATCAGTGCTAACACATATTACTGATCCAGTTCAAAATGAACATTTTACCGATAGATATTTCTCAGAAGTCAAAATTGATTTATCAAGATGTATAATTATATTTTCGTACAATGATCCTGGTAAAATTGACAGAATCTTACTTGATCGTATTCAAGAAATTAAACTTGAAGCAATCAGATTGGATGAAAAAATTGAGATTTGTAAAAAGTTTTTAATTCCAGAAATTTGTAAGAATATTGGTTATAATACTGAAGATATTACTATTTCTGATGAAAAACTTAGTATGATTATTTTAGAATACACTCATGAAGCTGGTGTAAGAAAACTAAAAGAAAAATTACAAGAAATTATTAGAATGAAACATTTACAAAGACTTGAAAACAAAACTATACCTACTAAAAATAAAATTGTTAACAAGTTTATTAATGAAACATTTGAAGATTACCATAAAATCAATTACAAAAAAATTCATTCAGAACCAAGAACTGGTTATATAAATGGTATGTATGCTACAGCTAGTGGTCTTGGTGGAATTACAATTATCCAAGTTAAACCTATTTATCACAAAGAGGTGTTTGGTCTTCAAATTACTGGTAGTGTTGAAAAAGTTATGAATGAATCAATTCAAGTAGCTAAAACTGTAGCTTATAATCTGTTGACAAGACAAGAACAAACCAAATTAATTGAAGAATATAAAGACACAGGATTACATGTACATTGTCCTGAAGGTGCAACACCAAAAGATGGTCCAAGTGCAGGTGCTGCTATTACCAGTGCTATTTATTCGACTTTTATTGGTAGACCAATTAAGAATGATATTGCTATCACTGGAGAAATAGATTTAGATGGTAATGTTACTATGATTGGAGGACTAGATGCTAAACTATCAGGAGCTAAAAGAGCTGGTGTAAAATTAGCTTTAGTACCAAAAGATAATTCTAGAGATGTGGATATTATTAAAAGAAAGAATCCTGATCTTATTGATAAAGATTTCAAAGTTAAATTTGTCTCAAGAATTGAAGAAGTTATCAAATTTATTTTTTAATCAAATAATCAAATAATTTAGATAGATATCTAGTTATTTGTTGATTAGATCAATCTGATATATCAAACTTATGTTTGAAATAAAAAATTTTTATAAAATATAATATAAATGTTTATTTTATATTTAGTTTTCTTCATTTATCTTATTTTTGTATTTAGAATGTTGTCAATTAGAAAAAAATGTATTGATAATAAATAAGTTAAATTTAATTTGTAAAAAAACAATTTAAATATTCAACAATTTGTATTATTATACTAATATACAAATATGTCCGAAAATAGTAATCAAACTGAGCCAACTCAAACTGAATCTACTCAAGTGGAAAATACACAAGTAGATCAAACTGAACAAACTCATCAAGAACAAACTCAACAAGAACAAACTCAACAAGAACAATCTCAACAAGAACAAACTCAACAAGAACAAACTGAATCAACTGAATCAAAACAAGTTCAAGAGAAAAAGGCCAATACAGATCCAGTTCCTATCAATATCAAATTTACAGGAACATCTGAAAAGTTAATTGGATATTTGATGAAAAAGCGAATTAAAGCATTAGAAGGTATAGTCAAATATAAAATTGATTGGGAAGGTTATCCCAAGGATTTAGAATCAGCCAAAAAACTTGCTTTAGAATGGTCAAAATTATTTGCAGACAATAAAAAGTATTCTGGATTTTACGCTAATATTTATTTCAGTATGAAAAAACCAACTATGAGATTTGAAATAAAGAAATATGTAAAGTTAGAAATTCACAGTGAAAAGATTACTGATTCAGTAGAAAATGATGATCAATTTAAAAGTATTATCTTCAATAAAATAAATAAATCAGCAAGTGGTATATACAATTATCAATTTGAAAATATGGAAAAGTTCCCTGAATTATCAGTTTGTAAGGAATATGGTAAAACTTGGTCTCAAGAACTTGAAAGTAATCCCGATAATTGCCCTCACAAATATGTTGTTTTCTTTAATCCCTCGGTTAAAACTGTTAAAGTTACAGTTCATTAAAGTTAAAGTTATTAAAGTTATTAAAGTTATTAAAGTTATTAAATAATTAGTAAGCAAAGTGTTTAACTCCAATAAAACCTCCAAAATCATTTAATAATTTGGAGGAAGTTGAGTTTTTTCCATCAGTTTCAAGTGTTTCAATACTGATAATATTAAAATTAATATTATTTGTTAAATTTTTTCCAATCAGATCATTATTAAATTGTTTAGCTTTATCCGAGTGTAAAAATAATTCTTTAACATTATAATTTTCAATTTGTTCATATATTTGATCTCCAAAAATATATTTTGAATCATTTTTACAAATATCGATTAAAACATTTTCTAAGACCAAAACATTTTTTTTAATTAAATTTTTTCTAATTAATTCCATAATTTCGTTCCAAGATAAATTTGAATTAACATGTTCGATTAAATTTTTAATAGGTTTCAAACCATTAATTTTACCAATCAAATAAAAGTTACATTGTAAATTTTTTACATAATCTTGATTAGATGTTTGAGATATTTTTTTCTTTTTATAAAGGTTACCATTATAATGTGTGTATTGATTAGAATTATAAATAACCACATCATAAAAAGTAAAATTTTCAAAAAGATCTTGTAACCAATCTATTTGAAAATACTCTCCGTATTCAAAAGTATAATTTGGAATCGAATATTCTTTTAAAACACCAATATCTTTTTTAGTTAATTGAATATAATTTATGTCGTCTGATACCAAAATAATATGATTAAAAACTTGATGTACAGATGATTCTATTTGTGTAACTAAATTAAAAATTCTATCATTAAGTTTTTTTCTTTTGAATGTGTTTTTAATATCTTTAACTTTTTCTAATCTTTTTTTCAAATCAGAAAGAAATTCTTCTTTGGACTTGTCATATAACAAAATAGTAAATAATGACTCATGATTATCTCTAATAAACTTTAGATTTGATGATAACTCAGGCATATTATAGGATAATAAATTATAAAATGATTATATAAAATTAATTATATAATTACAAAATCAAAATTTTTTTATACTAAAATTAAAATATTTATACTTCATTTAGTTCCTTATTTATAAAATTAAAATCAATGTAAAGATAATTAATTAATTGTTTATAAAATTCAATAGAATCAGTTTGATAATAATTATCTAACACATATATTTTAGTTTGATTAAATAAATTGATAATATCTAATAATTCTGATTTAAAATTATAGGTGTTTTCATAAAATTTTTCATACATTAAGTTATAATCTCTCAAAACAATAACATAGTTAGATTGTAAATCTAATTTTTTAACGATATTAGAAAAATCTTTTTGATTAGTCACAAAAACAAAAGAGTTATTAATATATTTTTTAAGAATATTATACAAATTGAAATTTTTACCATATTTGAATTTTGATAAAATATTTTTAAATTCAGCCAATTCAACATTTGGATCCTTGAGATTTATATAAGTGTTATTGTTGTAATATTCAAATAATATATTATTAATTAATTCTTTACCAGAGTTATCACCAATAATTAAATTATAAAAATTTTCAAGAATAATTTTTATTTTATAGTATATTTCATAAATATTTGTTATTTTTAATATATCTTCTGGTATATAATCTACACTTATTGTTGAATTATAATTGTCAAAAATTAGTTTTAATTGCACATAATATAAATATTCTGTAATTGATTTAACAAAAGAACTAAAAAATTCAATCACAAGATTATATTCTTGAAATATATTTATTTTATTTGATTCAACAACTACTGTCATTTTACCATAACTATCCTTAAACAAATCCAATAAATAATATGTATTAGATAAATTAGTAGTAATATAAATATTTATTGGACTTATAGTTCCACCACTTATATTATTTACATATTTGTATATTCCTATTATTTGTTTACATAATAAATTAAAGTAATCAATTGTATGGGTTATATTTATTAAAACGTTCTCATTAATTGCTTTTTGATATATTTGTGAAATTATTGGATTGGTATTAGATGGATCTGCATTAAATTGAATTGTTTTAGCAAAATCTGATAAGAAAATTTTAATATCAAATGTATTTAGGTTTAAATTTGAATTGTAATAAGAGTTATTTAATATGTAATCGAATTTAATTACTTTATTATTTTGATTACCTAAAGGCAAGTTTTCATTAAAATCATCATTTGGTAAAATCATCCTTACAGTATTAAATAATTCATCTAATTTATTTGTATTATAAACAATCAAAAACATATAACTAACAATTGTTTCGACAGACAGAGCAATTTGTTCTTCAGGTGTATTTTGAAAATTTTGTTTAGCTAACTCAATTGTTTGTGTACTGTAAATTGAATTAATACTATTAGTTACCCATTCAAAAAGGATTAAATTTAATTGATAAACGTCCAACAAGTTTTCAATATCTTCAATTATTTTTTTAACATTAATCAAATCGTAGGCTGTATTTAATTCTTTAACTTTTAAAATTTGTTCATAAATAATTTCAAATGTTGATAATTTTTTTCTTCTAAAATAATCAATTGCACTTTCACAATTAAAAAGTAAATTAACAAACTCTTGTAATGTTGTTAATTTATTACATTCAATTAAATTTTGAATTAAATTTTGTATACTAGTATTATTTATTGAATATGTTGTTTGTAATTTATAATTAACTTGAGTTATATATGCACATTCTAATGCATTATAATTTACAAAATCAATAAGATAATCATAATTTTGATTATTGGTCATAATAAAGTTTCTAATAACCTGTATATAATTTTGACATTTTAATAATGATAAAATAATTTTATTTAAATTAAAAATAAATATAACATTATCAATTAGTCCTTCTAATAAACTTATTATATTTTTATAATTGTAAAGCTCGTTTGAAATTTTTGGATTATATATCAAATACTGATTTGTAATAGCAACTAAATCAACATTATAATTGAATCTTTTAAAATCATAATAAACAATGTCTTTTAATAAATTTTCATTATGTAATTTTAAATATGAATTTTGAAAATCTAAAATTAATGATGCTTCTTCAATATAGTTATTAAAAAATATTCCAGTTAATACTATTTGATAAAAATTCATATATTTACTAACATATGCATCTAATATAGTAGTGTATTTTGTTTCTGAAAAAAGAGATTGGTTAGAATCATTATAATAATCAAATAATTTAAATCCATATACAATCCCTTCAGTATTAACATATATTTCTCCATTTGAATTAGTTATAACTAAAAATAGTTCTGTTTTAAAATTACCCATATTAAAAGAATAATTGTCTTTGTTGTAATAATATATTTTGTTTTGATCACTTAAATCGACAAATAATTTGTCATCAATATTTTCGTTATTTGGTAATTTTACCATTAATGCAAAGTTATAATCTAAAAAATCATTTATTTCATCAATTGTTAAAATTAAATTATCATTTGTTTCATTCACAACTAAAAAATTATTTTTTGCCTTCAAATTTGTGTATCTAAATGCTTTATATGATCCAGCTGGTAATTGTACTATTTTTTGTAATTTTTCTGGATATCTTTCATATATCCTATAAACATTAGTATATTGTGGCAAATATGTATATTGTATTATTTTTGGTATATAAACAAAATCAAACACATAATTAATCGGTTCTAAATTTAGATCATAATTTAAATTAACAATAAACATGGTTTTGGTCTTAAAACTTTTACTTTTAACAGTTTCATAATTATTATTTAAATTAATAAGATTTTTAATAAAATTATTGATTTTTAAGATAGTTATGTTAAATAAATTGGATTCGTAAACTAATCTGCTTGATGCATTTAATATTTTATTAATATTCGGTAACAAATAACTAAATGAATTTATATAAAAATCACTAAAATTACCAGAATCACCTAAAACATTTGTATTTCTGTAATTAAAATTAAAACCTATTCTTTTTGAATCATATAATGTTATTTGTGACACTTCATATACTTGTGATCTTTCACTTAAATCAAATAACATTGGTTCTAATGAAACTGTATTGTCTAAATTAGAAAAATTTATATATCCTAATTGATCTGTTTCTTTTGTTATATCATAGTTTTTAAAATTTATTTTTGATCCATTAAAAAAACATATCCCTAAAATTATACTATATTCTACAATTGTTTCCTTAGAAATTTTAAATGAAAAAATAATTTTGTATTTGTTTATATAATATGTATTTGTTGGTTTAAAATCACTTACAGCATATACATTTAATTTATTAATACCTGTTCCGAATTTTAATTTATTTGAATTATCAAATACTTGTGATATTGAAAATGTAACATCGGTATTTAATAAATAATTTAAATCAATTATGTATGGATTTATTAATAAGAAAATTTTATATAAAAACGAATTAATTGGATACAAAAGATTTTCATTTGATACTTTTCCTTGTTTGTTTTCTAATATATTACTTGCTTTATCTAAATTTACATATCCATTTACATAATAATTTTTAGATAATTGATATATTGATGGTATATTTAATATATAAGTATTTGGAGGTGTATATCTAAATTTTTCTAAATCAATATATTTTTTAACATATGATATTTTGTTATCTAAACTATACGAATATGTTTTATCTTTTCCTGAATATGATGTGTATTTTCTTAAATGTAAATTATTTAATTTGGTCATTGTATATGATTTACTATTTAAATCTTCATATTCAATATTTGGAAAATATGTTTTGGAGATTTCATTTGAACTAATTACTACACTTTTATCTTCTAGACATTTTAAGAAAAAATCCTCAAAACTCTTATAGTTGTAAGCACAATATTTTAACATTTCTAATGAATTTTTCATATCTAAATAGAAATCTTCTCTTTCCATATATTTGTAATCTATCTTTTCATAGTATTTTATTATTTCTCTGTCATCAAAACTAACTGGATCTATAAAATTTAAAACTGTTGATTTGGTCTCATCCAAGTTATAAGTTATATTCAAATTTCTATTTAAACTTGGGATTTCATTTACAGGTATTTCTATGTATGGATAAATATAAACGTTGTTATACTTACTATTATAATATGCTGTCAATCTAAAATTATTATAATTTATTGACGTTAAATCTTCTTGTTGAAAAAAAATATATGTTGCGTTCAATTTATTTTTTGATAATATTGATGTTATTTCCAAATCAGCGTAATAAAAATATTCTGATTTTATTAGCAGAGGATTATATCCTATATTAGTTAACAGATTTGCTATTTTTGCATTTAGTTCAGTTGTTGAATATAATACTTTAACTGGAATTGTTGATACACTTATTATATTGTTTGTTAACACTTTATTATAATAATAAATTGGAGGTAATTTGTACACACAACCAGTTTTTTTTGTTCCAAATAATAAATACTCTGGATCATTATAACATGAAAATTCTTCTTCAGATGTTACATTTATATTTATGCAAAAAATTATATTATTTGCTCCTACATATGATGAGTAATCTACTTTATCACATGACTTATATACACTATCTTTTAAAAAAATATCTGGAATATATGGAGCTAGATCTATTTTGAATTTTATTGTATTCATAAGTTATATAACAATATAATATAATTTTTAAATTCGTAAAATTATTATAATTCACAATTATATATTTGTATATTGATGGATAGATTTTTTGTTTTACTCGTTGCTTGTGTTTTATTAGTTTATTTTATTAAGGATATTTTGATTGTTCTACTAGTTTTAGCATTGTTGTCATATTTATTACATTATTCTTTAGATGAACAAACTTATCAAAAAATGTTTGGATGGATATGATTTAATTAACTATATAATCAAATAAAATTGATTTTTTTACTATATAATATGTTTTATATATCATTCTATATAATGTCTGACTTTATTTCAAATAATACTACCGATCATCCTGATCAAATTCAAGAACAAATTCATGTACAAATTGAAGAACAAGTTCATGAACAAATCACAATTGGCTCAAATAATTTAACAGAGCTTGTACATAATATTATTCAAAATAATACTGAAAATGAACAAGTTGATGAAGAACAAAATGTTGATGAACAAGTTGATGAAGAACAAGTTGATGAAGAACAAAATGAAGAAGATGAGAATTATGAGGATGAAGAAGAAAATCATGATGAAGAACCAGAACAAGTAATAATGATAAATGAAGAATTAAGGGCTCATTTGGATTTACATGTAGATAATAAAATAGGAGAGATAATGAATTGGTCTAATTCAAATATTTTCAACATATTAGAGATCAATCCAGAAATCACCAATTTGATTTATAATTGTTATTTAGAAAATATGCAATATGATGACAATGAAATTGAAACTCTTAGATACACAATTCGAAGTGCTTTTAATTCATTAATTGATATCGAGCTTAAAGTAATTGTTTCAGGATTACTTTATATGGGTATGAATATTAATGGGGAATTTGTTAGTTGGGAATATAATTATGAGGCATTAGTTGGTTTAATTAATTCAGAACTAAGAATTATAATTAGAAGAAATTTATTTTTCATTGCAGCAACACAAGTTATGAATCAAGGAGCTGGTCTTGCTATGGAAGATGTGAAATTAATTCTGTCCCAGGAAGAATTAGACAAGATACCGATTAAAACATTTTCAGAACTTGAAGCTAAAACAAAAGAAATTAATTGTAAATGTCTAGTTTGTCAAGAAGAACATCTTGATTATGATAAAGTTAGAACTCTTACATGTGGTCATTGTTTCCATCAAGATTGTGTTGACGGATGGTTATCAAATCATTCCCATAAGTGTCCATCATGTAGAGAACCTGCTGGTAAACATTCACACAAAATGTAATTTTTTTATTACCAGTTTATAAAAATATTATTTGAATATTATTTTTGATATAAAATTATTTTTATCAATATATATCTAAATTATATATATAAAACTATGAATTCTTGTAACATAAATCAAAATAATATTAACAACCAAAATAATTCTAATAATCAAAATAACAAAGAATCCAAAACAAAGTTAAAAACTAATGATTTAAAGGATTCTATTGATGATGTTGATCCAATTATCACAGAAATTGATAACAAATCTGATAAATTAGATAAATCTGATAAATCTGATAAATCTGATAAATCTGGTAAAAAAAATATATCAGGTGAACAAAATTTAATAAATAATGAATTAGATTTGAATACCGGTATTAAATCTCAATATAAAATAATTCCAAATAACACAGAAAAAGTTTGTTTAATAGATCCGTTTGCATTAGTAATGATTACTGGAATAATTGCAAAACTAATAT
>JACCED010742648.1_pt1 | contig 13905 bp, 8 predicted proteins | sample 7455021 | NCBI WGS metagenome assembly JACCED01 (sample SAMN15323456, study PRJNA562643) | freshwater metagenome | isolation source: river surface water | place: USA:Blue River Watershed | collected 2017-08-19 | reverse complement strand
ATGCGCAGCATGAGTAGCTCCAGCTAGTGCCGCCGTGATGGATTCGCCCAGTGGTGTGGTAGTGCGACCAATCAATTGGCTGAGTTGATGTGAGTCGTCAAACAATGCGCCCTGTGCGGCACTGCCATCGGAGGAAGCCAATAATTCTGCTAACCAATCCGGTAAACCGGCGCTTTGCAGCACAGCCTTGTATTCCGCAACGGGCAAATTGTTGTAAGGAATTTGCTCACCGCTTTGTTTGGATAACTCCGCAGCAAATTCTGCCAGTGTATAAGCTTGATCGCCGGCCAGTTCGTAAATTTTTCCTGCCTGGTTTTCGCGTACCAAAACTTCTGCCGCAGCGGCGGCGTAATCAATGCGCGCTGCTGACGAAATTTTACCGTTGCCTGTACTGCCAATCAGTGCCTTGAGTTGTAGTGCGGTGGGAATTGCCGCGGTGTAATTTTCGCTGTACCAGCCATTGCGTAAGAGCACAAATGGAACCCCCGAGGCTTTGATTTCTTGCTCGGTTTCTTTGTGCTCAAACGCGAGATCCATAATCGAGACGTCGGCATTTAGAATACTGGTGTAGGCGAGCAATTTAACCTTGGCATTTTTCGCGGCGTTAATCACATTGCGGTGTTGCGCCAAGCGCTGGCCGACCTCGCTGCTGCTGATAAGTAGCAATTTATCGACACCCTTGAGTGCCGCTTCCAGTGCGCTTGGTTGTGTGTAATCTGCTTGGCGAACTTGCACGCCGCGTGCGCGCAGTTCCTCCGCTTTGGACGGATCGCGCACCAGGGCGATAACCTGATCCGCAGGACTTTTTTGCAGTAATTGGTCGATAACCAAACGGCCCAGTTGGCCGGTAGCGCCGGTAATAGCAATCATGATGAACCTCATAACGTGAATGTGGATGCTTGCCTGTGCACCAGGTTGGAGGCAGAATAGCAATCAAGCTAACTTTTAGTAAGTACGCACAAAAAGGTAAGTATGAAAAAAATGAATCCAGAGGTTGAATCAGGCGTGAAGGCACCGGGTGGGACCTACAGCTCAATCAGTGATGCTTTGGCGGCGGGCGATGTGTTTGCCGACAAGTGCCCGTCGCGTTTGATCCTCAATCACATCACCAGCCGCTGGGGAGTATTGGTGCTGGTTGCTCTGTTGGCGGGTACTCATCGCTTTAGTGAGTTGCGCCGCAAGATTAAAGGCGTCAGCGAGCGGATGCTGGCACAGACGCTACAGGTGCTGGAGGCAGATGGTTTTGTTGAGCGTCGCTCGCTGCCGGTAGTGCCGCCGCACGTGGAGTACAGCCTGACGCCTCTGGGTGTGGAGGTGGCCGAACAGGTGCGCAGCCTGGTGGATTGGATACAGCAGAATCTGGGGCGGATTAACCTGCCAATGGAGGCGGACGAGGGTGCCTAGCTCCGCTGATTATTGCACTGGATTGGTTCGTTTATTTGATCCGTTTCAGCGGGTCAGTCTGCCAAGCTGCTAGTATTCCCTTCAATCGATAACCCTTACACGAGTTGCCTTTATGCTGAATTTCACCGGCGTGCCCGTCGAACTGCAGCCCGCTGCCCAGCGTTTTTGGGAGCAATTTTCCACTGCTATCCAGAGTCAGAATTTGTCTGACCCGCAAACGCTGTTACCCGAGTCTATCCTCGCCGAGGAGTTTTTTCGTCAACTGACGCGCGCCTTTGTGGCGAGTGAATTTATCGCCAAGACCTCGGCCCGGACACCGGCGTTGTTATTGGAGTTAATTGAATCCGGCGCGCTCTTCCGTGCACAGACCGATGAAGATCTGGCGGCGTTTGCGGTAAACATCAATGCTGGAATTAACGATGCGGATGTCGATGCGCGACTGCGCCGCGCGCGCAACAAGGCGATGATCCGGGTGATCTGGCGCGATCTGAATCGCCTCGCCAGCATGAGCGAAGTGACTGCTGAGTTATCGCGCTTTGCGGACACATCGATTCAACTCGCGGCGGAATATCACTATCGTGCGCTGGAAAAAATTTACGGAACGCCGATCGGTCGCGAGTCTGGTAAGACCCAGCCATTTATGGTGTTGGGCATGGGGAAATTGGGTGCCGGTGAGTTGAATATTTCCTCCGATATCGACCTGATTTTTACCTTTCCCGAGGGCGGTGAAACCAATCACGCCAGCCGTGCCATTAGCAATCAGGAGTTTTTCGTCAAGCTCGGCCAGCGCTTGATCAAGAGTTTGGACACCATCACTGCTGAGGGCTTTGTGTTCCGTGTGGATATGCGTTTGCGTCCCCACGGCGAAAGTGGCTCGCTTGCCATGAGCTTTGTGGGGATGGAGGATTACTACCAAACCCAGGGGCGCGAGTGGGAGCGCTATGCCATGATCAAGGCCCGCACGGTGGCCATGGCGGGTGGCGAGCAGCAGGAACAGGCGCGCAAGACCCTGCGCAAAATGCTGCAGCCGTTTACGTATCGTCAATATATCGATTTCAGCGCGATTGAATCTTTGCGCGAGATGAAGGGGTTGATTGCGCGGCAGGTGCAGCGCAAGGGTATGAATCTGGATGTGAAACTCGGCGAGGGCGGGATTCGTGAAGTTGAATTCGTGGTGCAGGTTTTCCAGTTAATTCGCGGGGGGCGCGATGCGCTTTTGCGTAAACGCAAAGTGCCGGTGTTGTTGCCCATTCTCGAGCAAGAAAATTACCTGCCGCCTGGTGCTGGCAGTGCCTTGCTGGAGGCCTATATTTTCCTGCGCAATACCGAGCATGCCATTCAGGGGTTTCAGGATAAGCAGACCCAGGCTTTGCCGATTGATCCGCTCGGCCAGCAGCGATTGGCCTGGGCGATGGGGTTTGAAAGTTGGGATGGGTTTTTCACCGTGTTGAGCAATTATCGCCAACGGGTAAATGCCGAGTTTAAAGCGGTAATTGCCGCGCCGGATGAAGAGGAGTCCATCGATCAAAAAGCCCTCACCTTTTGCCTCAGCTTATGGGAAGGCAGTTTGCACGGTGAGGATGCCATACATGCACTCGAGGCGCGCGATGTGGAGGCGGCGCCCGGGTTGGTAAAAAACCTGGCTGATTTGCGCGCTAGCCGTGCGGTTCTCTCTATGCAGGCGAGTGGTCGCACCCGGCTGGATGTATTTATTCCGCGCTTGTTGCATGGTTTATTTACCCAGGCGGGCGCTGGTAAGTTACCACTAACTATTGCGGAAACCTTTGGCCGCATTGTCCCGTTCATTGAAGCGGTAGCGCGGCGCACAGCATACCTGGTGCTTCTGGTGGAAAACCCCACCGCCTTGCAACAATTAATTCGCCTGTGCGCCGCCAGCCCCTGGATCGCCGACCAGCTCACCCAGTTTCCGGCATTGCTCGACGAATTGCTGACCCCTGAAAGTCTCTACGCTCCGCCGGATAAGGCGCTGTTGCGCGATGAATTGCGCCGCGATGTGCTGCGGCTGACGTGGGATGATCTGGAAGGGCATATGGAAGCCTTGCGCTATTTCCGGCTTGCCCACGGTTTGCGCGTGGCGGCAAGTGAGGTCACCGGCGCTTTGCCGTTAATGAAGGTAAGCGACTACCTCACGTTTATCGCCGAGGTAGTGTTGGAGCATGTATTGCAGCTCTCCTGGGAGTATATGGTGGAACGCCACGGGCGCCCGCGTCGTGCGGATGGTTCGGTAGATACGGTCGCCGATTTTGTGATTGTTGGCTACGGCAAGCTGGGTGGAATCGAGCTGAGCCATGGTTCGGATCTGGATTTGGTGTTTATCCACAACAGCGACGCGAGCTTTTCTACCGATGGCGAACGCAGTATTGATAACCTCACGTTTTACACCCGTTTGGGTCAGCGGATTATCCATGTGCTCAATACCTATACGCCCACCGGAAAGCTCTACGAAGTTGATATGCGTCTGCGACCCTCGGGTAATTCAGGCATGTTGGTGTCTTCGCTGGCAGCCTTTGAAAAGTATCAAGTGAATGAGGCTTGGACCTGGGAGCATCAGGCGCTGGTGCGCGCCCGGGTAGTGGCGGGTAGTGCCGCGCTGGGTGCGCAGTTCGAGGCGGTGCGACAGCGAATCCTGAGCCGCGCGCGGGATCTGGAACAATTGCGTAAGGATGTGGCTGATATGCGCCGCAAAATGCGCGAACAGCTGGGCAGTGAAGCCAAGGCAAAAAGCAAAAACACCGCGCTATTTAATTTGAAACAGGATGCCGGTGGTATCGTGGATATTGAATTTATGGTTCAATACGCGGCTTTAGCTTGGGCGTCTAAATCGCCCGATATTATCCGGTACACGGACAACATTCGCATACTCGGATCACTGGAAGAGGCTGGCTTACTGGATGCCGACTCCGTGGCCCACCTGATCGCCGCTTACAAAGCATACCGATCCACCGGACACAGCCTTGCGCTACAGCGACAGGAGGCGGTGCTGGAAGGTGACAATCACTTTACTGAAGAGCGTGCGCAGGTCACGGCGATTTGGGATCGCGTGATCGGTCACACCTGATTACACAGACCTATTTTTGATAAAGAATTTGGAGTTAGCTATGTCTTTTGCCGATCGTGACGGCGTTATATGGCTCGATGGTGAACTCATTCCATGGCGCGATGCCAAGGTTCACGTTTTAACTCATACTCTGCATTACGGTATGGGCGTTTTTGAAGGCGTTCGTGCATACAAAAGCGATTCGTTGGGCACCAGCATTTTCCGTTTGCAAGAACACACTGATCGTTTATTCCGCTCTGCCCACATCATGCGTATGAAAATGCCCTACGCTAAAGATGTGGTGAACGAAGCGCACAAAATGGTGGTGCGTGAAAATGGTTTGGCAGAAGCCTACCTGCGCCCAATGGCGTTCTACGGTTCCGAAGGTATGGGCCTGCGTGCCGATAACCTGAAAGTGCACGTGATGGTTGCCGCCTGGCACTGGCCGTCTTATATGTCACCGGAAGCGCGCGATCTGGGTATTCGCATTCGCACCTCCAGCTACACTCGCCACCATGTGAATATTTCCATGTGTAAAGCGAAAGCCAATGGTCACTACATTAACTCGCTGCTGGCGCTGCAAGAAGCCCTGGATAGCGGTTGCGAAGAAGCACTGTTGCTGGATAACGAAGGCTATGTGGCAGAAGGTAGCGGTGAAAACTTCTTCCTGGTGCGCGATGGCATCATCTACACCCCAGAGCTGACTTCTTGTCTGGACGGCATTACGCGTAACACCATTTTCCACTTAGCTGCAGACTGCGGTTATACCATCAAAGAAAAGCGTATTACCCGCGATGAAGTGTATGTTGCTGACGAAGCATTCTTTACTGGTACCGCTGCTGAAGTGTTGCCGATTCGCGAACTCGATGGTCGTCAAATTGGCGAAGGTCGTCGCGGTCCAATCACTACGCGTTTGCAAGATTTGTATTTCAAATCAGTGCGCGGCGAATTGCCCGAGCACACCAACTGGTTGGCGCCGGTTGCAAAATAATCGCCACTTTAACGGAGCCAAATGGCTCCGTTATTATTTTTGCCTTTCGTAACTTTTGATTGCCGCTATGATCGACATTCAATTCCCGCCCGAGCTGAAACAAATCCAAAAAATTTTGGTGATCGGCCCTGCGTGGATTGGCGATATGATGATGGCACATAGCCTGTTTCAATTGTTGAAGCAGCGCAACCCCACTGTGCAAATCGATGTATTAGCGTCGAGTTGGACAAGGCAATTGTTAATTCGTATGCCCGAAGTGCATCAAGCGATTGATATGCCAATTGGCCATGGCAGTCTGGCGTTTGCCGACCGGCGCGCGCTAGGAAAAGAATTAGCGTCGCATCACTATGATCAGGCGATTTTATTGCCTAACTCTTTTAAGTCCGCGTTTATTCCTTTCTTTGCCAATATTCCGGTGCGCACTGGCTGGCGTGGCGAGATGCGCTATGGTTTGGTTAATGATATGCGTGTACTGGATAAGCAGCGTTTTCCATTGATGGTGCAGCGTTATACGGCCTTGGCGTTGCCAAAAAACAGTGAGCCGTTAACGCAATTTCCGTATCCGCATTTAGTTGTAGATAAAAGTCTGCGACCACAATTGTTAACAAAATTTGCATTGCAGTTGAATCGACCGCTATTAATAATTTGCCCAGGCGCAGAATATGGCCCCGCAAAACGTTGGCCTGAGCACTATTTTGCGGAAGTCGTCGATGAAAAAATTCGCGCTGGTTGGCAGGTGTGGTTGATGGGTTCAGCAAAAGATCGTGAAGTCACTGAAGCGATTCGCCAATTGTTATTGGAAGAAGAGCGCGAGTATTGTTTTAATCTCGCCGGTAGTACCAACCTCGGCGAAGCCATTGATCTCATGGATTGCGCGGATGCTGTGTTGAGCAATGACTCCGGGTTAATGCATATCGCCGCAGCATTGCAAAAACCGCTAGCGGTTATTTATGGCTCTACGTCGCCGGAGCATACACCGCCGCTGGCTGAGCGCGTGACAATTATTAGCAAGCCGATTGATTGCGCACCTTGCTTTGAGCGTGAATGCCCCAAGGTGCATCACAAGTGCTTGCGTGATTTAATGCCGCCGCAGGTACTGAATGCGCTGGATGCATTAATTCCCCTGCCGCTTACGCCCATCGCTGAATAACGCGCATGAAGCTTGCCTTTGTTATCTTTCGTTATTTTCCATTCGGTGGCTTGCAGCGCGATATGCTGGCGTTGGCCCATTATTTTCAGCAACAAGGTCATTCTATAACGGTATTTTGCAAGCACTGGCAGGGCGAAAAAAAGGCCGGCATCGATGTGGTCGAGATTCAAGCGCGCGGATTTTTGGATGTTGCGGGCGTAAAGTGTTTTGTCGATCAATTCCAATTGCAATTCCCTCGTGCCGAGTTTGATGCGCTTATTGGCTTTAATAAAATGCCAGGCTTGGATATCTATTTTGCCGGCGATACCTGTTTTGCTGACAAAGCCTATTGTGAGCGCAATTGGCTGTATCGCCTGGCGCCGCGTGCGCGCTTGTACTTGCAGTATGAGGCGGATGTTTTTGGTGAGAAAAGTGCAACAAAAATTTTTTCTCTTGTTGAACAGGAACGAAAAAAATTTGCGCGCTTTTATGCTACTCCTCCAGAGCGCTTTTGTCCGTTGCCGCCGGGCATAGAATACGAGCACATAGCCTGTGCTGACTCTCAGGCCGCTTATAGCAAGCTGCGGCGCGACTTGAATTTGCGCGAGACTACGCGAATTGTTTTATGTTTGGGGTCCGGCTTCCATACCAAGGGCGTGGATATCAGTATTGCGGCCTTTGCCGAGCTACAACAATACTGTGTAGATAGCGTGTTGCTTGTTGTTGGCAATGACAAGCCCGGCAAATATTCTAAGCAGGCTGGTGCACTGGGTATTGCACACAAGGTTTTTTTCCTGGGTGCGCGCAGCCCGGTTGGTGAATTGTTGCATGGTGTGGATATATTGCTACACCCGGCGCGCAAAGAGCTGGCGGGCAATGTGTTGTTGGAAGCAATACTTTGTGGTTGCCCGGTCATTGCGAGCGATCATTGCGGTTACGCGCACTACATCGTTGAGCATCAGATGGGTGAAGTGATCGCATTGGGCGCAGCACCTGCCGACATTGCGGCACAACTGCAAAAACTATTGGCAGTTGATAGCGCGCGTTGGCAAGCACAGGCAGCGACGCTAAATCGGCATGGTGAATTTTATTCGCGCGCACCGGCGGCGTTGGCTGCTGTTGAAACTGTTGTGCAGCAAAAAACGTCACTCTTTAAAAGTCTTGAATGGCGCAATACCGCGAATGATACGACGGTTATTTTGCGCGATGAGCTGGTGGAATCCTGGAAAGACGAGCCCGTATTCGATCTGATGTTGCACTTGACCGGCAAAGTCGCGCGCGAAATGCCAGACCGCCAAACACTGCGATTTGAACACAATGGGCAGGTTTACTACCGCAAATGGCATCGCGGTGTAGGTTGGGCGGAAATAGTCAAAAATTTACTCCGCTTGCGTTTGCCGGTATTGGGTGCGCGCAATGAGTGGGCTGCCCTGAATAAAATGCGTGCGCTGTCTATTCCGGGTTTAATTCCAGTGGCATTTGGTGAGCGGGGCAAAAACCCGGCAACGCGACAATCGTTTGTAGTTACGCGCGAATTAAATAATGTCATTCAATTGGATCATTTGTTTGAACAGCGCGAACTGCCGCCGACAATTAAGCGCGTTTTGGTTGACAAGGTGGCGATGATAGCGCGCGAGCTACATGCCGCTGGCATTAATCATCGCGATTTTTATTTATGCCATTTTATGTTGCGCGAGTCGTCGTTAGCGACAGGCGTGCCAGATGTAACTCTGGTGGATTTGCATCGTGCGCAACTGCGTGCACAAGTGCCTGAACGGTGGCGCGTTAAAGATATTGGTGGATTATTGTTTTCCAGTTTGAATCTCGGTTTTAGTCGGCGCGATTACTTGCGTTTTTTACGGGTTTACTTTGCCTCAGACCTGCGCAGTATTTTGCGCGAGCATTTATCGCTGCTGCAAAAAATACGGCTGCGTGCACGCACTACCTACAAACGCGATTTTGGCCATTGGCCGAGCATTTAAATACAGAGATCAGTGTGATTTTATGTTATTGAATTCCGCACAACGTGAACAAAAAATGTTGACCTGGGCCTATGGTGGTTTGTGGGTTTTTGTGAGCGCTTTTTTGTGGGCGCCTTCGCGCGATGGATTAGAAGGAATCTATGCGCTTGCGTTTTTTATTCCTTTGTTAATGGTACTGCCTTGGCGTCGGCCAGAGCTTGCAGTCTACGGTGGTTGGTTTACCGCTGCAGCCTTAGCCTATGCAAGTTGGGCTCTGGTATCCGGTCTATGGGGTGGTGATTTAGGGTATCTGGTTGTGCAGTGGTTGGTGTTGGTAGTCTGGCTGGCTGGCACTGCGTGGGTGCTGCAAAAAAAATCCATCGACTGGGATCAAATTTTGCGCTGGTTAGTAGTCATTGGTGCGCTATCTGCCTTGTTGAATATTGCCGTGTTTTATTGGAACCATCCACTGGCGGCGCGCATGGAAGGTGTCACTGTCGCGCGTGCACCTACGCTGGTTGGGCAAGTGTATGGGGTTGTGGTATTGCTGGGGATTTTATTGTCCTGGCGTACCGACTGCTTTAAATGCGCATTAGGTCTGTCGCTCGCCTGTATTCCTGCGTTAGCTGCGCTAGGCTTATCCCAAAGTCGCGGGCCATTGCTGTCACTCGTATTGGCGCTGCTGATTGGGTTGTGTTGGTTGCGTCCAGGCTGGAAAATCCTGCTGGTGCAACTCAGTGCTTCCCTGGTGGGTCTGTTGTCGCTCTTTGTGATTTTTCCGCTGGATCAATTGTTGTTGGAGCGTGGAGCTTCATTTCGCGATCAAATCTGGCTGGACGTGATCCGCCAAATGATTGCGGACCCCGGTCTGTTTTTGTGGGGCATTGGCATGAGTGAGGTCACCGATATTCAAACCAGCATTGGTGAATATCATCATGCTCACAACGCCTGGTTGGATATCGTTTATCGCACGGGAATGATCGGCCTGAGTTTGGCTGTGGTTCATCTAGTGCTGTTACTCTGGGCCGCTCGTCGTCACCTGCCCTTAGCGCCACTTACGCTCTGGTTGCTTTATGGTTGCGGTTGTCTGTTAGTCGATTCGCGTACCCTGTTTTGGGAAATTGATGTGAAATGGCTGCTTTATTGGGTTCCTGCCGGGCTTCTTGCTGCGGCTTTAATGCCTCGCAAAAGTGTACCCGTGCGTGCGCCACTGAATGGATAAACTATGAGTTCTGTAGCAAAAAAAAATAGCGCGGTAGGGGATGCTTCCGCCTGGACGGTTTACAAGCGCTTATTGGGATATGTAAAACCTTATGTAGGCTTTTTTGTACTGAGCATGCTCGGGTTTGGCTTACTGGCAGCGTCCAGCGTGATGTTTGTAAAAATTCTGGAGAATCTGGTCAACGTTATTGCGGCAAATGATCCGACGGATCGCTATTGGGTTCCTCTGCAAGTTATAGGTGCGACTTTGTTGCGTAGCCTGGGGGCGTTTGTCGGCATCTATTTAATGTCGCGTATCGCGTTCAACGTTGTACATCGTCTGCGCGTCGATGTTTTTAATCATATGACGCAATTACCTAATGCGACCTTTGATGAAAAAAATTCTGGCAATTTAATTTCGATTATTACTTATAACATCAACGGTGTTACTGCCGCGGCAACTGATGCGATAAAGATTTCATTGCGCGAAGGCTTGACGGTTATAGCGCTCTTTGGATACCTGCTTTATACCGATTGGCGACTCACACTGGTTTTTATTTTAATTGCGCCGCTAATCGGTGTAATTGTGACTACTGTGGGTAAACGATTGCGTCGGTTGAGCAACCGGGTGCAAAACACAGTGGGCGATTTAACGCAGGTCACTGGCGAAATGATCAATGGTTTTAAAGTGATGCGCAGTTTTGGCGGTGAAGAGTATGAGAAGCAACGCTTTGAATCTGTGAGCAAAAAAAACTTGCAACAGAATATGAAAATTGTCGTGACGTCTGCAGCTAATACACCTCTGATTCAACTGATTATTGCCTGTGCGATTGGCCTGCTGATTTTTGTTGCCTTAACTTTTATGGAGTTGAAAGATCCTGCCAGTTTTATCGCCTACATGACGTCGGTTGCCGGAATCCTTCCTGCCATGCGCAAACTGGGTGAAGTGGCGCCTACTATTTTGAAAGGCGTGGCTGCGGCAGACAGTGTTTTTACCATGTTGGATTCAGCTACTGAAACCGATACGGGGACTTATCAAGTGCCGCGTGTGAAGGGTGATGTGAGGTTTGCCGATGCAACCTTTATTTATCCCAATCAATCTAGCCCGGCATTAAATAAGATAAATTTGCAAGTAAAGTCCGGCGAAGTCATTGCGTTGGTTGGCAAGTCGGGCAGTGGAAAATCTACACTGGTGAGTTTGTTGAATCGTTTTCACGATGCCAGCGCCGGTGAAATTTGTATCGATAATGTTCCCGTTCAAGCCTATCAATTGCGCAATTTACGCGAACAAATTGCCTTGGTTAATCAACAGGTAACTTTGTTTAATGATACGGTTGCTGGCAATATCGCATACGGCAGCCTGCAAATAAAATCGATGGATGAAATTCGCAAAGCCGCCGATGCTGCCTATGCGACAGAATTTATCGAGCAATTGCCCGAGGGTTTTAATACACTAATCGGGGAATCGGGTGCGCGCCTATCTGGCGGTCAGCGGCAGCGCTTGGCGATTGCACGGGCAATCCTGAAAGATGCGCCAATATTAATTCTGGATGAGGCAACTTCTGCGCTGGATAACGAGTCTGAGCGCTATATCCAGGCGGCCATGGAGCAAGTAATGAAAGGTCGCACTACCTTCGTTGTCGCCCATCGACTATCTACGATTGAGAACGCTGATCGGATATTGGTGATGGAGCAGGGGGAAATAGTGGAACAGGGAACTCATATGCAGCTTTTGTCTGCAAAAGGGGTTTATGCTCGGCTACATGCTAAGCAGTTCCACAATGATGCTGATAATTTACCTGAAGTACCGGCACACTAGCCGGCCTGGAGCAAGGACCCGCGCAGGGTACCCGTCTAACGGATGTTAAACAGAGTAGAGACTATGCATCTAACTATGCCTAACTTTGAAAGTGCCCATATCCTGGTGGTGGGGGATGTCATGCTGGATCGCTATTGGCACGGCATGAGTTCACGTATCTCGCCCGAGGCGCCGGTTCCGGTAGTTAAGGTCAGCCAGACGGAAGATCGCCCAGGAGGCGCCGGTAACGTGGCGTTGAATATGGCGGCCTTGGGTTCAAGTGTGTCGCTAATCGGCATTGTCGGTAACGATGAAGCGGGCCAGATTTTGCAGCATCGTCTGCGGGCAGCCAAAATCGATATAGATTTCCTGGTTTCTACCACCAAACCCACTATCACAAAGCTGCGTGTAATTAGCCGTCATCAGCAATTGCTACGCATGGATTTTGAAGACAAGTTTGATCTCTCGGACAGTGCCGATTTTATCGGTAAGGTTAGAGCTGCAATTCGTAATTGTGATGTACTGGTGTTGTCCGATTATGCCAAGGGCAGTCTGCAGGATTGCCAAACCCTCATTCGCATTGCGCGTGACGCAGGCGTCCCGGTACTAGTTGACCCCAAGGGCCATGATTTTGTTCGCTATCGTGGCGCAAACATATTGACGCCGAATTTCCATGAATTTGAAACCGTGGTTGGCAAATGTACCAGTGAGCAGGACCTGGTACAGAAAGGCAAAGCCCTTATGCAGGATCTGGGTTTGCAAGCCTTGCTGATTACCCGCGGGGAGCAGGGTATGACGCTGTTACGCCCCAGCCAGCCGGAGCTGCATCTACCAGCGCGCGGGCGTGAAGTATTTGATGTGACTGGTGCCGGTGATACGGTGATTGCAACCCTCGCGGCTGCCATAGCCGCAGGGCATTCGATGCCGGAAGCGACAGCACTGGCAAACCTGGCGGCGGGTATCGTGGTTGGCAAACTGGGTACCGCCGCGGTAAGTGCTCCTGAATTGCGCCGCGCCATTATCGCGGAACAAGGTGCGCAACGCGGAGTGGTTTCAGAAGAGCAATTGCTCATGGCGATTGAAGATGCGCGTGCGAGCGGCGAGCGGTTGGTATTTACCAATGGCTGTTTCGATATTATCCATGCGGGGCATGTGGGTTATTTGGAAGAGGCGCGTAAACAGGGTGATCGTCTGATAGTCGCCGTTAATTCTGATGCTTCAATTCGTCGCCTTAAAGGCAGCGGCCGGCCAATTAATCCTTTGGATCGACGTATGGCAGTATTGGCGGGTTTGGAGGCGGTGGACTGGGTTGTGTCGTTTGATGAGGATACCCCGGAGCGATTGCTTCGGCGGGTAAAACCAGATGTGCTGGTAAAAGGCGGCGACTACAGTGAAGACCAGGTAGTGGGGGGTAATATCGTAAAGCCGTATGGCGGTAAGGTAAAAGTGCTTAGCTTTTACGACAACTGTTCAACCACCTCGATTGTGAACAAAATTCGCAAACAGTAAACACCGCATAATGACCTAAAAAATGCCGCCCAATGGGTGGCATTTTTTTGGAACAAAGAAATGATCAGGCGGCGAGCTCAAGGATCTCGCGCGACGCCTCGGGCGTAATCACGCCGTGTTCGCCCAGTGCGAGCAATTCGTGCTTCACCAACATATCAACCAGCTTGGGAATAGAGTCCCGTCCAACACCGTAACCACTCAGGGTAGTTGGGGTTCCCATCTGCTCGAAGAAGCCGCGTGTTGCCGCGATGGCTGCATCGATAAGTTCATCGTCATTGGTCTGGTTCAGGCCCCACACACGACGACCATACTGGAGCAACTTGCCGCGCTTTTTGTCGCGTTGGTGCTGCATCACAGCGGGCAGGACTACTGCCAGGGTTTGGGCATGATCCAGACCATGCATAGCGGTAATTTCGTGTCCGATCATATGCGTCGCCCAGTCTTGCGGCACCCCGACGCCAATAAGCCCATTCAGGGCCATGGTTGCTGCCCACATAACATTGGCACGCACGGCGTAATTGTTGGGTTCTTTAAGTGCGCGCGGTCCTTCTTCGATCAATGTCATCAGCAGGCCTTCAGCAAAACGATCCTGAACTTTGGCGTCCACCGGATAAGTGAGGTATTGCTCCATAATGTGGACGAATGCGTCTACAGCTCCATTGGCGATTTGGCGAGGTGGCAGGCTGTAGGTGGTGGTCGGGTCGAGGATCGCAAACTGTGGGTACACTAATGGGCTGCCAAACGCTAGCTTCTCTTGGGTCGCCGCTTTGGTGATGACTGAATTGCCGTTGCTCTCGGTTCCGGTAGCTGGAAGCGTCAGTACACAACCGATAGGGAGTGCAGAAAAAAATGGCT
>JACCED010084904.1_pt1 | contig 13925 bp, 29 predicted proteins | sample 7455021 | NCBI WGS metagenome assembly JACCED01 (sample SAMN15323456, study PRJNA562643) | freshwater metagenome | isolation source: river surface water | place: USA:Blue River Watershed | collected 2017-08-19 | reverse complement strand
TTTGATGGATCAGTACGTTATATCGGTCAAACTAAAAACTTTTGGGGTAAGTGGGAAGACGGTGATGGTGGCGAGTCTAGAAATAGTATACATGGCACGTATGAAGATGCTTTGGAATGGTATAACACAAGAGGTACAAACTTTTCAAAAGATGAAGTGGTTTTAAGCGATAACTAATAAAATCTCAATCCTTCTGAGATACCCCGGGATCTTGTCTTAATATTATGTAAAATTAAAAGACAATATCTATGAAGACACTAACTTTCCAAATATCAGACGAAGCCTACGATCTTCTATGCAGGATGAGAAATAGAGCGCTGGAATACCGGGATACTGAGTTTAGATCTTTGCCTGAATTTAAGAAATCCTCTTTATTTAAGGAAGGTCATAGAACAGAGAGTTGGTTTATGAATAGGAACTCGGAAGGCACTTTATACTTGATCGATGAACTATCATATTACGGATTGGTTGATTCTGATGGAGAGAGTTGGCACCTCACGTATGTTTTAACACACCTTGGAAAAAGCATGTTATACCAAATAGAAAATGCATAAATCAGTTAGAACCTGGGTTAAACAGGAAAAAAGAATAGTCCGACTTTTATATCGTAAAGGTCTTATTGATGATTTTCATTTTAAGGTTACTGACCTGTATTGGGCAGCATATAAGCCAAATAGAAGACCTAGAAAAAGAAGGAGTGGTCCCAAATATAGATTCACAATTTGTTATCCCGAGATTCATTATTGTACCACGGATTATTGGGGAGAGTCAGATGAGCATAGTGTAGTTGGACAAGTCAAAGAAACTTTTTATTGGACACACATTGATGAGAGGAATTGGAACCCCAATAATGGAGAATTTCCAAAAACCTTATTCAAACACTTTGACAGAATGAAATTTATTAAGTATCTTTCATCGTTACCTACAAAGAGAGGTGATAACAAAATCAATAAAGTACTAAGTAGAGTAACAGAGGATTAACATAGGCAGGCTAAAGAAATTATGAAGAAAACATCAGAAGAGTGGCAAACATTATATCCAGATCCAAAAGTGCTAGATCCGGATGGATGGGACCGAAAAAATTTCCAGTACAGCTGGTTTGAAGAGCTAATAACTCTAGGTGAATACCAAAAAAGATTGTTAGTCTCTACCGTTAGTGGTAAAATTGTTTAATAGAGATTGTCAGGTGGTGAAATTGGTTCACACAAGTCAGTGGGGTAATTCCTAACGGTAAAGAATGATACTTGTGATATAGGTTCGAATCCTGTCCTGACTACAAAAAATAAAGATATGAGTACATTCATAAAACCAGATGATGTTGATGGCCAATGGCTATCACCCACCCCTTCTGAAAGAGAATGGCAAGAACAAAAACTTAAAGAGATATTCCCAAGTTACCCAAACGGATGTCAAAAGTGGCAATACCTTAATGGGTTAATACAATTTGCATTAGAGTATACTGAGCTAACCAAAGACGAAGGAGAATAAAAATTATGAATTGGAGAAAACTATTTTTTATAACTCATTGGATAAGAAAGGATGATTTCAATGCTTTTATTTGGCTTATTGACGTATACATTATTTGGTTTATGTTGTTAATGGTAATTATTGGAGCTTCTTACATTTTTTAAAACAAATAAGATATGATACACTCTTTAAGAAACAAGGGAAAACAAACAATTATCGAATGCGAGGTAAGTACGGATGACTTGAGTTCGGCAACTAACATTGAAAATTATTCAATGATGTTGATTGACTTGCACAATAAGGATTTACACTATCCGTTTATCAATGACATCTCACAATTGGATGAGATCAGAGACTGGTGGTGGGAAATGGCTGAGGATAGTGGAAAGTATAAATCAATAGACGACTTTGTTAAGGAGAAGTTTATGGAAGTTGCAAAGAAATATGATTTGAATTACGTAACAGATTAAGCATATGAAATTGACTAGCAAATCGGAATGGTTTATCCTGGATGAGCCACTTGCAGAACCAAATGAAAAATGGTACACCAAAGAGGTATACAATATCGAAAGAACTATCGATAAAGATGGGACTATCGTTTGGTTTGGTATCTCAATTAATTGGAGGAAAGAGATCAATGGTAATTGGACCGAGCTTGCAACAAATCATGATGCGCAACCGCTGGAAAAATACTTGCCCGAAATAGTGTACGGTAGCGATAGAACATATTGGAAAGAATGCGATATGCCAATTTACGAAAAACTCTATTTAGAATTACAAAAATAAAAAATGGAAGTAAGCATGAATGGTCTAAGAAAGAGACTGATAGCAGACTACAATTCTTTGACCAGAAAATTAAACCAGAGCTGCAACGATGAGATGATAGAGATTGAAGCAGAGTCAATTAGAAGAGAGATGGAGGGTCTAAGAAACGGACTAGTAACTCTGGCCTTCACTTATTTAGAAGGCCACTTTGATGAGCTGGATGAGAACACCCACTTTGAACAATTTACAGATCCTGAAAACGAGGAGGAAGAATAATGAAATGCTACGAGTGTAAACACAGAGGAAGTGTAATAGGATCAGCTCATAGCAGCTGTGGAGTTATCCGAAGTACTGGAAGCGAGAAAGGGATGGAGTTGGAATTCATGCTGGCAATGAGGCAGGTTGAAATGAAAGACCAGGATGGCAATCCTATTGTTGACATAGATCCACATGGTATCAGAAACGGATGGGCTGCTTGGCCTATAGATTTCGATCCAGTTTGGATAAGATCGTGTAAATTCTATACAGAGAAAGAGAAAATAGAGGAATTGAAATAAATAAGAGATGCTACCGTGGTGTAACTGAATAACACGTCTAACTACGGATTAGGAGAGTGAGGGTTTGAATCCTTCCGGTAGTACAAGAGATTGATTATGAAAGTTGCTTTAATATTATCAGGGCAGTTTAGAAATGCTAAAGAATGCTATCAAACTATTAGAAGTAATATTCTGGATGTTTACTCGCCTGATGTTTTTATTAGCAGCTGGTTGAATCCAAGCAATATAACTCCTTCCGGATGGTTCGGAGAAACCCCAAATGATGATTGTACGGTATCGGATATCATACAAATGTACAATCCAAAATCAATTGAGTTAGAAACATTTGATGATGAAAATTATCAGACATTTAGAAGAATAGCGGATAAGTTAGATTCAAAAATTGGTCACGAAACCAAAACGACAAATGTTATTGCAATGTGGTATAAAAGACACAGATCTAATTTATTAAGAAACCAATTTGAAAAATTGAACGATTTCAAATATGATCTAGTTATCTCATCAAGATTTGACTTAGAGATTTTAGAGCCTTTGAATTTTCAATTAGACAGCGATCAGTTATTAATACCGATTGGATTTGATTGGTGCGATGGATTGAGTGATTTATTTGCTGTGGGTAACTCCGATGTAATGAATGACTACTTCGATATTTTTAACCAAATGGAATATTACAGGCTAGAAAAAGATATAGCTGAATCACCGGAAGTGATATTGAAGTACCACGTGAAAAATAAAAACATGGAAGTTAATAGATTTTTATTAAAGTTTAGACTTAGAGGATCTAATATATGGGAAACCGCTTTAAGCTAAATTAGCTATTATATAAAAATAATTTTAAAAATAAGTGAAACAAAAATCACTTTTGATATATAACATCACATAATATGAAAAACTTGATCCATACATCCTTACATTTATCCAGCACGAGTACCACTTGTGATTCGGATTTATTGTGGAGGAGGCTAATGGATCAATAATAATATTGAATTTGATTCAGAAAAAGCCTCCCCTAAAAAGGAGGCTTTTTTATTGGTTCTTTGATTTATTAGATTTAACACGGAAGAGGAATCACAGCGGCCTGTGAGCTAGTCTTGAAAACTATGCGTACCCCCGGGTATTGGGATCGACACCTACCTCTTCCGCTTTTTCCGGGGCCTGTGGTGTAATGGCTTGCATAACACACTGTCACTGTGTAGGTCGGGGTTCGAATCCCCCAGGTCCCGCCAATGGAAGATGACCCTAAACGGAGATAGGATCCGCCTGCTAAGCGAGATGTTCGGGTAAAACTGAATGAGGTTCGATCCCTCCATCTTCCGCAAACTCCATTTCTTTTTGAATTGGATTGAATAAATTCCGGGTTCGCATAGAGGTTGATTGCACTTGCCTTGTAAGCAAGCGGAGAAATCCCACGTCGGTTCGAATCCGACACCCGGATCCAGTATTAATGACACCGTGTCTGAATGGTTTAGGTCCAGGTCTGCAAAACCTTGGTACGTGGGTTCGAATCCCTCCGGTGTTTCTATATGGTGTCTATTGACAAGTGGTTTAAGTCGCCTGACTGTGGATCAGGTCATCGCGGGTTCGAATCCCGCTAGATACCCAAATAAGCCCCGGTGGCGAAATTGGTAACCGCACCAGAATTAAGATCTGGCGATCCGTGAATCGTGTGGGTTCGAGTCCCACCCGGGGTACAATTTTTTTTAGTATTCGGATATATAGATCACTATGATTGAAAGATACAACAAATACCAAAACGGATTCGTAAAAGGAGTAAATTCCTCTATAATAAAAGAGGAGGAAGAAAACATCCCAGTGAACACTGGAATAGTTACTCCAAAGACACTAAATGATTTCTCAGAGTCAATTTCAGCGGCTTTAAACGAGAGAATAGGGGACGAATACGCAGCCCATTACTTCTATAGAAATGCAGCTAACTGGTGTAAGAATGCCAATTATAAAAATGCAACAGCTTACTTTGAGGCTGAGGCTTCTAGTGAATTAGATCACGCAAAAGGATTACAGGATTACCTAACACAATGGAATCTTCTACCTGCTATACCAGCTGCTCCAACACAGCATTCATTTAACAATTTGGCTGATATCATCAATAAGGCATACGAGATAGAGTATGAGCTAATGCTTAAGTACTCCGACAATCAAAAAGAATTCTTGGCTGCACATCCTGCAACTTTCAATTTCATTCAGAAGTACGTTGATATTCAGAACGAAGCGGTTGCTGAGTATTCGGATCTACTTAATGCTCTTAATCTAGTAGACATCAACAACAGATTGGATGTCCTTTATTTCGAGAACAATTACTTCAATCAGTAATTAGCATCTTTCTGGGTTTCTGCGGGGATATTTCATATCTTTGCACCATGAGACAATTCAAGGTAACCGAAAGAAAAACTGATAGAACCGATGTTTTAGAGAGATACTTCTCGGACATCTCGAGCATCCCAATTTTAACACCAGACCAAGAAAACGAGATCGCGGTTAGAGCTAGAGGTGGCGATGAGGAAGCTAAAGCTATCCTCATAAGATCAAGTCTAAGATTCGTAGTCTCGGTTGCTAAATCTTATTCAGGGACAAAGTATCCTCTTATGGATTTAATATCTCAGGGGAATATAGGTCTTATCGAATCAGCAGAAACTTTCGATCCTTCCACGGGTTTTAAGTTTATATCGTATGCTATCTGGAGAATCAGAAGCAACATCTTGAAATACATCCAGTCGCAATCGAGAACCATAAAAGTACCACAGAGCGTGCAGAACACAATGAGGGAGGTTCGAAAAATACACGACCACTTTAACCAGACGCAAGAGAGGGATGCTACTATCCCGGAGATAATAGAAAAGCTTTCTGAAATGAGCGATAAGACGTGGATAAGCCACAACATGGAACACATAGCAGCTGGTGTGGCAGCGGATTCCTTTAATATACCTCTAGAGCTTAGAAAAGGAGAGAGCGAGGACGATGTAAAAGCTCCAATCTCTTGGCTAGAGTCAGAGGATTATGCCACAGATTCTGTAGAGAAAAACGATAGAGCTGAATTCGCCAATCTTCTTCTTGACACATTAGATCTAAGAGAGAAGAAAGTTGTTATGGATAGAATGGGAAAGAATTGGGGTGTACCTAGATCATTTGAAGATATAGGTGCTCAGTTCGGTAAATCAAGCCACTGGGCTAATAAGACTTACCAGAATGCAATTAGAAAATTAAAGATTAAAGCTAGAAAATTAAAGGAGGATATATGAAAATTTTAGAAAGTAAAAAAAGCAGGGTCTGGTTTTGCAGCGATTCGCACTACAATCACTCAAATATCTGTGAAGCAACATCAAATTGGCCAGAGGGCTCTAAGACCAGAAAGTTCCCTTCACTGGAGGCTATGAACGAAGCAATAGTGGAATCAATCAACTCCAGAGTTGGTGAGGATGACCAATTGATACACTTAGGCGACTGGTCCTTTGGAGGATTCGAGGCAGTAAAAGAGTTCAGGGATAAGATTAAATGTAAAAACGTCTATCTTATTCTGGGCAACCACGATCATCACATTGATCGGGACAAAGAAGGTATTAGATCGCTATTTAAGCACGTCTCCAAATACGAGTACCTAACCATCACAAGGGATCCTTCAGAGAAAGGGGAGAAACATCAGAAGATTAGAATGGTGATTTGTCATTTCCCGATTGCTAGCTGGCACGATATGAATCAAGGGGTTATCCATTTGCACGGTCACGTTCACTTCTCTCCGGAAGAGAAAATGAGTCCAGGTAAGATGATGGATGTGGGATTTGACGGATCAGAAGAATTCCGTCCCTACTCTCTGGACGAGATTTTAGATCTCATGGCGGACAGACCAGTTTGCTCACTTTTCAATAACGATCACCATTTAGAAGAAAGATAAAAATATGGAACAGGATAAAGGATACACATACAGGCTATCAGGTCAAGACTATAGGGTAATGTTACATTTTGGTAGATATTCTCAGGGAAATCCAGCTATTGAGCTCTATGATCTAGATGACGGATTCCCTTTTGCGAAGTCGACTATTAACATTCCCGGACTTGGGAAGGACGAGGTTGCGGTTAAGAATTATTCAGAGAACGAGGGTATGCTGGATTTTCTAGTTGAGAATGGAATCGTTCATCCCCCGCATAAAATGGAGCAATCTGGATTTGTTACCGTGCCGGTGTGCAAGATTAAAATGGATAGATAGATCATGCACACTAAACCACTTCTCAGGGATTTTCAGGCTAAGGCCATTTCTAAGGAATGTGTCTCTATAGACATAGACGAGGATCTAGATATAGAAGGGGGAAAGGTAAAGATTCTTGGTTCTGCCAGGAACCTCCTTGTTTCTCTAACTGCAAATCACCATATGGAGGTGTGTCTGCCTACCGGCGATGCCATGTTCATAGAACTTGTAACCCCAAATGGTGTTTGTGTCAAATATGTAACAGGATCAGGATCAGAATCATATTCTAACAATTAACATCTGAGATTCCTCGGGAATATCCTTTAATATTGCTGATATAATTAAAAAAGCAATATGAAAATCAAAACTTTTGTCCTTGCATTTATCTCAGCCTTCTTGGCATCCTGCGAGGATATAGAATCGGTTAAACAAGTAGAGCAGAAACACTACGAGCTAGATCTGCCGAACAAAAGAGTGACTATTACCGAATACACCATCGATGGGTGTCAGTATATCGGATGTCTAAGCGGAGACCCACGTTCAAACTATTTGTCTCACAAAGGAAATTGTACAAACCCAATCCATAATATAAAATGAGAGCAATAGCTAAGATCATTCTCATCCTGGTACCAGTGATGATTATAGGTAGCATCTTCCTAACAGTGTCTGGCTACCAGAACAAACAGACAATCAAGACCAAGGTCACGGACAAGGAAAGAATCACCCAGCAATCCGGCGATAGGATTGAGTCTTTCTATCTCGTCTACACGGAGGCTGGAACGTTCAAATTGACAGATGACGTGTTCTACGGTAACTTTAATTCCAGTGACTGGTACGGTCAAATCCATAGAGACTCAACTTATACATTTGAAGTGGTTGGTTACCGCATCGGTGTATTAAGTTCTTATCCCAATATTGTAAACTACAAATAGTATGTACCCAGCAAAATATGTTATCATAAACGGCAGGGGAATTATTTTCTCTGCTGCAATCCAACACAAAGAAATGGTTGGATATGGTGAAAATTGCGAGGGGGCTGGATTTGTTCATTTTGCAATTCAAAAGGATGATTACGGGGATATCATCGTAGCAAAATGCTATGGTAAGTCCGAATCATTAGGTATCGAATCCCGACCTGAAGAGGATTCGAAAATTTTAACACGTCAAATCACAAATCCTTTTTAATATGAAACTAAATAAAAATTCCTTCTCAGCGAGACTTTACCGTTGGGTATATGCAACCGAACAAATGCCAAAAAATCTATGCCCATACTTTTGGAAGCTCGTAATTATGTGGATTGTAATTGTACCATATGCAATTCTTTCACTACCTTACATCGCTCTCAATAAGAGAAACGATATTGGTAGCTCTTTCTTCGAGAAACCTGGTAGTGGTTTGATTCTATATGTAGGGGTTGGTCTGGTTCTTTCTATGCTCTGGTCTATCTCAATCTTTTTTGTTGGGTTCTTCCCTAAACATTCTTTTGCTCAAAGTATACAAATATTAGGAATGCTACTCTGGATCATTGGGATAGCTATCGGTGGGTGGAATCTTGCTAAATGGGGTATTGAAAAATACAAGGACTCTAAAATTAAATATCGATATGATGGACATGGCAATGTCGTGGGTAGAAAATTTGAAGAACCTAAACCAAACATCATTGTTGAATATGCAAAAGCTGCATACAATAAGTATTGTCCACAAATTAACTGGGAGAAATAACCTCATTTAATAATTTAGCACTCGTCATATTTTCTACGGGGATATCCTATAAATTAGCAGTCAGATCAAAAAGATAAATCAATGAGAAAGAAAGAAGTAGACGCTTTACATGCATTTATTGCAATGGCTGCTCAACCTGGATTCGCTAGTATTTTCGGTGGTATCCCTTTTGGAGAACCCGAAGAAAAATACCCTTATGATAGATTAGGTAATGGTTTTGAACTTAGACCTATTGAAATTCTAGCCGAAGGTGGGCAATTCGTTGTAGATAATCGAGAGAGCTTCTCTCATCTGTACAAAGAAGGGAACAAGGTATGCGATACAGTATTTCGTAGAGGTGGATATTCAGGGGATTTTAAAGATGGATATGCTTCGTTAATTATATACACCCAGAAGGAAGAGCACACCAAGAAAAGACATGGATTTGATTTCGGAACTCATGTTATCATTAACGAGCAAGGAGAGGTTTGCCTTGAACCTGATGGAGTGACTACACCATCACACTTAGGAGGAAATATTGGAAAACTTAAGGACACTTATTACGATCTAAGAACAGGTGAAGCGATACTTACGTGTAGTTCTTCCAGTTCAATTAGGGGTCAGAAGTTCATTATCGTTGAACATCAATACGACTGGTATGATGAGAAATTACCTCTTGGTGTTTACAAGATCGATAAGCAAACTTGTGAATTTGAAAAAATTGATGACATAAAAAGATAAAAGATGAACACTTACATTAAAAAGACACATATTGCTGAGTACGAATTCTCAGAAATTGATTTCGATTTGTACGATGAGTTTGGATTCGAAAGTGGAGATGATGACGAATTCATCGTAATTAAAAAGGGCCACGGCGCAGCAGATGGGTACCCCATTAAGATTGATCGAATGATCGAGGCTCTTACCACTTTGAAAAATTCAGGTGCAACACACGTCGAGCTGGACTATCATGTCGATCATATAGGATATGAGATTTCCGGTTATGAGATTAGAAAAGCTACCTCAGAAGAAACAGAGGCGTATGAGATTAACAGAAGACACGATCGAGAGATGCTAGCTAAAAGACAGGATCTTCTAAGACAGTTAAGGGATCTTGATAAAGAAGCTCACGATAAAAAAGAAGACGAGAAATACCCATTTTAATGAAAACAATAGAAGTATCAGATGAAATGTACGCAAAGCTTCTTGAGCTTGCTACAGAAATGACCACGCAGGATCCTAGATGTACCCGAATGCCACATATGTTTCAGATCAGAAACTGGAAAAAAGTTTATGATGCTGAATTAAATGGTGATGTCCACTTCTTCTTAGACAGAGGGAATGGCATTGAGGTAGAGACAATAGAAGAACTCATCGATTACTTGAATTCTTCTGATATCGAGTTTATCGAGGACGAGATTAGAGCGATGTGGGATTCTTGGAAAGAACAAAATTTCGATGACGATCTAATCGATTGGCTAGCAGATAATGAAACTGGACTGGAACAATACTCATACTCTTTAGAGCCAGAGTACACTAACTGTTTCTTGACAGCAAAAGCTGCACAGCAACACCTCGATAAGAATTATTATCACTATCACCATAAAGCGGACGTTTATCTGAATCATGCTTGGAGAAATTACGAAGCTGATTTAGTTTCTGAATTTCTTTGTGGCCTTGTTGGAAAATCTTTATACTCATAATAAAAAAAATATGTCAAACTATAAAACTTTAAATCTGGCTTACCCAGAAAAATCATCAATTAAATTCAAGGTCAATCGCTTTCCAGATGGCCAGCAATCTGTAACAATTGAAACAGATATGGCTCACCTAGCAGCAAAGCATAGTGGGCACGTAAAAATCTACAGCCGTTTAAACACATTCCGTGACCTTGAATTGATTATTTGCGCAACTGCCGCTTTACGAAATACTGGAATACAGAGTCTTTCTCTTTACACACCATATTTCATGGGGGCTAGATCAGATCGACGTTTCACCGAGGGTGATGCAAACTACTTAAAGCAAGTTATTTGTCCAATCATCAACGCACAGAAATTCGATGCTGTTATTGTGTTAGACCCTCACTCCGATGTGTTAGAAGCTTGTCTTGATAACTTTGAAAAGGTTGACAACCACTCTATAGTCAAACAAGCATTAACTGATATTGACAATAAGAACGGTGCACAGGATCGTATTGTCCTAGTTTCACCCGATGCCGGGGCTTACAAGAAAATCTTCGATGTAGCTCAGAAATTCGATATCAGAAAGATTATCACTGCAACTAAGGTTAGAGATATCAAAACGGGAAAAATCCTACACACCGAGATCCCAGTACTGGATCAACACGAGGATCTAAAATATGTAATAGTTGATGATATCTGCGATGGAGGCAGAACTTTCATTGAGTTGGCAAAGGCAATTCATGATAGCAGACCCACAGCCGAGGTTTACTTGGTCGTTACCCACGGTATCTTTAGTAACAGCTTTTATGAATTGAGCAAGCACATCAAGAAGGTTTACTCTTCAAACAGCTATTCAGACATCGACGTAGAGCACCACAGTGACTATACAGTAGGTAAAGAATTCTTAATGCAGTTTAACGTATTCTAAATGAAGTTCACTACACTAAGCTGGTTTTGGCATAACGTCAAAAGATCCAATCATAAAAGATTTCATTGGAGATCTTGGAAGCTCTTTTTAATTGGAATCTTCTTAGAATTCAAGTGCATTCTATTAACAGGAAAATCTTTAGATGCCCTACATGATGAAAACCGCAACGATCCACCAAGTAAAGATGCAGAAATTCATTACCAAAAAGATTATTATTTATGAAAAATGAAATTGAATTAAGAGACCTTTTTGCTGCTCAGCTTATGAGCGGCAAAGTGGAAGATCTTTGGGGGCAAGCCAGAAGGGAAAACATTTCAGAAAAAGAAGGCGTGGAAGAATGGGTACAAGTATCTGCTGAAGAATCCACAAAAAGAAGAATAGCAGCGGTTGCCAAAAGAGCTTATGAAATAGCTGATGCTATGATAGAAGCAAGAAAAACGAAAAAAGAAGCAAAATGAAAGTAAAATCATTACGCAGGGAAACATTAAATCTATCAGAGGAAGAAGTTGTAAAGATTATCAAGGAACATCTTCAAAAAAACTATATGATAGAACATGCAACTCCAATTATCAAAACTGTTTATGATGGCAGCATGGGGGATCCTGGAACTGAGGTCTTTGCTGGTTATGAACTGGTAGCAAATGTATATGAAGACGAAAAGGAAATAGAAGTATGATAAACTATATTGACTGGGACTTAATCGAAATTAATTTTATTACTTTTTTATTACTTTATTTGGATATATAATTAAAAGAATATTCAAATGAAAATTGGAAGAAAAATAATCTATCAAACGCCTGATGAAAAAGCTGAGGCAAATAGATTAAAATCTCAAAGATATTATGAAAAAAATAAAGAAAAAATTCGTAGAAAAAATCTTGAGAACTATCATAAAAATAAAGAAGGCAATAATGACTAAATTACATCAACTGACTTGTAAATTATGCGAGACTGATTTCTATCATAAACGGATCACAAAACAATTTTGTTCAAATGAGTGTGTTCAAAAAAATAAATCAATTTTTCAGAAAGCATATAAAAACAGTGAAGAAGGTAGAATAAAAAACTCCGAGTCGCAAAAGATTGCACAAAACCGGCCAGATGTAAAAGCTAGGCGATCTGAACTATCTAAAGAGCATGCAAATAGGCCTGAAGTAAAAGAAAAATTTTCCAAATGGTCTAAAGAATTTCATAATCGAGAAGAAGTTAAGATTGCAACTTCTGAATGGACTAAAAAGTATTTTAAAGAAAATCCAGAAGCACCTTCTAATCTTGGAAAAATCTCAAAAGATTATTTCAAAAATGTTTACCCTAATGATAAGGAGGCTCAAACTAGAAGATCCGAAAAGTCAAAAGAAACTAGTGCCAGGCCTGAAGTAAAAGAAAAGAGAAGAGATTCATTGAAGGAATATTGGTCAGATGAAGAAAAAAGAAAGGAGCACAGCATAAAACAAAAGATCGCGCACACTAAACCCAATATGATTGAGACACATAGGAAAAATTCACAAAAACTTTGGGAAGATTCTCAATATGCAGATAAAGTACTTAAAGGAATGACATATAAAACATTTACATTTCCATCTGGCCGGATTGTTAAAACTCAGGGTTATGAAAATATTGTATTGAATGATTTAATAAAAGAATATAACGAATCTGATATTTTTGTAGGTCCATCAGAAATAAAGAATCAAATTGGTAGAATAGAATACACATTTGACAATAAACAAAGATCCTATTATCCAGATATTTACATAAAAAGTATAAATATGATTATTGAAGTTAAAAGTGAATATACTTTTAGTTTAAATAAGGAAATTAATTTAGCTAAAGAGAAGGCGTGTTTAGACATGGGTTTAAATTTTAAATTTGATATAAGATGAAAATAAATTATATAGAAGGAGACTTAATTAAGCTTGCTCAGAGAGGTAACTTTGATGTTATAGCTCATGGATGTAACTGTCTTTCAGTTATGAAAAGCGGACTTGCCCCACAAATGGCTAAAGCTTTTGATTGCGATAGTCCAGAGAAGTATCCAGGTGAAGATTCTTCTAGACGTGGAGATATGCAAAAGTTGGGAAATATTGAATGGTATTCCTGGTACGTTTTCGGGGAGGATGGTGAAAGAAGAAGACTAGATGTTGTTAATGCATATACTCAATACAATTACGGTAAGAATCACCAAGACGGGGATGAAGCTCCTTTTGATTATGCAGCATTCAAACTTTGCATGGCAAAGATGAATTATAGATTCAAAGGCAAGCATATCGGTTTACCGAAGATCGGTGCAGGCCTTGCTGGTGGTGACTGGGATAAAATAGAAAAAATTATCGAGCGGGAACTTAAAGACTGCAAAGTAACTATAGTAAATTACAAACCACAATAATGGAAACATTTGAAACCCTACACCCCACTGCACAAGTGACATTGATCATCTGCGGATGTATAGTAGCAGTAGTCTTTGTGTTGGCTTTGTATACTGACTTTTTTAACAAGAAAAGATAAAGATCATGGCAATAGGACCAGAACAATTAAATGATAACTTCAAGGAAGAAGTTGACAACTTTGAAAAGTATATTGATCTAGCGTTGAGCAAAACAAGCTTTAAAGGATCTAATAAGGTGTATA
>JACCED010008924.1_pt1 | contig 13927 bp, 11 predicted proteins | sample 7455021 | NCBI WGS metagenome assembly JACCED01 (sample SAMN15323456, study PRJNA562643) | freshwater metagenome | isolation source: river surface water | place: USA:Blue River Watershed | collected 2017-08-19 | reverse complement strand
GCAGCCTCGGCGACAAACTCTGGGAAATTCGAGCCAGCGGCAAGGATGGCATATCGCGCGGTATTTATGTGGCGGTCAAAGACAGGCGGATCATCGTGCTTAGAGTATTCATCAAGAAAACCGAAAAGACCCCACGCAAAGAAATTGATCTCGCAAAACAGCGAGCAAAGGAGGCAGGAATACTATGACCAAAATCTCTACTCTGCATAAGAAATGGGTCAAAGACCCGGCATACAAAGCCGCGTACGAAAGCCTGAGTACAGAGTTTGAACTGGCGCAAAAGCTGATTGAGGTACGCGTTAAGAGCGGCATGTCCCAAGGGGAGCTTGCCCAAAAGATGGGCACCTCGCAGTCAGCTATTGCTCGGCTGGAAAGTGGTAGCGCGATGCCCTCGATGCGCACCCTGTCAAAACTTGCCTTGGCGACAGGCTGTGAGATGCAAATAAATTTTAAGCCCCGAATGAAGTCTGCCAATTCTCGGACGAATCCCTGAATTAAATTGTCAAAGCTGTCATTAATGTGCCGCTGGTAATGGCGGGGTAATTATGGCGAATCGAGGAAAGTTTGCTCATCTAAGTTAGCAACCAAGGGTCTCCAGATGCAGACGCGAGCACTGCCAGTTACCGCCGCGTTTGCTCGCTTTTGTGCCGATTGCAACGTCTCACCGGACTCTCGCATGATCACGCATTCCTCATGTTGAAAGCCTGCAATTAACTCGCCATCAACCCCTGCGGGCATAATGAATACTGACCACGTAGGACAGGGCGCTGCTGTCTTTAATTCCAATGCAGCAATCCGCCTCTCAACGTTAGCTCTCATCTTTGGCTTCCAGCGCGGTTAATCGCCGCTCTAGTTCGTCAATTTCCACTACCCTCGCCAGTGCAGCCACCGCTTGAACTAACTGGCCTGCGACATCAGGTGCGATCTGGCCATCTGCCGCATGCTCGATGATTGCCCGCGCCGTATCACCGATGCTGGGATTTTCAGGCAGGCTAATGAACACCGGTGCTGCACTAGGTTTTAGGGGTGGGCACAGTCGTTCGAGGATGATTTTGGCAGCCTGCATATCGCCAGCAAGCGCGGCTTTAATAACTACTTTAGCGATCTCTTCGCCTTGTCCTGCTAGTTTTAGTCTGAGCGCAGCGCTTTCGCTTCTGGGTCTGCCAACCGGATTGCCACTCACTCCTTTAAGGAACGTCCCTCGTTCGGTTCTCGTTGTCATGCCTGCTCCTATCCTGCGTTTCAGGTTGGGGTAACTATTTTTTAGCCCTGCTTGGTGTGTACTTTGAAAAACAGCCACACACTCTCAAACTTGGTAAACTGAACAAACACGAGAAACTGAGAAAACACGAAAAACAGCGCAAACACAGTCACGGCGTGGCCTGCACACATCAAGACTGGCTAAAAACAACAACCCCCTGATTCCTGTTTCTTCTGTTTTTCCTGTTTTCCGTGTTTGTTCAGTTTCTCCTGTTTCCCATGTTTTAGACCCCAGGGGTGTTTTCACAAAATCCCACCATTGAGCTGATAAACATGGGCGTTTTTATCCTTCACGTTCACATGCCAGAATTGATCATCCGAGATAATACTACCCGTGTGATCGCTTAGTGCGGCTCTAATCTTGGCCTTGGTAATGCCGGAGCGCTCATGCGCCTGTTGAATCAGTTCAGTTTTATTGATGATCCCTTCGCCTATGCACTCCTTGATGATCTCCACGGCATTCCTGTTTTTATTCAGCACCATATCCAACCGTTTGCGCTTCTCAGCCTCCTGCCTTTCAGTTTGCCCAACCTCTTCAACTGAATTAAGCCGCTCGCGATAAGTGGTGCCGTCTGCGAAGTCGTATCGGTACACGGCTTCACTGGTCACATCTCCACGGCTCTTAAAATTAGTAAACTGTACCGTTCTCAAACCATTGGCTTTTTCTTCGGACACAACGTCCAGCGTATAGGCACAATCAGCATCATCGACTAGATCTGTTGTACCTGAATAAACCACTTTATTTTCGTCGTCGCGGTGCTTATTGGTATGGGCGAGCATGATCGCCGTACCGCCATGAGAAACAAATTGCCTCACGCATTCACCAAACTTCGATGACTTCTCCTTGTGCATGAGGTCAGTGAATTTCTTAACAGTATCCAGAATCAAGATCTTGCCTCTAGCATTGCCCTGCTTCACAAGCTCGCTCAGGTAGGTAATCAGAGCATTAGATTCAAAACCATTATGTCCTGGGACAAGCATGTTAAATCCATGTCTTTCAGCTAACTCCAATTTGTGAACAATCCCCCTGAAGTTGTCATCGGCATTGATATAGAACACATCTTCTGCGTTGATCTCACCAGACTTGATGGCTTCAATAATCAGCCACAACGTCAGCAGGGTTTTCCCCGCATTGGGCGGGGCATAGAACACGGTCGATTGCCCTAGAATCGCCATTTTTCCAAGAACATACTTGTCGTCTAGCATTTGCTTTCTCATGCTCTCTGCCTGCCCTGTAAGCGAAAACTTTTTAAGGTCAAATATCGGATCATTTTTTGCGCCCTCGTTTACATCGTCAAACGTATGTTCCCTGCTCTGGTCCGCCATAAATTCGCGCTGGTTGTGATCGGTAATGCTCACGCCATCAATGCTGAACATCTTTGCTGCCGCCTTGATTGCCGCAATATGGTTGCCGCCATGCTCGTAATGGGTGAATAGGTCAAAAGCATCCCCCATGCTTCCGTTCTCGGTCTGTTTGCCTATTGCACGATCACTTCCATGTGCGCTGATCCACTTCAATCCATCATCGGTGATGCTTACCCCAGGCACACCTGACTCACTGTTCGGGGAAAGATACCGTTTGCCGCGCTGGGTATAGCCGAAAGTTTGTAGCATCAGATCAAGCGGATATTCCTGATTAAAAGCATCAATCGGGCTTTTACAGCCGGTAGCCATAAACTGTGCGGCCTTCAGTCTGGCCTGTTCGGCTGATTCTTTGCGAGCTTGATCTGACGCCCTTTCCTGCTGCTCAACGTCGACTAATTCATCAGCCCATAGGGTAGGATCAAGTGCGCCGTGTTTTTCGTCCCAGCTCCAAAATTCGCCCTTGTTGGGCAAATAACAGACCTGTCCCACCCGCTCGGTCGCTCGGTCTGGGGTAATGCGCACTGTTTCCAGTTTGTTGTTAAGGGTCTTTTGCAAGCGCACAAAAACTGACCCGCTCACGGCTTGCGTCAGCGGCACAATTATTCTCAGCTTCTGATTTTCTTGCGTTGCTGATCTGCTGGTGTAGGCAATAAAGCCGGGCAGTAGTGCATGAAGCCGGTTGTATACCTGCTCCGCATTCATTGCGCTGTTGTCGTCTATGTCAGCCCAAAGTGCGACAAATTGGCCATGCTCGCGCTGTTCAGCATGAACACGGCTTAGTAGGGTTGAGAAAATAGCCCACTGAGCGTTTTCTTTAGCCACGCTTGGTGTTGTGTCAAGCATTGCACGAACGCTTGTCAGTGTGGTGTTGGTGTACGGCTTCGGGTCGTGCTCATTGTTCGGACTATGCCACTGCCCAAAACCAGAGCAAAACTTATGTTTGGCTAAGTCTGAAACAACTTTTTCGCTCTGGTCTGTAGAAAGATTATGCGTGCTCATGGCACAACCTTTACAGTGTCTGAAACAAGGCCGTTATGGCCTAATTCTGAGTTTTCCAGCGCGATTAGGCTCTGAGCCATGTATCCGGTAGGCCTAGGTCTAACGTTGTAAAGTGGGCACGATTTTGAGGTGCAGGCCTCAATTTGTTGCCGCCATGACCCAGGACCTGAAATTCTGTCGTAGAGGCAGTTACGGCACATTGCGTTAATGGCAGAGCGTAAACTTGGTTTTGTGTTAACATTAAGGTGCTGATTCGCAATGCCTCGGCTGTCTTGATTGATGGTCGGGGAATTTTTCATTCTGCGTTCTCCTGCTTTTTCTGACATTGCAGAAGATCATCAGAATCCCAGGGCGCAGCTTCTAAATGAAATTTGACCGGAAGGGGTATCTGCGTCACATGGGGCTTATCTATTTTCTCAGCACCATCTGAAACCTTGCGGCTGTCGTCAATGCGGCTTTGAAGCCATTCATTAACTTCTGCCTCGATCCAGCCAACAGACTTGGCACCCAGACTAATGGGCGCAGGAAAAAGGCCAGCGCGAACGTTTTGATAGATAGTGGATCGGGCCAGCCCCGTGCGGCCTTCAACTTGTTTTCGACGCAGGATGGTGGGTACTGTTTGTGCAGCCATGCTAGTTACTCCCAAGCATTAATCGGAACATACCGGTATGATTGGGACAGTACAGACTGGCTTATCCTTTTCAGAAGAAACTCAAAAGCTTTTTTAGAGTTGAGTTTTCCAGGGCAAATGCTGGGGCTTCGTCATCCGCTTTGAAGTGCCTTGCGAACATCGTCATAAGTAACATCAACGTCAGGCAGGTTAATAACGACATTTGCCACTGACGCCATGACTTTCATCATTGTGGGGCCAAGCTCAAGTTCTTGTGATTCGGTAACTATTTGGCCAAACGCTCGTATGTACTCCGTTTTAATATTCCGCTGCCGGGTTCCGATTGCAGCGCCGATTACCCCTGCCTCTGTCGGCTTAAACTGCAGTGCAACCCTAGCCATGGTCTCAAGGCAAGCAGGCATCTTAGGGGCAATTCCCCAGATATACTTTGTAGAGGCCCGATGTTGTTCCAATGGGTCGATGTTAGCGTCTCCTACTGAAACAAATTTTATGCTCCAAGTGCTATCGAGAGGTTCTTGCGATTCAGGTTTTCTAGTAACTGTTCTTGGTAGATCGCCAAACAAATGTCCTTTTAATCCTTTCCACAGATGCATATCGGTGGGTCGGTTCTCGCCGCTTTGAGTTTCTCGCAACAGTTGTTCTACTGAAAAAAATTCAGAAGGGAAGAAACTGTATCCTGTGTCGCCAGTCTGGCGGATTAACTTTGCAAGCTTATCGGCTGTTTTGCCAATCTTTTGGGTGAGTTCTGCAGCTCGTTTTAAACTATCCCGGTACGTTGAATAATCCAAATTTGCACACCACGCGGCATTAATGAATCTTTCCCATTGCTCTTTTTCGGTAAATTCACTGGCAAGCAACTCATAGGGCTCTTTCATCCGGTCATCATGTAATAGTCTTTTCAGGCAAGCTGCTGATTCAGCTAGTTTATCCCTATATTTCTGCGCCTCTGCCAATCGTTTTCGATGTTCGTCAGAATTCATCCCGTCACGAGGAATGCTTGCTAGGGCCTCATCTGCGCTGTCTAGTACTTCCTGCCAGCCCATCGGTCCTTCTAGTAACTTTGATATATAAAATCCGGCAGCTTCCGGGACATAACAAGGGTAGTTCATCGCAACATCCACCGGATTATCGTAAGGCAAAGTGCACTCATGGCAGTGTTTGACAGCGATGTTTTAACAGACATTATCTGGCCCCCTTTTATTTTTGTTTCAGTAATATTCGGGTTCTAATCTTGATGTGGACCGCCAAACTATATCCTCGATTAACCCAGCTGCACACCCAACACCCCAATATAAAGCACAGCTACCACACCCACTTCTACTCATGTCAGTTGCAATTGCCCAAACTCCCAACCCAACAAAAAAGGCCAGCCCCCTAAGAGACCAGCCTTCGTCGCACACAGCAACCACACTTACTTCACTCGGCTTTTAACGCCTGCTCATCAACCAACGCCGCATACTGAACACGATGCAGGTACGCCAGCTGCTTGTTCAGCCGCTCGATGTCCGAATCTATCTGCCAGTGTCATCAGGTTCACTCTTACCAACTCCTTCACCCATAAAAAACCCCGCCGCTTTTGTAAAGGGCAGGGCAAGGACAATGAGGTTTTGATCGGTCATCCGAGCCCGGTAGACCCAAATTCTCCAATTACCGTGACACATAGAATTGGTGGTCTGCTGGCGTACTATCACCGCCAAAGCCAAGTGCAATCAAATGCTTCAGAAAAATCACACCGAAATTTGGCGCATTAACTTTTTGATAGGACGAGGACATTATTCGACAACTTCAGCTGTTAACGGTCTGAGTTAGCCCCCCCCCTACAAATCCTCAGTCAATAAAAAACCCCGCCGCTTTTCTAAAGGGCAGGGTTTAGGTCAAACAAGGCTTACTGATTCCGCTGGGTTACCTGCACTTTCGTGACAGATTCAGCCTCAGCCTGCTCCGCATATTGCACCCTGATCCGCTTCAGGTATTCCAGCTGCTTGCTCAACCGCGATATTTCCGCGTCGATTTGATGCAGACGAAAGCCGCTTTCGCTCAAGCGCCGCGCGGGTTGCTGGACCTTGGGAGCGTGTGGTTTCGCGATCATGGTGCAAGCTCCGGGCAGAGTGCGTTTACCCATGCAAGTTGCCGGGGCAAACATATGCGCTGCAGGTCATAGTGTGTTTGTGCAAACTGCCGGGCGTTGCGGCCCAGTCGCACGCGTTCTTGCGCGTTGTCCAGCAGCGTACAGACCGCGTCGGTCAGCCCGCCGATATCGAAGAAATCAACCAGATGCCCGGTTTCGTTGTGGCGGATAGCCTCATGCAGCGGTGCGGTATCACTGGCCACAATGGCACAGCCCGCGCTCATGGCTTCCAGCAGGCTCCAGCTCAGCACAAAGGGGTAAGTCAGGTACACGTGTACGCTGGATAACTGCAGGACGCGGATAAACTGCTCGTAGGGGATGTTGCCCATAAAGTGCACCCGAGCCCCGTCGGCCGCGCTGATGTGCGGGCGCACCTCGTTGATAAAAATCTCTTTCCAGGTGCTGGCGCCATACTGCTCCACGGTGGGCCGCGCGCCATAACTCACGTCATTGCCGCCCACAATCAAAACCCTGGCCTTGGGCCGTTGCCGCAGCAGCTGGGGCAGCGCACGCATAAACACGTGGTAGCCGCGGTACGGCTCCAAGTTGCGGTTGACGAAGGTGATTACCTCGTCGGCTTTGGTGAGCTTGACGGTGGCGTTGAGGGTAAGGCTCACCTGCGGGTTGGGCGCCACCGCCTGCGTGTCGATCCCGTCGTGCACCACCGTGATCTTCGATCTGAACGGCTCGGGGAAGGTACTGGCCTGCCAGTGCGTGGGTGAAATCCCCGCGTCTGCCACCTCAAAGTGCAGCAGGTTGTTGAGGTTCTTGAGGCGAAGGCGGCAGGCGTCCCCCGCGTCCTTGGGCGGGAACTCTGGATCAAACCCCACATCGGCGCCCTGCGGGTGGTAGAAGAACTCGCAGTAAATGCCCAGCTTGGCTTGGGGCCAAACCTCCTTGAGAAACAGGCTCTCGCCCCAGCCGTGGTGGGCAATGATCACATCGGGGGTAAAGCCCCCCTGCTTCAGAGCCAAGGCCGCTTTGAAGCACGCCTCGCCCCGGATCGTCTTGGTCTCGAAGTCAGAGACCCAAGGGTGAACATGAGGTGTGGTGCCCCGGGCGGCGGTGTACTGAACCAGCCTGACCCCCTGCCAATCCGTGGTGGGGACCTTTTGCATGGTCATGGCTACTACGGTGTGGCCTTGTTGGGCCAAAGCCGGAGCCAGAAACTTGAACTGACCGGGGAAGTTCTGGTGGATGAACAAGATGTTCATGACACCACCCTCAGAACTCCCAGTTTCAAAAGCCACGCCAAAGAACGGAAGACAAAGGCTTGGCGCTCCTGAGCGATACCTGCAACAAGGGCCTGTGCAGTCTGTGGCTGGGCAGCGGTGTTAAGAACCGAGGCGATCTCTGCCTCGGTGGGCAAGATGATCTTGGCAAAGTCCACCATGGCCAGTTGGCGGTAGGCCAATGCGCGTTGAACGGCTACCCCCGCATTGGTATCCACCAAAGCCAGTAGGGTCTGAGGTGTCAGGGTTCGGGTGGGGTAGCTGGCAAAGGCATGGAAAGGATCCATGCGGGCTGGCCATGGGTGGGCCAGCTGTTTGAGGTCTTTGCTCTGAACGGCCCTGATCTCGTTGAGTTTGGCCCAAAGGTCCTCGTACTGCCCAATGATGGGCTTCCAGTCGTAGAGGGCTTGTGCCCGGGCTCTGCCAGCCTCGCCCATCTGGCGGCGCAGATCGGGGCTGTTGAAGAGTTTCTCAAAAGCGGCGGCTGTGGCCTTCACATCGACTGCCACCAAGGAGCAGGTGTGCCCACAGTACATATCGTAGGTATCCACCTCCAGCGCATGGCGCAGCGCCAAGTCCCCGCCTAGGCCGGGTTGAGGCATCACGGTCGGGACACGGAACCCATCAATGCCGTCCCTCACCGTGTCTTTGTAGCCGTCCCAGTCCGAGACCACCACCGGCAAGCCTGCGGCCATCGCCTCAATGGGCACGATGCCAAAGGTCTCTTGGATGTTGTCAGACAGGGAGCAAAACACATCTGCGCCGGCCCAAGCGGTCCGACGGTCTTCGGGCTTGCGGCCATCCAAAGTGAGTACGCGCACACTGGGGCAGGCCAGCGCCGCCGCGTCTGCATAGGCGCGTGCAATGTGGTCGTTGGCGTGCCAGCCGCATTCGACCAGCACAACAGATTTGCCTGTAGCTTGGGCCGCTGCTTCCAGTGCTTGGTACATGGCCAGGGGGTGGGCCTTGGCATGGAAGGATAGGCGCCCCATGAACAGCACCACCAGGGTGTTGGTATCCACGCCCAGCGTCTGGCGCGCTGCTGCATTCTGCTCTTGGGTGTAGGCAAAGTCCTGGGTGTGGATGCCCAGTGGAATCACCGGGAGTTGCGGAAGCACCAGCTTCGTGATGCCGAGCCGGTCCTTTAGGTAATCGACCTGCGCCTGCAGCAGGCGATGGACGTTGTCCTTGACAGCGGTACTGGTGCAGATCACCGCGTCCCAGGGCTGCACCGGGGCGCTGATCAGCTCAGCGATCGCATCCATGGCCCCTGCGCTGCTGGTGGTGTGCGTGATGCCGCACAGGCTCCAGGCTCTGTGGCCAAAGGCTGCGCGCTGAAAGGCGTGTGGCCCGATGCCTGGCCCGGGGTGGTACACCACGCCCGCCTGCGCCAGCGCGCCGAGGCTGCTCTTGTCCACCGCCTTCACGGCCTCGCGGCGCGCCAGCGCCTGTGCCGTCTGCGCAAAGTGCTGCGCGTGTTCCGTGCGCTGCACCTGCACCCAGAAGGTGCTGGCCTGGCTGTGCTGCAGAAAGCCCCGCAGGAACGACTCGCCCGCAGCGTGGCGCCCCATCAACTTGGGTCCGCTGGTGGTGTAGGCCTCGGGGTGGTAGTACAGACAGGCGCTCATGTCAGGGCCGCTGCCGGGCGTGCATCACCAGCCACGGCGTGGGTCCGGAGCGCCACTCCCAGGTGGCCAGCAACTGGTCCAGATGGGCAAGGGTCAGGAACCAGGGCGGCGCCGAGGCGAGTTGGCGCTGGCCGTCGTCCTGCACCAGGGTGATGGTGTGGGTGGGCTTGAAGCGCTCCATCAGCAGCGCTGTGATGCCCGGCACCAGACACTCGTGGCTCTCCACGATGATATCCATGCTCTGCAGCGCCGGGGCCAGTGCGGGATCCAGCAGGTCACGCTCGGCGCCTTCGATGTCGCACATCAGCAGCACGCGCTGATTGGCGAAGGCGGCAAAGTGCTCGTGAGCGAACAGGCCTTTCACGGTCACGCGGTGCGCCACCTGATTGTTGCGGGCCAGGTCACTGCACACCTGACGGGCATTCGGATCCACATCGAAGGCGAGCACTTGCGTGGTCGGCATTCGCCGGGCCATGCCCACGGCGTAGTAGCCCTCGGCGCAACCGATGTTGAGCACGGTGGGGTACTGCGTGCCGATTGCCCGTTCTATAAAGGGCTGCAGCGGCATCTCGTAGGTGCCCAGCAGTTTGGCAATATGGCAACCCTCGGCTGACTGCTGCAAAAAGTCCATGCCGGCCAACGGGCCTTGCAGGACGCGGGTGCCTTGTTGTTGCAGCAGGGTGTTCTGAATCAGCACCGAACGCCACTTGGCCAGCAGACGCAGGGCACTGTTGAGGCTGGCCGGATCATCGGTGCCCAGTGCCAGTTGTCCCGCAAGCTGTTGGCGGATTCTGGAATGCAGAGTCATGGGAAATTTGGGGGATTAATATAAATCGATTTTAAAGAAAAAGCCGACCCGTAAGGGCCGGCTTTTTAATCTACGTCAAGGATTGAGGCTGCGGCGTGTTTACAGCAACACCGCGCCTTACTTCCCATTCAGGTTACGCCATTACGAAATCACCACCGACCAGGGTTGCTGAGTTGAAAGTGCCAACCAAGAGAATTTCTGCGGCAGAGAACGTAGTGTCGACCGCACCGGCGTCAGCGTAGTAGAGGTAGGTTATGCCACCCTGAACTGCTGCGAAATAGACTTTGTCAGCAGCGGTGTTGGCGGTAATACCGGTATACGTATCTGCAGCGGTTGCGTCGGTCATTGCTTTCAGCAACTCAACCCCAGTGGTCGAAGCGGAAAGATCACCAGTGTTGGCACCGACTGCTCCGACAGTGAGGAAAATCACATCGGCAAGAGTCGAAGAAACACCAGTAAGTGCAACAGCACCACCCCCACCACCAGCTGCCGTAGTGCTTGCTCCGAAGACGGCAGCAGTACCAGCGGCAGTTGCGACAGTAGTGTTGGCTGCGGCTACCCAAACCTTATCAACGGTAGTTACGAAGCCAATGACCGAATCACGGTTTGCGACGACAGAAACATCCGAGAGGTCAACAACGTCAACAGACGAAGACGACGTCGTCTCCGTCAGGACGATTGTATCGATATCGGCTCCGCCCTTGATCGTGTCAGCACCTAGACCGCCAGACAGGTAGTCAGCCCCGGTTCCACCAACGATTGAGTTAGCGGCGTCAGAGCCCACCACATAGTTAATGCCGTTGCCAGCAAGGGTCACGTTCTCGACGTTAGAGATAGTTTTAACTACGCTTGAGTTTGTCGGAGCGCTCGCACCAAACAGATAGGCGACTTGACCCGAGGCCACACTCGCCAAATTGCCCGAAAGATTTTGAGTGCTATTGGCAAGGACAGTCGCGTTGCTCAGAGTAGTGGCGCCAAGGTTAATTACCACACCAGTGGAAGTGCCGGTGCCGGCGCCTTCAATGTTGGCACCAACCAAGTTGGTTGTGTGATAAGTATCGGTGCCGGCTCCTCCATCAATCGTGTCTGAACCGCGATTTCCATGGATCGCATCGCTTCCAGCTCCAGCATCGATACTGTCACTGCCTGTGGAGCCGCGCAATACATCGACCTTGCCGGACCCAGTGATGGTTTGACCAGTAATCGCAGTTGTTGCTGTAAGTGCAACACCCATTGTCAGGCCAGCGTCGGTGGCTTGAACTACTGTCATACCACTGGCGTTCACAGTTCGCGCAGCTATTGCAGTATCAATCGTCAGAGCTTCTGTTCCGTTGATAATCACTGATTGGGCAGCGCCACCGGTGGCCTGGGTAATTCCCAAACCGATGGTGTTTGTACGCACCAGGGCGTTGGCGGTTGCCTCTGTATTATTGATCGTGACAGTCTCGACGTTGGCGATCGATAAATCGGAGTAGTCGGTGTTTCCGCTCACGCCGAGCACTACAGTCAAAGCATCCGTTGTGCTGGAAGATGCGTTGTTAACTCCCACGGTAAGCGTATCGCCAAGTGCAGCACGCAGATCAAGAGAGTCCCCTGAGTCAAATCCGTTCAACGCCTCCGGCCCGGTTATACCGGCATCGAGTCGAACACTACTAAGTGTGTTCATGTATCCAAGGTCGAAAGAAGTTTGATCCAACGCATCAGTCAACACCAGTGTTTCAACAGACGTAAAGTTGGTGTTAAACGTGTTGGCCTCAGAAATAGTGAGAGCTTTTAGCGCTGTGAGAGACGCATTCGTAAGCGATATTGAGTCGTTACCGAGGCCGCCCGCTACTGTGTCCAACGCTGACAGATTGGCGCCAAATGTCAGGGTATCGTTGCCGTCACCGCCGTTAACGTTGTCGTTGCCTGTGTCGGTTGTAATCGTGTCGTTGCCAGCGTCACCATTTAGAACATCGTTCCCAGTACCACCGAAAATAGCGTCGCTACCTTCGCCACCGTTGATGGTGGATGCAGCATCGCCGCGCAAGGTGTCAGCAGCTGAACCGCCAGTGATGGCAGTTACGCCGGAAGCTGCTGCCACGTTCATGACCAGCGCACCGGTCATGGCACTGGCGTTGATTGTCGCGGCGGTGATGATGCCGGTTACAGCAGTGGTAGTCAGACCATTTGAACCGGTAAAAGCCAGAGCGTTTGTACCGACATTGATAGCATTGATCAACTGAGATGTCGGAGTGCTGTAGCTGCCAGTGTTGATTGTGACTGTTTCAAAATCAGTCACGGTGATGTTGGTGTCGTTGGCTCCAATTTGATTCGTGCCTGTTGATGTGTTGGTGTTGGCGATCGTCAGGACGTCTGACGTTCCGGCTCCTGCCGCATCAACAATCAGAGTGTAATCGTCCAAAATTGCTGCGGCACCGCCGACGTTTAGAGTGTAAGCGCCAGCCGATCCGAAGTTGACAGTCGTGTTGCCTCCCGTTGCGCTAGCGATCGTTACCCTGCTAATGCCAGTTGATATATTGTCCACATTGACTACGTTCGCTTCCGCGCCAAAGCCACTCAATGAGAGAGTCTCAAAGCCGGATGCACCAGTGACCGAGGTCAGGCCGGTGAACAGAGCGGTGCCTGCATCAAACAAGTCGACATCACCTGCCAAAGTATCGTTTCCATCGCCACCTATCAGGACGTCTCCTGCGTTAGTGCTGGTGCCATTCGCTAGAATGGCTCCAATCGTCACCGTATCGTCGCCGGCACCTGCGTTGACATACAGTTCGTTGCTGCCTGCGTTAGCAGTCAAGTTGATGGTGTCGTTAGCCGAACCGCCTGTAATGCTGATATCGGTCACGTCCACGCCAGCAACAGTCGCATCGGGGGTAGTAGTATCGTCGGCGGTGACAATACTGAGCCTTCCTGTAAAGGTGTCAGCGTTTATAACTTGGAGTGAACCATCGAGCTGTTGACGAATGGTCAGGTTTTGGCTTCCAGATACATTTATCCGTGTACCGCCAAATACGACGTCATCCAACGCGGCGGCGGCACCTGAAGTAGATATGTTCAGGGTCTCGAAACCGGCACCAATCGTCAAAATCCCGTCCGTTGCGGCAGTGCTGGTGACACCATTCAAAGACACGCTAACCGTGTCGGCTGTGCCAACAGTGGCCGCTGCAACGAAGGTGGCACTCAGATCGACGTTTGTTGCATTGGTCAATGCGAGCGAGGAGCCTGCTGCCAGGTTGGTCAATGTCAATCCATCAGCACGTGTAGTCGCTGCGAGACCAGACAGGGTAACGGTGGTAGCACCGGCGTTGGCCATGTTCAGTGTCAAAGTGTGCGCAGTAGCTGCATCTCCGTCGGCGATGCTGACATTCACGTTTTCAACGCTGTTCAGAGTGAACCCTGCCAATGAGGCAGATGCAGCCAGTGTCCCAGTTACATTCAACGTATCTGCACCATCACCTCCCACTAAGTTGTCCCCAGTGCCGAGAGTCGTAGTAAGCGCATTGAACGTGTCGTTTGCCGTAGTACCAGTGAAGTCTGGGCCGGCATCGAGGTTTGCGGTCAGTGGCATGGTGCGTGCTGTTGGAGCGACGGTCAATGATGTATCTGCCACCGCGACAGACGTGGAGCGTCCGGCTACAGTCACTGTCAGCGTTTCAGCACCCTCAGTGCTGGCATCAGCTACCAGAGATACAGGAATGAGAGCCCTACCGTCCGCACCGATAGTTGCTGTGCCGGTGAGGCTTCCGCCAGTAACGTCGGCGGAACTAACTCCCGAAATCGAGTAGCTGTATTGCGCACCAGCAGATACGTTGGTAGTCGTCAGTGTGAACAGCGCGCTAGAACCCTCATCAACAGAACCCGCACTTGCAGTCAGCG
>JACCED011210693.1_pt1 | contig 13932 bp, 11 predicted proteins | sample 7455021 | NCBI WGS metagenome assembly JACCED01 (sample SAMN15323456, study PRJNA562643) | freshwater metagenome | isolation source: river surface water | place: USA:Blue River Watershed | collected 2017-08-19 | reverse complement strand
GCTGATCAGGTCATGGATGGTGTCGCGGAAATGATCCACGACATTCAGATCGAAGCGACTTTCCCGGATGGGACAAAGCTGGTGACCGTGCATCACCCGATTCGGGGCTCGACAGCCACCGATATTCCCGGCGCTATGACGACACCTGACGGCGATATCAGCATGAATGAAGGACGCGAGACAGTGACACTCAGCGTCTCCAATAGCGGCGATCGCCCCATTCAGGTTGGATCGCATTACCATTTCTTTGAGACCAATCCGGGGCTGAAGTTTGACCGCACCAAAGCGCGCGGGATGCGGCTTGATATTGCAGCTGGCACGGCTGTTCGTTTTGAACCCGGCCAGACGCGCGAAGTCACCCTGGTACCACTCTCCGGCCGCCGGGAAGTCTATGGCTTCCGGCAGGACGTGATGGGCAAGCTGTGAGCGGGAGAGAAGATCATGGTCAATAAACTTTCCCGCACGGCCTATGCCGATATGTTTGGCCCCACGAAGGGCGACAAAGTCCGGCTTGCAGACACGGCGCTGCAGATCGAGATCGAGAAAGACTTCACCATCTATGGCGAGGAGGTGAAGTTCGGCGGTGGCAAGGTCATTCGCGACGGCATGGGCCAATCGCAAGCCACACGCGCCGATGGTGCGATGGACACTGTCATCACCAATGTCGTCGTGCTGGATCATTGGGGCATTGTGAAAGCCGATGTCGGCTTGCGCGATGGTCGCATTGCCAAGATAGGCAAGGCCGGCAATCCCGAAATCCAGCCGGGCGTTGACATTCTGATCGGCCCCGGCACCGAGATTATCGCAGGCGAAGGCAAGATCCTGACCGCCGGCGGCTTTGACACGCATATTCATTTCATCTGCCCCCAGCAGATTGAAGAAGCGCTGATGTCAGGTGTTACCTCCATGCTGGGTGGCGGCACAGGACCGGCCACAGGGACCTTTGCGACAACCTGCACGCCAGGCCCATGGCATATTGCGCGCATGATCGAGTCGGCAGATGCCTTTCCGATGAATCTCGGCTTCTCTGGCAAAGGCAATGCAGCGACACCCGCTGGCCTTGTGGAGCAGATTGAAGCTGGCGCCTGCGCGATGAAGCTGCATGAAGATTGGGGCACAACACCAGCTGCGATTGATTGCTGCTTGTCGGTTGCTGATGACCTGGATGTACAGGTGATGATTCATTCCGACACGTTGAATGAGTCTGGCTTTGTTGAAGACACGATCAAAGCCTTCAAGGGTCGAACCATCCACGCCTTCCATACGGAAGGTGCAGGCGGCGGTCATGCGCCCGACATTATCAGTGTCGCGGGCTTGGAAAATGTCCTGCCCTCCTCCACCAATCCGACAAGGCCTTTCACGAAGAATACACTTGATGAGCATCTGGATATGCTCATGGTCTGTCACCATCTCGACAGTTCAATCCCTGAAGATCTCGCTTTTGCCGAAAGCCGTATCCGCAAGGAAACCATTGCGGCAGAAGACATTCTGCATGATCTCGGCGCGCTCTCCATGATGAGTTCAGATTCTCAAGCCATGGGCCGCGTCGGTGAGGTGATCATTCGCACATGGCAGACAGCTGACAAGATGAAGCGTCAACGCGGGCCATTACCGGAAGAAACCGGCGACAATGATAATGCCCGCGTGAAGCGCTACATCGCAAAATACACGATCAACCCTGCGATTGCGCATGGCGTCTCGAAGCATATTGGCTCGATCGAACCGGGCAAGCTGGCTGATCTCGTCTTGTGGACTCCGGCCTTTTTTGGCGTGAAACCTGACCTCATCATCAAAGGCGGGGTGATTGCAGCCGCGCCAATGGGTGATCCCAATGCCTCGATCCCCACGCCCCAGCCCGTGCATTATCGCCCTATGTTCGGCACCTATGGTGCCACGGTGGCAGCAACCTCACTCACCTTTGTGAGTGGTATTTCGCTGGCCAAGGGGATTGCCACGAAACTGCGCGTCACAAAGCAGCTGGTGGCGGTTGAAAATACGCGCGGCCAGATCTCCAAGAAGAGCATGATCCATAATGGCGCGACGCCAAAGCTGCATGTCGATCCGGAGACCTATGCCGTGACCGCTGATGGCGTTCTCCTGACCTGCCAGCCCGCAGATGTCCTGCCCATGGCGCAGCGCTATTTCATGTTCTAAAAGGGGCTCCCAAGGGAGGCCCCATGATCCTTGTCATATCCCGGCTGCGCATCCGGCCTGAGACGCGCGATGATTTTCTGGCGGCTGCGCAAGCGGCCCTTGCGCCCTCGCGTGCAGAGCCCGGTAATATGGGCTATGACATTTCCGAGAGCTTGAACGAGCCGAATTTCTTTGTCGTGATGGAGCGCTGGAAATCGCATGATGACAGCCGTGCTCATTTACAAAGCGCCCATGCGCAAGAGCTGCTGCGTGTCATGGCGCAATGTGCGGCTGAGATGCCGCGCATTGAAGCCATCACGCCAGCGCGTGTCGAAATGCTGAGCTGAAGAGGTCGAACCATGATGCGAGCCAATTTCATCAGCGCGCGTGGCGCGTGGCAGGCAACACCGGCTGACACGGTTGTGCTGGATTTCGATGAGCGCCATCGTCGCCGCGTGACAATGAAAGGCGTAAAGGGTCTCGAATTTCTGCTCGACCTGCCGGAAGCCGTGGTGCTGCGGCATGGTGATGCCTTGGTGCTGGAAGATGGTCGCTTGATTGAAGTTGTCGCTGCGCCCGAACCGCTGGCAGAAATCCGCGTGGCTGAGCCGCGTGATCTTGCGCGCATGGCCTGGCATTTGGGCAATCGCCATTTGCCAGTGCAAATTCTTGCCAATCGCATCCGCATTCGCCGCGATGAGGTGATTGAAGAGATGGCCCGCAAGCTCGGTGGCAAGGTCGCGCTCATCGAAGGGCCGTTCGAGCCCGAAGGCGGCGCCTATGCGGAAGAGCCCGCACATGACCACGCACATCATGATCATCACCATCATGATCATGACCATCATCACCATCATGACGATGATTGTGGCTGCGGGCATGACCACCATGATCATGACCACAAACATCATGACCACGATCACCACGGTCACGACCACGGGCATCATCACCACAAGCATGACTGAGGCAGCATCTTCTCTTCCGCTTCTGATCTGGCTGTCGCCTGCTTTTCCGGTCGGCGCCTTTGCCTATAGCCACGGGCTTGAGGCCGCCGTTGACGCTGGCGATATTCATGACGCGACGACTTTGCAGACATGGCTGCAAGATCTCATCACGCATGGTTCGCTCAAGACCGATGCTGCGCTTGTTGCGCAAGGCTGGCAAGCTGCTACGCAGCGTGACATTGCGCGCTTGCGTGAGATGAATGATCTGGCGCTCGCACTCTCACCCTCACGCGAGCGCTATCTAGAAACAAGCGCACAAGGCAATGCCTTTGTCACTGCAATTAAGGCCGCGTGGAGCTGCGTACTTGTTGAAGAACTCGCTGCATGGGATGAGCCGATTGCCTATCCCATTGCCGTCGCTACGGCTGCAGCTGGACATGGCGTGCAACAGGATGCGCTTGTGCAAGCTTATCTCGTCGCATTTCTCGGCAATCTGATCTCGGCTGCTGTGCGTCTTGGACCGGTTGGCCAAACAGATGGGCAACGCGTGACGGCTTCTTTGTTGCCCGCTTTGCAACTTTGCGCCGCAAGCGCAATCGGCGAGGGGCTTGACGCTCTAGGGAGCGTCGCTTTGCGGTCTGACATCGCATCCATGCGGCATGAGACACAATATTCACGCCTGTTTCGTTCATAAGCTTCATTTAATAAATTTTTAACTTCAAAGCATTGGTCAGCTTTCCTGCAAAGCTATCAACCACTTGAACGAATCCCGCTTGATTTTCACAGCGTCAGCACCTCCAATTCAGATGTTGAGGCCGTTTTGGTCAAAGATGTTCTGAAAGTGTTTGCGTCATGTGCATTGTATCATTTGCCTCACAAAGGTGGGGGTTTGCGTTTTCATTGCGTCAAGCCTCGCTTGCTGCATTTCTTTTGCTGACATGTAGCACAACAGCCTTGGCCAATTGCACGACAGCTGAGTTGGGATGTGCGATTTTGACTGAGTCTCCCCCGCCGAGAGATGGCACCAATGTTAAAGCGCTAGGGATGGCGCAGAATGGTACGCGTATTGTCGGTAGTTATCTCATCGAAGGACTCAAACACACTTATGTCTGGAGCGATGGCCGTCCTTATGGGCTCAATGGCCGCGAAGCATTCGGCATTTCCGGCGATGGCACGCGGATTGTCGGCAGTCGTAGTTTTGCAAGCGATCCCAGCTTGACCGAAGCGATGCTGTGGGAGAACGGCATCGGAATTGTGCTTGGTAGCCTCAGTCAGCAAAATATCAATTCGCTTGCACGCGGCATTAGTCATGATGGTCGGCTTATCATCGGCGAGGCTGCGGATGAGAATAGCTTGCGCAAGGCCGTGAGTTGGAGCGTCACCAATGGCCGCGTCCTCATCACCAGATTAACAGAGCTGGATACTGGCAAGGAATCCTCCGCCTTCGGCATTAGCGGCGATGGACGAGTGATTGTCGGGCGCGCTGGTTTCCAAGGTGTGCGCAACATCGCAGTGCGCTGGATGAGCGATGGCACAATCGAAAATCTTGGCGGCTTTACGACGACCTATGGGTCAACTGCGCTGGGAAGTAATTGGGATGGATCTGTTGTCGTCGGTCGTTCCTATATCGACAGCGCCTTTGAGCGCGCCTTCCGATGGGATGCTGCCACGCGCCAGATGGAAAATCTAGGCACGCTTAACGGCTATACAGATTCTGCTGCCTATGCCGTGAGCGGTGATGGAGACGTGATTGTGGGCTCCAGCTGGGGTGGGCCGCTGGGCCGCGTTGCTTTTCGCTGGACGCGCGCAACAGGTATGCAAGATCTCAACACGCTTTTGGTGCGCGCCGGTGTCGACATGACTGGCATTTCGCTCTCGGAAGCTTCCGCCATTTCGCGTGACGGACGACTGATTCTCGTGAATAGTTTTGAGCGCGCTTACCTCGTTTCTTACATAGACAATGTCACAGCCGGCATCACCACGCCTGATGCACTTGCCAGTTCGGGGCGTGAAGCAGCGAATGAGCGCGCGAGCGCGATGATTGATATGCAAGCCCTCTCCAATGTGCTGCTGCTCGAAGATCAGCGCTTGCGACCCAGTAACCAGATGCGTGCCTTCCTGATGTCAGGCTCCTTGGTTGGCGGCGTGGGCGGGCGTTATTACAACGGCGAGAATCTCATTCTACGTTTGGGTCTTGCAGCGGCGCGCGCCGATGGCAGCGCGATTGATGTCACGCGCGCACTCATTGCGTCAGGCGCAGCGCAATATTTTGTCGAGATGGATGGCTTGCGACCCTTCATCGAATTTGGCGGCCAATTTGCGCCAGATACGCAGCTCGCCATTCATCGCAGCTATGCCAATGGCGCGCGCACTGTGAATGTCGCTGGTCACGGCACGGGCACGCTTGCTTATGCCTATGCGCGATTGGGGGCAGGCTATGATCTGACTGCGCAGAGTGAGTTTGCGCTTTGGGCGGAGCTTGGGCGGCAGGTTATGCGCTCTTACGCCTATGCCGAAGCGCTTATGGGCAATCCCTTCAACGCAACCAGCTCAGGGGGACGCGATACACAATCGGTGGCGAAGCTACGCGCGCAGTTCACGACGGCTATGAGCGACGAAATTGAAGCTACCCTGTGGGGTGCCAAGGCTGCAGCTTTTGACCGTACCAGCACCGTGCGGCTCAATATTGTTGGCTTTGATGCCTCACCGCCAACGTTGCAGGCTTTCCGTTGGGCAGAATATGGGGCGCGGCTAAGCTATGCTCTCAACAAAGAGACAAAGATTGATCTCTTTGCACATGGTCAACGTGGCGAGGAGATTAAATCGCGACTGCATCTGGGCGTTGCGGGACGCATGAGTTTTTAGATTTTAGTTTCTAGAGTTTCGCGGCAAGATCAGCCATGATGCGATCGAATCGCGGCAGGGGCCGCCCACAGGTGCAAAATGACAAAATCTTCTCACGGTCCTTTGCGTGTGGGTGTTGGTGGCCCAGTCGGCTCTGGCAAGACAGCGCTGATGGAACAGCTTTGCCGCAAGATGCGCGCGAAGCATGATCTCGCAGCCATCACCAATGACATCTACACGAAAGAAGATGCGCGCATCCTGACCGAGACGGGTGTGCTTGAAGCTGAACGCATCATGGGTGTGGAGACCGGGGGCTGTCCGCATACCGCCATCCGCGAAGATGCTTCGATCAATCTTGCGGCTATTGCCGACATGAACAAACGCTTTCCCTCGCTTGATCTGATCCTCGTGGAGTCAGGCGGCGATAATCTCGCGGCAACCTTCTCGCCTGAGCTGGCAGATCTGACGATTTATGTGATCGACGTCTCAGGTGGGGAGAAGATCCCGCGCAAGGGCGGGCCGGGCATTACGCGTTCTGATCTTCTGGTCATCAACAAGATTGATCTCGCGCCTTATGTCGGTGCATCGCTCGAAGTTATGGAGCGTGACGCGAAATTGATGCGCAAGGACCGACCTTTTGTATTCACCAATATGAAAAGCGGACAAGGTGTGGATGAGATCATCCGCTTCATTGAAACGAAAGGCGGGCTTGCCTGAATGAAAAGGCCCGGCGATGAACCGGGCCTTTGTTTTTAAGCTGCCTGCCGGCGCGGATTAGGCGCGCAGGCCACGATCGTGTAGCGCATACAGGCATCGCTGCGGGTTTCATTGGTATGTGCTTTCCAGGCCTGTTCTGCTTGCATATAGCTATTAAACGGCCCTTCGATCTGCTGCGTTCCTGCGACGACCTGCGAGAAGGTCATATCGCTGTAACGACCGCCGACCACCCAATATTGCTGCGTGTTCATCTGCGCCTCCTCTCATTCAGCCGCGGTTTGGAATTGCGCGGCCTCAGTTGAACCTTGCATGGCAGTGGTTGATGACTTGCCCGCCGAAATCGCCATGCCGACGGCGTCGAAATAGCTGGTGCCAACTTCGCGCTGGTGACGTACCGCCGTGAAGCCCTGTGCTTGTGCTGCAAATTCGCGCTGCTGCATTTCGGAATAGGCCCCCATGCCACGTTGCGCATAGCCCTTGGCCAATTCGAACATGGACAGGTTGAGCGAGTGGAAACCAGCCAGCGTGACGAATTGGAAGCGATAGCCCATATCGGCAATCGTCTCCTGGAACTTCGCCGCCTCCGCGACGCTCATCTTGGCAAGCCAGTTGAAGGAGGGCGAGCAATTATAGGCCATCAGCTTGTCCGGATGTTGGCGCTTGAACTCGGTTGCGAATTCGCGCGCTTCTCCCAGATCAGGCTCTGAGGTCTCCCACCACACGAGATCTGAATAAGGCGCATAAGCAAGTCCACGCGAAATCGCATGTTCAACCGAATGATGATTGCCCTGCTTCAGGCGATAGAAACCTTCACTCGTGCGGCTCGAACGATCAATGAAGGGGTGATCGTAATCATCAATATCGGACGTGATGAGCGTGGCCGAATGCGCATCTGTGCGCGCAATCACAAGCGTATCCGTGCCGCAAACATCAGCTGCAAAACGCGCCGCATTCAAGGTGCGGATGAAGGTCTGTGTTGGGACAAGCACCTTGCCACCCAGATGGCCGCACTTCTTTTCAGCCGCCAGCTGATCTTCAAAATGCACACCAGCCGCGCCCGCTTCGATCATGCTCTTCATCAGCTCGAAGGCGTTGAGCGGGCCGCCAAAGCCGGCTTCCGCATCCGCCACGATGGGCGCGAACCAATAGGTCGAGTCATCCCCCTCCATCTTGGCGATCTGATCAGCGCGGGTCAGCGCATTGTTGATGCGACGCACGACATCGGGCACCGAGGAGGCGGGATAGAGCGACTGATCGGGATACATCTGGCCCGCATTATTAGCGTCAGCTGCAACCTGCCAGCCGGAGAGATAGATCGCATCAAGCCCCGCCTTGACCTGCTGCATGGCCTGATTGCCGGTGAGCGCGCCAAGCGAGCGCACGAAGGGGCGTTCAGCGAGCAGCTGGCGCAGACGTGCCGCGCCCAGTTTCGCGAGCGTGTGCTCGATGCGGACCGAGCCGGACAGGCGCTCCACTTCGGCCTGCGAATAATCACGATGCAGTTGCGGACGATAGTAAGCCATGATCTTTACCTCTCTTGTAAATCGTGGATGGTGATCATCCGCGTTAAAAAGAGAATGCATTTGCCCCTGAAATCCGGCAATATGATTTCCGTTGCGATGCAGCAGCGTGGAAAATCCGCGTCAAATTTACAGGCTGCACCTTGTAACTTGTAAACTATTTTACAGTCGGAGCCGACCATGCGTGCGGTGAAAATTGGCGGGCGTCTGCGGCGCCTGCGGCAAGACAAGCGCCTGAATCAGGCTCAGATGGCCGCCGAACTCGGCATCTCGCCGAGCTATCTCAATTTGCTTGAATCCAATCAGCGTCCCGTGACTGTCAATGTGCTGTTGCGTTTGGCTGAACGCTTTCAGGTCGATCTCGCTTCGCTGGGTGGCGATGATGATGCACGGCTCAGTGCGGAGCTGATGGAGGCTCTGTCGGATCCGCTCTTTGACAATGAGGGTGTGAAAGCCTCCGACGTGAAAGAACTGGTGAGCACATTACCTGCCATGGGGCGAGCCTTGCTTGCAGCCTATCAAGCCTATCGGCGCGGTGCGCAAATGCCATTGGGTGATGCGCTTGATGGTGGCGAAGTGCAGGTTGGCTTGCCATCAGAGGAAGTAACCGCCTTCCTGCAACAGCGTTTGAATTATTTTCCCGAACTTGAAGAAGCAGCGAGCGCGCTTTGGCATGATCATGCGCTTGGGCTGCACACCTTGCAGCAAGACCTTGTGAAGGTTTTGGCCGAACGCTTTGCGGTTGATGTGGAGATTGCACCAGCTGCGGCAATGCCCGGCTTATTGCGCCATTATAATCCGCTCACGCGCAGACTCTCTCTGTCAGAGATGCTGCCCTTCTCCAGCCGCGCCTTCCAGCTCGCCCATCAGATTGCTTTTTTAGGCTTTCGGCGGGAGATTGAAGCAGGTGTTTCAAGCGGCAAATTTACATCTCCCGAAGCCGATGCCCTCGCGCGTTCGGCCCTTGCCAATTATTTCGCAGCTGCGGTTTTGATGCCTTATGATCGCTTCTTCGCAGCGGTGAAACAGACACGCTACGATATTAACATCCTGCAACATCGCTTCGGCGTGTCTTTCGAGCAAGTCTGTCATCGTTTGACGACATTGCGCCGACCGGGAAGTGAAGGGGTGCCTTTCCATCTCATCCGCGTTGACATTGCGGGCAATATCTCCAAGCGCTTTTCAGCGTCAGGCATTCACATTGCGCGCTTTGGCGCAGCCTGTCCGCGCTGGAATGTTTATGACGCTTTCACGACGCCCGGCATGTTGCGTGTGCAGCTGTCGCGCATGGTGGATGGCACAAGCTATTTCTGCATTGCGCGGACGATTGAAGCGCCGGCTCGCGTCAATGCACGGGGTGGTCTGCCAAGCCGCGTAGGGCAGCTTGCGATTGGCCTTGGCTGCGCGCTGCCTTTCGCCAAGGAGCTTGTCTATGCCGATGGCCTCTCGCTTGATGATCCGCAGATCATCACGCCCATTGGCGTCACATGCCGCACCTGTCCTCGCGTTGATTGCTCAGACCGGGCCCTCCCCTCACTCTCGCAAAGGCTGGAAATCGACGAAAATCGCCGTGGATTGTCCACCTATGCCATGACCGATTGAGGCTGTTACGATTGCGGCTTGATGCGGCAGCCCTATACTTCTGCGCAATCAAAGGAGCTTCCCATGACGTCGAAACTTGAGCAGTTGCGGGCCATGACCACTGTGGTCGCTGACACGGGCGACATGGAGGCGATCCGCGCCTTCAAGCCGACCGATTGCACGACCAACCCAACCCTCATTCTCAAGGCCGCACAGATGGAGGCCTATAAGCATCTCGTCGATGAGGCGATTGAATGGGGCAAGAGCCATCGCGCTGTCACGAGCCAAGTGACAGATCGTCTTGCTGTCAATTTCGGCGCAGAACTGACCCGCATCGTGCCCGGTCGCGTTTCGACAGAGGTTGATGCGGATCTCTCTTTCGACACGCAAGGCTCCGTCCAGAAAGCGCGCGCGCTGATTGCTGATTATGAAACGCGCGGCATTTCGCGTGAGCGTATCCTCATCAAGCTTGCCTCTACATGGGAGGGCATTCGCGCTGCCGAGATCCTTCAGAAGGAAGGCATTGATTGCAATATGACGCTGATCTTCAGCATCGCGCAGGCGGCCGCTTGTGCTGATGCGAATGCCTTTCTGATCTCGCCTTTCGTCGGGCGCATTCTTGATTGGTATGTGAAGAGCACGGGCCAGACCTATACGGCAGAAACGGATCCTGGTGTTTTGTCAGTGCGCGCCATCTATGCTTATTACAAAACACATGGCATCAAGACGGTTGTGATGGGCGCGAGCTTCCGCAACATTGGCGAGATTGAAGCGCTTGCCGGTTGCGACCGCCTCACCATTTCACCGCAGCTGCTTGATGAACTCGCCAAGAGCGATGCAAGCTTGCAGCGCAAGCTTGACCCTGCGGCACGAAACCCTGACACGCCTGCGCGTATGGCGCTTGATGAAAAGGCCTTCCGCTTCATGATGAATGAAGATGCGATGGCGACCGAAAAGTTGGCAGAAGGCATTCGTCTCTTCGCAAAGGATTTGCAGACCTTGCGCGAAATGGTGTCGAAGCGCCTTCAAGCTTGACCATTTGACAGATTCTTGCCGCAACGCTGTCAAACTGAGGCCCGTAACGCCGCGTCAAATCGCTTCCACCGAGTGAGTGGGAGTGGATCAGCATGTCTCTGGCAGACATCTCAAAGCGTGTTCCGGCACGACGCATGAGCGCGCTCGCGCTGACGCTTGCAAGTATGATTGGCGCCAGTGCTTTCATCCTCAACAATGCGCAGCAGGGGAATGCGCGCACTGAGGGTGATGATGTGCGATGGCAATTACCGCCTCCACCTGCCCATCTTCGCGCACAAGTGGCAGCGGTTGAAGCGACCGGGACTCCGTCCCTGCCAATGCCACCAGCTGCGCCGCAAGATGCGACGGAATTGAATGTCGCAGCGCTACCGCCAGACATGCCCGCGACGACGCGGGCCCATGCAATAACAGATATGACGCCACAACAGTCACCGACGCCACAGGCACAGTCAGCGCCGCTTGCTGAGCCCATGCCGCAGCCTGTCGTCAGGCCCCCCGCAAAGCCACAGAAACAAGCGGCACCCAAGAGCGAAAAGGCCGCGGCAACGAAACAAGCAGTCAGGCCCAAGAACGAGACTGAACCCAAGCAGGCCAAAACGAAAGCGAAGGACACAAAGCCTCCACGCTATGCAAAAGTGCAGGAACTGCCACCCGCACCCGCCATTGAACCACCGCCTGTTGCACCACCCCCGCCGCCCTCAAACCGCATTCCGATCCTCTCAAGCGTTCTTGACGGCGTGAATGCAGTTGGAAATTCGCTCAGCAATCTGGTTCGATAAACAAAAAAAGCGCCCCATCTCCGGGGCGCTTTTCTATTCGTATCACCGAAAACTTACTCCGGCTGTTCGGCGCCTTCAGCGGCGGCCTTGGCTTCGGCCTTTTGCTTGGCTTCGAGATCTTCGCCGGTGGCTTGGTCAACGACCTTCATCGACAGGCGTACCTTGCCGCGATCATCAAAGCCCATCAGCTTCACCTTCACCTTGTCGCCTTCCTTGACGACATCGGTGGTCTTGGCGACGCGCTGCGTAGCAAGCTGCGAAATGTGGACGAGGCCATCGCGTGAACCGAAGAAGTTCACGAATGCGCCGAAGTCCGTCGTCTTCACAACAGTGCCTTCATAGACCATGCCGACTTCCGGATCAGAGGCGATAGACTTGATCCAATTGATCGCAGCCTTGATGGAATTGCCATCGCTGGAAGCAATCTTCACCGTACCGTCATCCTCGATATTGATCTTGGCGCCGGTCTTTTCCACGATTTCGCGGATGACCTTGCCGCCGGTACCGATCACTTCACGGATCTTGTCGGTGGGGATCTTCATTGTCTCGATGCGCGGAGCGAACTCACCGAGTTCAGCGCGTGCACCGCTGATCGCCTTGTTCATCTCACCCAAGATGTGCAAGCGGCCGTCCTTCGCCTGAGCGAGGGCAACGCGCATGATTTCTTCGGTGATGCCGGCAATCTTGATGTCCATCTGCAGCGAGGTCACGCCTTCTGACGTACCGGCCACTTTGAAGTCCATATCGCCGAGATGATCTTCGTAACCCAGAATGTCGGAGAGAACCGCATAGCGCTCACCTTCAAGGATGAGACCCATCGCGATACCAGCGGTGGGGCGCTTCAGCGGCACGCCTGCATCCATGAGCGAGAGCGAAGCACCGCAAACAGTCGCCATCGAAGACGAACCATTCGACTCGGTGATCTCCGACACAACGCGGATTGTGTAGGGGAACTCAGCCTGCGTCGGCAGCATGGGATGAATGGCGCGCCAAGCAAGCTTGCCGTGGCCGATTTCGCGACGGCCGGGCGAGCCCATACGACCTGTTTCACCGACCGAATAGGGCGGGAAGTTGTAATGCAGCAGGAAGCGCTCTTTGTAAGTGCCTTCCAGCGAGTCGATGAACTGCTCGTCTTCGGCCGTGCCGAGCGTTCCCACCACGAGGCCCTGCGTCTCACCACGGGTGAAGAGCGAAGAACCATGGGTGCGCGGCAGAACGCCGACTTCGGCGACGATCGGACGAACGGTCTTCACGTCACGGCCGTCGATGCGGATGCCGGTGTCGAGAATGTTCCAGCGCACGACCTTCGCCTGCAGATCATGGAACACTTCACCGACAAGCTGCTTGTCGAATTTCGGCTCCTGACCTTCCGGGAAGAGTTCTGCCATCACCTTCGCCTTCACGGCATCGACAGCGGCATAGCGCTCTTGCTTGACGGTCTTCTTATAGGCTTCGCGCAGGCTTGCTTCGGCAATTGCCGAAACGGCCTTTTCGACTTCGCTCTTATCGACGATGACGAGATCGCGCGGTTCCTTCGCAGCCTTTTCAGCGAGACGAATGATCGCTTCGATCACCGGCTGGAAGCCACGATGGCCAACCATCACTGCTTCGAGCATGGTCTCTTCCGAAAGCTCCTTGGCTTCCGATTCAACCATCAACACCGCATCAGCCGTACCGGCGACCACGAGGTCGAGAGCGGAGTCCTTCATCTCTTCGATGGTGGGGTTGAGCTTCAGCTGGCCATTGATGTGACCAACACGCGCACCACCGACCGGACCCATGAAGGGAATGCCGGAAATGGTAAGAGCAGCAGATGCCGCAACCATCGAGAGCACATCAGGATCGGTTTCGAGATCGTGGCTGAGCACGGTCACGACGACCTGCGTGTCATTGCGATAGCCGTCGGGGAAGAGCGGACGGATCGGACGGTCGATCAGGCGCGAGATCAGCGTCTCACGCTCGGAAGGACGACCTTCGCGCTTGAAATAGCCGCCGGGAATGCGACCAGCTGCGAAAGCCTTTTCCTGATAGTTCACGGTGAGCGGGAAGAAGTCCACGCCGGGCTTCGGCGACTTGGCCGAGACGACAGTGGCGAGCACAGTTGTTTCGCCATAGGTGGCCCACACAGCGCCGTCAGCCTGACGTGCCACACGGCCGGTTTCGAGCACGAGCTTGCGGCCGGCCCATTCAAGTTCTTCGCGATGAATCTCAAACATAGTCTTCAACTTTCATGACGTGAGAAAAACAAAACGCCATGAGCAAGACGGCAAGAGGCTGTCAGTGTCGCAAAGAGATTTGCGTGACAGCGTCCGGCGATCCTGCCATGGCGCATCGGTCTTTCCCTTCTGGAACGACAACCCCATGTCGCCGTTCCCGCTGGAG
>JACCED011304865.1_pt1 | contig 13934 bp, 14 predicted proteins | sample 7455021 | NCBI WGS metagenome assembly JACCED01 (sample SAMN15323456, study PRJNA562643) | freshwater metagenome | isolation source: river surface water | place: USA:Blue River Watershed | collected 2017-08-19 | reverse complement strand
TAGATTTTTATTTAATTGCTGAAGGGCGTCATGAAAAACTCTGGGAAGTACTTGGAGCGCATGTGCGTCGTGATGCAAATGGCGAACTACTAGGAACAGCATTTTCAGTCTGGGCTCCTAATGCCCGTGCAGTTAGTCTTATCAGCGATGTAAATTTTTGGGATAAAAATACTCATCCCATGATCCGTTTAGGTTCATCTGGAATCTGGGAGATATTTATTGCAGATGTTGGGGCAGGCATTAAATATAAGTTTGCAATATGCACCATAGATGGTCGCTGGGTAGATCATGCAGATCCACTATCTCGCCAAACTGAGACTCCTCCATACACCGCATCGATTGTTAACGAATCAAAATACCAATGGCAAGATTCAAAATGGATTTCAGAAAGAAGTAACTTTGAGCCTTGGCGTAGCCCGGTGGCCGTTTACGAAGTTCACCTAGGTTCCTGGAAATTGGGACTTTCCTACCAAGAACTCGCGTCTGAATTAGTTAGCTATGTAACTGAACAAGGCTTTACCCACGTTGAGTTTCTTCCAGTTACTGAGCACCCATACGGACCATCTTGGGGCTATCAAGTAACTTCTTTCTTCGCTCCAACTTCTCGTTTTGGATCCCCGGATGAATTTAGATTCTTGGTAGATGCACTACATGCAGCTGGTATTGGAGTGATTTTAGATTGGGTCCCAGCGCACTTCCCTAAAGATGAATGGGCGCTAGCAAAATTTGATGGCACGGCGCTATATGAGCATTCTGATCCTCGCTTAGGAGAACACCCCGACTGGGGCACTTTGATCTTTAACTTTGGCCGTAACGAAGTGCGAAATTTCTTAGTTGCTAGCGCGCTTTATTGGCTGACTGAGTTCCATATTGATGGCCTGCGCGTAGATGCCGTGGCATCGATGCTCTATCTCGATTATTCACGCGAAGACGGTCAATGGCTGCCAAATAAATTTGGTGGACGTGAAAATCTTGAGGCAGTGCAACTTTTGCAAGAGGCAACATCCACGGCTTACAAGACACATCCCGGAATCATGATGATCGCTGAAGAATCAACTGCTTGGCCAGGTGTTACTAGAGATACTTCTTCTAACGGGTTGGGTTTTGGATTCAAATGGAATATGGGTTGGATGCATGACACTTTGCAATACCTGCAACATGATCCTATTCACCGCGTTTATCACCATAACGAGATAACTTTCTCTATTCTCTATGCCTGGTCTGAAAACTTTATGCTTCCTCTGTCGCATGATGAAGTTGTGCATGGCAAAGGTCAGTTGGTAAACAAATTCCCTGGTGATCGATGGCAGAAGCTGGCAACTCTCCGCGCACTCTACGGATTTATGTGGGCGCACCCTGGTAAGAAACTATTGTTTATGGGATCTGAATTTGCCCAGAATGATGAATGGAGCGAGAGCGCTGGTCTGCAATGGTATTTGACTGAGTTCGCAGAACATAAGGGCGTGCAAAAAGTTATCGCCGATTTGAATGCGATTTATAAATCTCAACCTGCACTTTGGCAAATGGATACAAATCCAGAAGGTTTCTCTTGGTTAGTCGGCGATGATGGCGCCAGCAATGTCCTAGCCTTTACTCGTTGGTCAGAAGATGGTTCTCCACTTGTATGTATTACCAATTTCTCACCGGTTCCACATGAACAGTATTCGTTGCCTCTTCCATCTGCCGGAATATGGCGCGAAATTCTAAATACCGATGCTGTTTCCTACGGCGGCAGCGGGATTAGCAACGATTCATTTGCTGTTGATGTAGATACAGACCTGAAAAGAACGCTCCGTATTCCACCACTAGCAACTGTTTGGCTAGAGCGCGTTTAAATAGGCTTTACTGCACGGGCAAAGAAGGCCGTTGAAATCAACATTAGGGCCGGAATAGTTAAGGCAATTGCTAAAGATCCGGTGAATTGCGCAGTCCAGGCGATAACTGCCTTAAGAATAAAGACCGCGATCATATTTATAACGCCCATTTGGCCAACTACAACTGCGCTAGGTAGAGGTGAGCGTTGATTCCCGGCTGTGTAAAAGGTCGGGGCCATTAAGGATGAACCCATACCAGCAAAGGTAAATGCTAGGCAGGTAACGGCAAATGCAATTGTTTTATGTTCTTCCGGAATTTGCACTGCAATGGTTAGGAATGTGAGGAATCCAGTGCCTCCGATTAGTGCAAAGAGTCGGATGGTTTGATCAATTCTAAAGCGCTTAGCTATCTTACCCGCGTTAAGTCTTCCTATGATCATTGCGATCATAAATAAGATGTATGGCAGAGCAGCCAAACTTGAACTGACCCCGATACGCTCTTTAGCAAAAATTGCTGACCAATCTCCTGTGGCAAATTCGAGCAAAACTGCGCAAAGTAGACCGCCACTAACTATCCAATCAACTCGAAAAGAAGTAATCAACGTTCGAAGCGGTAAGTGCTCTTCTTCATCTTCATTAGGTTTCATTAGAACTGGTGTTAGGCGAATAATCATCGCAGTCAATGCGAGAGTTACAAAAACTGCAAGAGTTCCTATATGCCAGGAAATAGATATGTAATCAACGATTAGACCCGAAATAATCGCCGTTGTTAACGTACCTAGCGCCCACATCCCATGCAAACGCGCGATTGTTAATCCGTAAACTCTTTCCATCGCATTAAATGATTGTGCGTTTATTGATATGTGATAAGCGGAAGTAGCCCAACCAATTGCAACATTGCAGATTAAGAATATTCCGGAAGATTCGGTACGGACAATAAAGAAGTAGGCCACCCCCATAATCCAAATATTTGTCAAAATGACTCGTTTTACACCATATTTATGAACCATATGGCCGGTTAAGAAGAGGCTGGCAACTGCGCCAAATGAACCTGTACTAATTAGTGTTCCGAACTCTCCATTACTTAAACCAAGATTTGCTTTCACTTCAGGAAAACGAGGAATCCAAGACATGATCAGCATGGCGTAAATACCAAAAAGGGCTTGTAATAGTTTGAACTCTGTCTTTGGTTTAACTGTGTTCATTAAAAGAGCGCATTCGCTAAGGCTGCTCGAGCCTTAATAACTCGGGGATCTGCTGGATCAACCAAGGCAAATAATTCGATTAATCGATCCTTGACTACCTTTTTATCCGCACCGTCATAGAGTGGGATTAGGCGCAGTAGGCGTGCAAAGGCTGGCTCAAGATATCCGCTAACAATTTCGATATCTGCACATTTCAATTGAATTTCGATATCGTCGGGATGAGCCGAAGCATCTTGCATAACTTTGGCGCCATCAACTCCTTCGGTGCGCGCCATCAACTGAGTCTGCGCTAGGCCCAGAATTGCAAAGCTATCGTTTGGTTTGCGCGCCAATAACTTTTTATATGCGGCTTCTGCAGTTGCGTAATCACCAGCATCGAGAGCTGCAATCGCTTCTTCCTCTTCCGGTTCAATCTTTTCAACTGGTGCGCTACCTACTCCTTGTTCGGATGCTAGAGCCAAAACTTTGTCAATCACCATGCGAATTTGCGCCTCGGGATATGGCTGCTCAAAGAGCGGAACCATTTGTTCGTTGATTATTGCCACTGCAAAGGGAACTGCGCGAGTTTGTAGTGCTTGTGCAACCTGTGGTTGGGCATCAACATCAACTCGACCTAGTGCCCAACTTCCTTGATCTGCCAGCGCTAGTTTTCCGAGAATCGCAACAACTTCTTGTGACTCTGGTGATCGAGGTGACCAGCAAACAATTACCACTGGCTTTGATTTGGAGAGACCTAGAAATTCATTGGTTAAGTTCTCGGGAGTAATTTCAATCCCCGGCATTGGTTCTGTAACTTCTGGCTTTGGTTTTCCGAGCGAACTTAGATCAACTGCACGTCCAAAGTTGGGTGGCAGACTCATACCTGCGCCTCCGCATCTACACCAGAATCACGACGAAATGGCAGCACATCTTCGATATATGACTGCGCAGCAAAGGTTAGCCCAACATCGTGGCCTTCACGTTCACTCAAGTACCACCGGTGTTCTAAAACTTCATGAAAGAACTGTGCTTCTTCGATGCGACCTTTTAAATTACTAGGAATCATTTCAACAATTGGCATATAAGTTTCATTAAGCCAGCGACGTGCTGAATCTTGAATTGGTGGTTTTGGACTCTCCTCACGTCCGCGGAAGCGATCAAAGGATGCTAACAATCGCTTTGCTTGAAGTGATTCGGTTTCTAGACCAGTAAGTTCGCGTAATCGGTTGCGGTGATAACCAGGTGCAACCAGTTTTGGCTGGAAATAAAGTTTTTGTGATTCGCCATCTAGCGATACCGATACTTCTTCGACAGCAAATCCTAAATCGTGTAACTGTCTCATCGCTCGTTCCACCGCATGACGATCTTTTGGATCTAAAACTTGTCGCTCTTTGAGCGCTTTCCAGATTCGGTGGTAGCGCTTAATCACCGCTTCACTAGCGCGAATCGGATCCATGCCTGGGTAGAGAACTCCAGAGAGTGCTAAATCTTCTAGCTCAGCTGCAACATTGAAGTGGGCAATTTCTAGATCATGTTCACGTTGTCCATCACTTAAAGTCTTTTGAAACTCTCCAGTTTCAGCATCAACCAAGTAGGCGGCAAAGGCTTCAGCATCGCGGCGGAATAAAGTATTTGATAGCGAGCAATCGCCCCACCAGAAACCAAGTAAGTGAAGTTGTACTAACAAGAGCGCCAGAGCGTTTGCCATCATCGTGATGTCATTTGCCGTTACATCTTTGCCACTCAGTAAAACTCGGTAGGGCAGCGAATATGGCAGGAAGCGCGTTACTAGTGCGCAGGGAAGCTCTTCCGCGTTCTCATCAGTGCGCCCTTCGATTACCGCAATTGGCTGAACGCTTGGTGCTCCAAGATGTGCTAGTTCGCGCAGCGCTTTATATTCGCGATTAGCGAATTCGGAGACTGTTTCTTTAACTGCATAGACTTCTGCATCGGGATCATCGGTTGATCGAACCAAGCGAACAATATGTCTGGAAATACCGCGTTTTTCGGTCAGCGCTGGGTCTTCCGGCCATTCCTCCAAATTGATATGCCAAGGCAAGCCAGTAACGGCGGCGATTTCTTCGCCTAATCCCGTAATGCGTAGCGCCATGTATGAAGGATATCGCTTTAGAATAGGTCACATGGCAATAGCTGATCGCATCAAACGCAAACCTAAGTCAAAGGTTAAGGCAAAAGCAATCAAAACTGATTTTGGGGCCTTAGGAAATCCGATTGATAGGACTCACCCCTTCTACTTTGGATTTATTGCGACATTAGGCGCACTCGTTGCAATCGTTCTGATGCGCGCACTTGCCAGCACCAGTCAGATATTTGTTTTGATAATCGTTGCGCTCTTCCTAGCAACTGGTTTAAATCCCGCAGTTGTAGCAATTCAAAAACGTGGTGTATCACGCACTAATTCGGTTGCCATAATCTTTGTATCTGTCATTGCATTCGTAGTTTTCTTTATAGCCGTGGTAATTCCACCCGTTGTATCCCAAGGCACTCAGCTAATTAATAGCCTGCCTGCGCTACTCACGGATCTAGATAAGAATCCAGCGATCGCAGATTTAAATAAACAATTTGGAATTATTGATTCACTTCAATCTAAACTAAAAGAGATCACATCAGACGGCACTTTGATAATCTCAGCCTTCGGCGGAGTTATCGGCGTCGGAAGATCTGTTCTTTCAGGTACTTTTACCGCACTTACTATTTTGATTTTGACGCTTTACTTCATTACCTCACTTCCACAAATGACCCAACTTGGCCTGCGCTTTGTCCCAGCTAGCCGCCGTGATCGCGTCTCGCTTCTTACAAATGCAGTTATATCTCGCGTTGGATCCTTCGTTGGTAGCCAGATTTTGATAGCGGCCATGGCATCGGTATTTGTCCTAGTACTTTCACTTGTACTTTCACTTCCATCACCTGTTGCTATCGCCATGATCGTCTTGGTTTGTGGGCTAATTCCACTAATCGGTCATTTCATCGGATGCACCGTTGTAACAATAATCGCGCTTACTCAATCTGTTTCAATTGCTTTAATCGCATTTGTTACCTACGTTGTATATGTTCAAATTGAAAATTACTTACTAACTCCACGCATTATGAAGCGCACACTCTCTGTACCGGGTGCGGTAACAATCATATCCGCGCTAATTGGTACTTCCTTACTTGGTTTAATTGGCGGTCTACTTGCGGTACCAGTTGCGGCATCAATCATCCTGATACTTGATGAAGTGGTCTTCCCGCGCGCAGATAACGGCTAAATTTCTGTCGGAAGTGGCAGTCTCTCTGGCGCAATTACCTTGGTTATTTCACTTAATACCGTGTGTACTGCCGGCTCTCCTACCCAGAGATGCTTTGCACCAGCAACCGGAATAATCTCAATCTGAGTAAGTGGTCTAAATTTTTCAATTGCTTGTGGTGGTTGCAAATAATCATCAAATTCAGGAACGAGTGCAATAACGCGACGGCCATCTCTTGCCCAATATTCAAGGTCGCTAACTTCAGATGTGCGAAGAGGCGGAGATAAAAGTATTAGCCCTTTAACTCTTGGATCTTTCGCATGGCGTAGCGCTAGATCTGTGCCGAATGACCAACCAACTACCCAGAGATTTTTAAGGCTTAAAGTGTCGAGGCAATATGTCATCATCGCTTCGATATCAAATTTTTCTAACCCGCCGTTATCAAATGTCCCAGTGCTGGTACCAGCCTCACTTGTTGTACCGCGAGTATTGAAGCGAACAACTTGTATCCCCGCCATTTCTGGCAAGCGATTAGCAGCCTTTTTATAAACGTGGCTATCCATCATTCCGCCAGCGGTAGGCAGTGGGTGTAAGCAAAGGATTGCACCTGTGTATTTATCTAGAGGAGCTGCACTTTCGCCGATCAAAGTTTGGCCATCTACGGTGGTGACGGTAAACGGGGTGCGTTGTGCAGGAAGAACGGTACTCGGGCGTACTGGCTGCAACATGCAGGAGAGTCTAGTCTTTCCCCATGACTACAACTTCAAATACTTTCTCGTCGCACTATCCCGTAACCGGTGAAGTAATCGCCGATTACCCGATCACTGATCGCGAAACTGTATTTGGCGCGGTAGCTAACGCCCGCAGCGCATCAGCCGGATGGCAGGCGCTGGGATTTAAAGGTCGCCGTAAAATTCTTTTGAAATGGAGCAATTTATTAATCTCCAGACTTGATGAGATTACCGAACTTGTATCGCGCGAAACTGGAAAGCCAGTTAGCGATGCAAAGTTAGAAGCAGCTCTTGCAGTTGGCCACTTGGGTTGGGCGGCACGGCATGCTGAAGATGCCATGCGTACATCACATCGCTCACCTGGTGCGTTGATGGCAAATATGTCAGCAACTGTTGAACGCTCACCTGTTGGCGTAGTCGGAGTCATCGGCCCTTGGAACTATCCAATATTTACTCCGATGGGTTCTATCTCTTACGCGCTCGCTGCCGGAAATACCGTTGTATTTAAGCCAAGTGAATACACACCAGGTGTTGGCGCAATATTGGCAAAAACATTTGCTGAGGTTTCACCATTTGCAGATATTTTCACATGCATAACAGGTCTTGGCGCTACCGGAAAAGATCTCTGCGAGAGCGGCGTGGATAAACTCGCTTTCACCGGATCAACTCGCACTGCAAAGTTAGTTGCAGCAGCATGTGCGGCAAATATGACCCCAGTTGTTCTGGAATGTGGTGGCAAAGATCCGGTAATCGTTGCTGAAGATGCCGATATTAAGCGCGCAGCCGATGCCACTATCTGGTCTTCGATGTCTAACGCCGGCCAAACCTGTATTGGAGCAGAACGCGTCTACGTACATGAAAATGTTGCAGATAAATTTATTGATGAAGCGATCAAAGTCGCAAAATCAATCCACCCTGGTGAACCTGGAGTTGGCAACTACGGACCTGCCACCATGCCTTCGCAGATAAATGTAATTCAGGGACATATTGATGATGCAATCGCTAAAGGTGCCAAGGTTGCCATGGGTGGCTCTGATTCAGTAAAAGCTCCATTTGTTGAGCCAGTTATCTTGCTAGATGTTCCTGAAAATTCCACAGCGATGTTAGAGGAAACTTTTGGACCAACCATCGCGATTAATAGAGTTAGATCAATGGCTGAGGCGATTGCGCTCTCAAATGCTTCTAGATATGGACTTGGCGCATCGATTTGGTCAAAGCGTCAGGGAAAGAAAATTGCTCGCCAATTGCATTGCGGCATGGTTGCTATAAATTCAACGATTTCTTTTGCGGCGATTGCCTCTGTGCCATTTGGTGGTGTGAAAGATAGCGGGTATGGCCGCATCCATGGGCCAGAGGGAATTCTTGAATTTACTTATCCGCGGACTGTTGTACGCGCTCGTTTCCAGTTGCCAATCGCATTTACAAGTTTTAAACGCACTAAAGGAAATGACAAATTGATTGTTACTCTGACACGTTTACTAAACGGCCGCCTGGGCTAGTTATTTAAGATTTAAAAACGTGGCGCATTACGTGTGCGTTCTGTGTTAGGTCTGCGGTTATTTCGCTTTGCCCAACATGCGTTATGCCAATGGCGACGACCATCCTCATCACCAATCATCCAAGCAACTGTATGTGGTGTTGCCATTGGAATTATTTGATCACATCCAGGGCAGCGATAAGGTTTGGTCGAACTAGATCCAGTGATTTTGCGAACAATAAAATCGCCATCTGTATGTTCTTCGATAGTTTGATTAGAGGTAGCGATATCGCGCTCTTCATCCTTTGGGCGACGCCCCTTTGGATAGTTGCGTCGTGGGCTCATGGATTCATTTTCTCGCACTTTTGCTCTTAATGTGGCATGGTTGCTATATGAGCAGCGTGATTAGTGTCCGTGGACTCGAGAAAAGTTACGGATCAAATAAGGCAGTTGCTGGGATCGATCTATCCATCGAGCCGGGTGAGATATTTGCCCTGCTAGGACCTAACGGCGCTGGCAAGACCACAACGGTTGAGATCCTAGAAGGTTTTCGCGATCGCGATGGCGGTGAAGTTTCAGTTCTCGGAATTGACCCTGGCGTAAAAGGGGAGCAAGCCCGCAGTTGGCGAAATCGCATCGGGGTCGTACTGCAATCGACTAACGATGCTGGTGATTTATCTGTACATGAAACGGTTTCACACTTTGCCAAGTACTACTCAAATCCGCGAACTGCTGATGAAGTAATTACTGCAGTTGGGCTAAATGACAAATCCACCGCTTTAATTAGAACTCTCTCCGGTGGGCAGCGCCGTCGCCTTGATGTCGCGCTCGGAATCATTGGTTCTCCCGAACTTCTCTTTCTCGATGAACCAACAACCGGCTTTGATCCTGAAGCTCGTCGTGCTTTCTGGGCTTTGATTGAAGAGCTGCGAAAGTCTGGAACAACTATCTTGCTAACTACACACTATTTAGATGAGGCTGAAGCTTTAGCAGATCGTGTTGCAGTCATTAATAAGGGCAAGATCATCGAAGTTGCAACTCCTGCTCTTCTTGGTGGCCGGGCAACTTCCCTTGCAACTGTTTCCTGGAAAGGTTCAAACGGATTGCAATCAGAGCGTACCGATAATCCCACCGCGTTGATTCGAAAACTCACCGAGACTTATAAAGATGAAATCCCGGAACTCACCGTGAAACGCGCTTCACTTGAGGATATCTATTTGGAAATGATTGGAGGCGCAGATGTCAGTCAATAAAGTTTCCAAGAATAAAGTTCCGAGCGCTTTGACTATCGGAATTGCCCGCGGTGGGCTGGAAGTAAAACAATTTATGCGTCAGCGCGAATCCGTGGTCTTTACCCTCGCATTTCCAATTATGTTACTTGCAATCTTTGGATCCGTATTTACAAATGAGTTAACTGATGGGGTAACCTTTAGTCAATATTTTGTCGCTGGAATGATTGCTTCAGGACTTGTAAATACTGGCTTTCAACAGCTTGCAATCATGATTCCCGTAGAGCGCGACTTTGGAACCCTAAAACGATTACGCGGAACTCCAATGCCGGCATCTAGTTATTTCATTGGAAAATCGATCGTTGTCTTTGTGACCATGGTTATTCAGATAGCCCTGCTTCTTATTGCAGGTGTCTTATTCTTCGGAGTTAATCTTCCAACTGATCCTGCAAAGTGGTTCACATTTACTTGGTTGATCATCTTGGGAAGCGCTGCATCGACAGCGCTAGGTATAGCATTTTCAGTAATTCCAAAGAGCGGTCGAGGTGCATCTGCCGTCGTCTCCCCTGTTGTAATTATTTTGCAATTCTTTAGCGGAGTCTTCTTCGTGTTCACTGATCTACCAGGATGGATGCAGCAAGTTGCCGCGCTCTTCCCACTTAAGTGGATGACGCAGGGAATGCGTTCGGTGTTCCTCCCAGATTCATTTGCTGCGCAAGAAGTTGCTGGCACTTGGGAGACGGGGCGTACTTTCTGGATTATTCTGGCGTGGTTAATAGCCGGCCTGGTGATCTCAATCAAGACCTTCAAATGGGAGCAAGCGCGATGAGAATTAAGTTAATTGCTATCCTCTCTGCGCTCTTTATCTCGCTCTCGCTAACCTCCACTATTGCAGCAACTAAATCGCCAACGCCAACGCCAAAAGCTAGCGCTAGCGAGAAAGCGCCGGTGAAGAAGGCTCCGGTTAAAAAACCGCCCGTTAAGAAGAAGCCAAAAGTCGCTAAGAAGTTGCCTTCACCTTCACCAAAATGGCCGCCAGTTGGATTTAAAACAGATCCACTAAATGAAACCAAGTTATATCTAAAGGTTCCAAATGCTAAAGAGTTGGTCGGAATACTCTCGGCAAAATCAGCGCTTGCAGCCCAAGTTAAGTCTTGTACGCAATTTACCTGTGGCGCCGTGTTGGTAGCCTCCGAAATCGGGTGTCGTTGGTGGCGCGTCACTGCTGACGTTGTCGGAGCGACATCTCCTGACAATCGCGCTACTAAAACATTTGGAAGAATCACCGCAGATGTGGGAAGAAGCGCTGCCCAGCAAGTGGTGACGGTAATTATGGTTACAACTGAACCTATTGGAGCCGGACATATAGTTTCCAATATAAAAGTGGATTGCAATCAAGGTGATCCCATAGGAAAACTTCCAAATACCGATTACCAAGTAAGTGCTAGCTAGCAATGCTTGGCGGAATTAATAATGCGCTTTTTCTAACCAGTTTCGGTGGATTCTTCGCCGTCGGAATACTTTCGCTAATTCTGCGTTGGGCATTTACGCGGGGTAAGTCAGTTATCGAACGCACACCAAAGATCGGCGGAGAAAATGATTACGGTGCACTAGTCGTTATTGCCTCTCCAAATAACTACATTGAAGGCGAACTAATGCGCTTAAAGTTAGCAACTGCAGAGATACGAGCAAATCTTGCGCAAACTAAAGATGGCCCAAGGCTTTATGTATTCGAACGTGATGAAAAGATTGCTCGCGCCGTTTTAAATAGTTAGCGGTTTGCGCCAGGCACCCAAAGTTGATCACCAATTTCCTTATTGGCAACGCGCGCCAATACGAAGAGAAGGTCAGAGCAACGGTTCAGATACTTCGCTGTGAGTGGATTTACTCCTGAGCCAAAACCATGGATTGCAGCCCAAGTGCGGCGTTCTGCGCGACGTACAACTGTGCGAGCAACATGTAGGTGCGCAGCTGCTGGTGTTCCAGATGGAAGAACAAAAGAACGAAGTGGCTGAAGATCTGCGTTGTACTTATCGATCTGCTCCTCCAAATAAGTAATTTGAGATTCAAGAACTCGAAGTGGCTCAAATGCAGGCGCATCTACGACAGGTGTACAAAGGTCTGCTCCAACATCAAAGAGATCGTTCTGAATACGAACAAGCAGCGTGCGGATTTCATCGCTGAGTTCGTCGGTTGCAATAACAACACCGATAGTTGAATTTGCTTCATCAACAGTGGCATATGCCTCAAGGCGTGAATCGTTCTTGGAAGTGCGGCTCATATCTCCGAGAGATGTTGATCCGTCATCGCCTGTCTTGGTGTAAATACGCGTTAAATTAACCATGGCCGTAGCCTATAAGTAGACTTGCTTTATGGCATCTTCGCATGGCTCGACCAACGATCGCTTTCGCATCGTGGGTGGATGCAGCCTAAAAGGCGAGGTAACGGTCACTGGGGCCAAGAATTCAGTCTTAAAACTAATGGCAGCATCGCTTTTGGCGGTTGGAACTTCGACGATTCGCAATGTTCCGGATATCGCAGATGTCGACATCATGGCAGATCTACTTAAACGCCTTGGCTGCGAAATCAAGCGCACTGAATCGACTATTTCAATTACCGTTCCGAAAAATCCAACACATCGCGCCGATTACGATCTAGTAAGAAAAATGCGTGCCTCAATCAATGTACTTGGACCACTTGTCGCGCGCGTTGGTAAAGCCGAAGTTGCTTTGCCAGGTGGAGATGCGATTGGTTCACGTGGATTAGATTTTCACATCAAAGGTTTGGAGTCGCTCGGTGCAACCGCGCACGTGGAACATGGATATGTAATCGCAGAAGCTCCTAACGGGTTAACTGGCGCCACAATCGAACTAGATTTCCCAAGCGTTGGCGCAACTGAAAACTTGATGACCGCAGCTGTTCTTGCCAAAGGTGTAACCACAATTGATAACGCAGCGCGCGAACCCGATTTAGTTGATCTCGGTGAATTCTTGATTTCTATGGGCGCCAAAATTGAAGGTTTAGGTTCTCCTCTTATTAAGATCACTGGAGTCTCAGAACTCAAGCCAACTGATCACACAACAATTACCGATCGCATCATCGCCGGTACTTGGGCATTCGCCGCAGCTATGACACAGGGCGACATAACTATTCACGGCGGTCGCGCCGACCATATGGAAGTCATGTTAGAAAAGTTGGCACACGCTGGTGCAATCATTACTTCAACCGCAGATGGATTCCGCGTTCAGATGAATCAACGCCCACGAGCAACCGACGTCGCAACACTTCCCTATCCAGGATTCGCCACTGACTTGTTGCCATTTATTATCGCCATGAACGCAATTGCTGATGGCCATTCGATGGTCACCGAAAATGTCTTTGAATCACGCTTTATGTTTGTAAACGAATTAGCGCGCCTTGGCGCACAAGTAACCGTTGATGGCCATCACGCCTCGATAACTGGTATTCCGCAGCTATCTGGAGCACCTGTAGAGGCAACCGACATACGAGCTGGCGCCGGACTTGTATTGGCAGCCCTTGTCTCCGAAGGTGAAACCACCGTCGATGGTGCATTCCATATCGATCGCGGCTATCCAAACTTTGCTGATGATCTGCGCGCACTCGGCGCCAACGTCACTCGCGAATAACCGAGGACTCAGTAAAAAATTTCAGTGGAAGAAACTGTGCCTTTGCTTTTCATGTTTCTAAAGCTGAAATTTTTGAAACTAACCGACCGATTCTGTGAGTATCGATACGCGATTGTTAGCGACAGATAAGAAGCCGCCCTGTACGTTGAATTCCTTCGTCGTTCCATCTACTGCTTTGATGCTCACGGCACCGTCGACTAGTACGCCAAACAGAGGTGAGTGGTCAGGAAGAACACCAAGTTCTCCTTCAGTTGTGCGAGCAGAAACAAAAGTTGCCTGCCCAGACCACACACGCTGTGTTGGCGAAACTAGTTCGACGTTAAGTGCCATGTTTTTAGTTCTTCGCTAACTCTGCGGCCTTGCGCTCGACATCGTCGAGGCCACCGCACATGAAGAATGCTTGCTCTGGAACGTGGTCGTACGTGCCATCAGCAAGTGCTTCAAACGCTGCGATGGTCTCTGATAGCGGAACGAATGAACCGTCGATACCAGTAAAGACCTTTGCAACGAATGTGTTCTGTGACAAGAAGCGCTGGATACGACGCGCACGACCAACAAGCACGCGGTCATCTTCAGACAATTCATCGATACCGAGAATTGCGAT
>JACCED010237513.1_pt1 | contig 13938 bp, 8 predicted proteins | sample 7455021 | NCBI WGS metagenome assembly JACCED01 (sample SAMN15323456, study PRJNA562643) | freshwater metagenome | isolation source: river surface water | place: USA:Blue River Watershed | collected 2017-08-19 | reverse complement strand
TTCCGCCGCGGCCTCACCCCTGCCGACCACGCCCTCGGCCAAGCGCTCCCGGCCTCCCGCCGACCCGCGCCGGAAACCAAGTCCGGAACCGGCAAGCAGCCGCGCACCGAAAAGTAAGCCGCCGCCAAGCCGCGGAGCGCGCTGCGCTCACCTGCCCTGCGCCAGCTCCTCCTGGAGCACCGCCTTCAGTTCCCGCACCGAGCGCAACTGCTGCGGTTGCGGCGGCATCGCGGCGATCTCCGCCAGCGCCGCCGAGAAACGCGCCCGCCGTTCACCCGGCTCCGACGCCAGCAGCCCTTCCGCGAACTCGAGCATCGCCCAACGCAGCCGGAAGTCGAAGTCGATGATCGTCGCCGAGCGGCGGGGAGCATAGAAACTTCGGGCGCCCGCAATCGCCGCCTGGGCCGCCGGGCGATCTCCCACGCGGCCAAACGCCATCGCCGCCATGGCGCGATCCGCCGCCAAGCGATCGAGCGCCTCGTCCGACGTGTCGTCCGCCGCGGGCCGGCCCGCCAGCAAGCGCTTCGCCGCGGCCGCGGCCTCGGCCCATCGGCGCAGATTCAGGAGCGCGGTCACCTGCACGCGGATCGTCGTCTCCAACGCCGACCGCACCGCGTTGACCTCCACGCCGCTCTTCGGTTTCAGCGCCATCACCCGCGGCTCGATGTTGCGGGCGCTCTCCAGCGCCTCCGCATTCTGGCCCAGCCGGTGTTGCATGCTCGCCCGGGCACTCGCGTTCCAGAGCGGCGTCAGCGCCCGGTAGACGCTTTCGGCATCGGTCTGCTGCGCGCTCAGCTCACGCAGCCGGTTCGCCGTGACGAGCGCCGCATCGAGATCCGTGACGCGGCCCAGCTCCGCCTCCACAAAGTCCAGCCGCTGCACCCCGAAGGCGATGCCACGGATCGAGCTCGGCGAACCCGATTTCTCGATGGCCTCGAGATTCTGGGCACGCGAGAGATCGATCGCCTCGTCGAGGCGGCCTTGGCGCCACAGGGCCTCGGCCACCGCATTGTTGGCCACGCGCCGGTTGTTGCGCGCCGTGTCGTTGTCCGGATCGAAACGCAGAAACTCGGACCAATCCTCCGCCACCTCCCGACCCTGCTTTTCCGCGGCGGTGTAGTCGGACGCATCCATCACCACCTGGGTTCGGCGGTTCCGCAGGAGCGCCCGCGAACGCAGCGCGCCCAGATTGCCGGCCTCCCGCTTCACCGCGGCATCGGCGATCGGCATCGCCTCGGCGAGCACGCCGAGAACCTCCTCCACCCGCCCGAGCCCGCGCAGCGTTTCCGTCAGCCACGCCGCCGCCTCGCCAAACTGCACGCTCGCCCGCTGCAGCATCTCGGGCTCGCCCATCAGCGTTCGGAAAACCGCACACGCTTCGGTCAAGCTGCCGAGGGCCGGCGCATTCTGCCGGTCCCGGAGCAGCACGAACCCCCGGTTCGTCTGCACCCGGCCATATTCGTATCTCGCCACGTTCGAGGACCCCGCCGTCAACGCCAGCGGGGAAATCATCTCCAGACTCCGGCGCGCGAGCTCCACCGCCAGCTGCGCCCGATTCTGCAGGTAGGCGTTGCGGCTCTGCTGCCGCAGCACCGACGCCAGCTCCACCCCGATCTCCGCCATCGGCACCCCTTGCTTCAGCAGCGACTCGAACAGCTGCTCCGCCTCCTGCAGCGGCTTCTCTGCTTCGAGCGTTTTGCCTTTGCCCGACAGCGAGAGTCCGAGGCGGCTCAGCGCAATCGCCCGGTAGCGCTCGCTCCGCGCGTCGCGAAACTCCGGCGGCAACGCGTCGAAATACGTGAGCGCCCGCTGCGCCAGCCCGCCCACGATCTCCAGCCGCCCGGTCGGCTCGAGCTGCACGTAAAGGTCATCCAGCAGGAACGACACGAGCCGCTCCGCCTCGCCGCGCGCCTGCTGCGCCCGGTCCCGCGCCAGCCCCGCCTGATCCTCGGCCGCCTCGGCCCGACGCCAGTTCACCCAACCCCACACCGCGGCGCCCAGCGCGCCCACCGCGAGCACGGTGCAGGCCGCCGCCACCAGCCGCGCCCGCAGCAGCGCCGCCCGCGTCGCCGCCTCCTTGGCCTGCGTCTCGGCGAGCTGACGCTCCGCCGCCGCCCGCGCCTCGCGCTCATGCCGCACCTCGCGGCTCGCCCGGACCACCCCGCACAGCACATCGTGCGTCAGCTCCACCCGGCGCACATCCAGCCGCTCCTCGACGCGCAGCAGCCGCCGGTCGACCAGCGTCGCCAATGCCGCCGCCGACGCCCCGGCCGCGGCAAAGCCCTTCTTCACGCGCTCCTCCGCGATGCTCTCGCGGTAGCCGGACTCCGTCAGCAGTTCGTCCTCGATGAAGGCCCGCACCCCCGCCGGCTGGTCGCCCAGCGTGCGCGCATAGAACTCCGAAAGGATCGTGTCGCGCGAGCCCGCCAGCAGATCGGCGGAGATTTCCGCGTGCCCGCGCGCGCGCCGGGCCTCGTCGAGTTCGCGGCACACGAGGCTGAGCAGCGACGGCTCGATCTCCGCGGTCGCGGTGTCGGCCGTGCCGGAAACAAACGCCACGATCTGTGCCGCCACCGCATCGCTCACCAACCCGCGGCCGGGCCGCAGCACCGCCGCCAGCGCCTGCGTCCCGTTCATGCGCGCGAGGCGCATCCGGTTCTGCGTCACCGACGGCATCGTCGCCTTCAGCCCTTCGAGGTGCGCCAGATAATCCTCGCGCAACGCGATCAGCAGCCGGTAGTCGGCCCGCCCGAAATCGAACTTCTCCAGCCCCGCCTCGTCGGCATCGAGCCGCGCCTCGAGCGCCCGCGGCGCCCGGTTCTCCACCAGATCCGCCAGCTCCTCGAGAAACTGCGCCGCCCGCTGCCGGCCGAAGTCGTCGCCCTGCGCCAGCGTGAAAATCTCCTCGAACTGATCGAAGATCAGCAGCGGGATCAGCGGCTGCCCCGCCTGATCCCGCAGCACGTCGTCGCGGTGATGGAGGAACTCCCACAACGACTCCCCCTGCGCCGCCACGCCCGGCTGCGTCCAGTGCCCCGCCGCCTGCGTGGCCCGCAGGATCGCCTGCTTGATCTGCTCCGCGGGCGGCGGCGACTCGCGGCCGTAATCCAACCGCACATAGACCGGACAGTAGCCTTCGGGCCGCAGCCGCGGCACCAGCCCGGCGCGGAGAATCGACGTCTTGCCCAGGCCCGACTGGCCAAACAGCACCGTGAGGAGCTTGCGCTGCACCCGGCGGCCCAGCTCGGCCACCTCCTCGTCGCGCCCGTGAAACTGGGCGCGCGTTTCCTCCGTGAAGGAGGCGAGCCCGAGCCACGGGCTGGCGTAGTCGGCCGTCGTCGGGCCGGATTCGGAATGCGGGGCAGTCATGCGCGAAAGCGTTTCGGGGTTCAGCGTCCGCCGGTCAGTTCCCGGAGCCGCTGGCCAAACTCCGGCGCCGGTTCGCCGCCGGGAGCGCGCGTGAAGTGCAGCGCCTTGAATTTCTCCGGCACCAGCGCCTCCGCCTCCGTGGTGCCGTCGATGCACACGGGCAGGATGAAGACCGCGCCCTCGGCGATGTTGCGCGCCCGGTCCGTCGCGTAGCTCCACTCCCGGCGGAAATACGCCTCGAGCCGCCGCTGGGTCGTCGCGGAAATCACCGGCACGAAGAACGCGCACCGCGCGATGTTCTGGCGGATCTTGCGGTCATAGTCGTCGCCGCTCTCGAGCCGCTCCATGTCGAACCACGTCGTCACCCCGGCCGCGTCGAGCGCGGCCTTCAGCCGCTGCACCGCCGGCAGGTCCTCGCGCGCGTAGCTGATAAACACCGCCCGCTCCGGCATCTCGCGCGCCGGCGGCAGGAAACGCTGCACCGCCGACGCCGCCGGCACCGGCGCGACCCCGCGGCGCAGCATCCAGCGGCGATGCAGCTCGGCGACGAATTTCTCCGCCCCGTCGAAGAGCCGCGTCCGCGCGCTCACCTGCTGCAGGAACGAAACCAGCCGCGTGTCGCGCGTCACGCAGTCGTCGGCCATCACCTCGCCCACGTCGCGCGGATCCGACAGCCGGCGGCGCTTGGCCATGCGCAGGAAAATCCGCGCCAGCCAGTTCGAGAAATTGCCGCCCAGCAGCAGCAGATGGTTGTGCTCCAGCTCGTGGAACAGCTTCTCCGGCGCGAGGTGCTCGCTCTGCAGCGCACAGATGAACTCCAGCGTGTCCTCGTCCGAGATCACATACGTCGGCGAAGCCGACAACCGGCCGAGCAGGTGATAGACGACCGGACGCGTGAGCTGCTCCCGCTCGATCGGCAGGTCGGCCACCCGGTTCGGCGTGTAGGCGATCACCTCGGTCGACGCCGAGCCGCCGAAACGCTCCGCGTTGATCGCGTTCTCCAGCAGCGGGTCGAAGGTCGTGGTGACGAACAGGTTGAAATCCGTGATCTGCGCGAGCTGCCGCAGCGCCGGCGGCGGCGCAAACGTCGTCTCCCGCAGGATCGAGCGGAGCCGCGTGTAGGCTTCCTCCCGCCGGCCGCGGGCGGAGAGAAACTGGCAGACGACGTCGTTGAGCGTAAACGCCGGCGGCAGCTGCGCCACCGCCACCCCGAGGCGCGCCGCAAGCTTCTCCGCCAGCCAATCGTAGAGCGGCCGCGGTCCGGTCTCGGTCTCCACGCGCAGCAACTCGGGGCCGACGATCGGGATGACGCGGCGCTCCTCGATGAAATTGAGGAGATCGTCCCAGGCATCGTCATCGAAGGGGGACGCAAGCAGGCAGGCGGGCTGCGCAGGTGTGGTCGGCGAGTCCAAGCTGGAAAGTGGGAGCGCAGGATAGGTGCGAAAAATCGCCGCAACGCAATGCCTCCCTGCATTGCCCAACCGGGATTCACGCGCACCCCACCCGATCGGATTCACCCGGTCCACCCGCTCATCCGGTCCGTCCGGCTGCGACCACCGTCACCGGACCTCGCCGCGCTGCCCTGCCGCCACCGCGCCCGGCCCGTGCTCGCCTGATCGGGCCGGCTTTTTACACGCGCCGCCGGGTGTGCTATGTTCGCGCCCTTCCGGGTCAGCTGCCATGCAAAGCCTTACCGAAATCCTCATCATCTTCGTCCTTCTGCTTGCCAACGGTGTCTTTGCCATGGCGGAGATCGCAATCGTCTCGGCCCGGAAGGCGCGGCTCAAGGCACTCGCCGGCTCCGGTTCCTCCCGCGCCCAGGCCGCGCTCGCACTTGCCGAGGAGCCGACGCGCTTCCTCTCCACCGTCCAGATCGGCATCACACTCGTCGGCATCCTCGCCGGCGCCTTCGGTGGCGCCACCCTCTCGGAGAAACTCGCCGTCTGGTTTGCGCAGTTCCCCGCGCTGCAGGACTACAGCCAGGCCCTCGCCATCTTCGTCGTGGTCGGCGCGCTCACCTATTTTTCCCTCATCATCGGCGAGCTCGTCCCGAAACGCATCGCCCTCACCAACCCCGAGGCGCGCGCCATGCTCCTCGCGCCTCCGATGGCCGCGCTCTCCCGCATCGCGGCTCCGTTCGTCTGGTTCCTCACCGCCTCGACCAACGTCATTCTCCGCTTCGTCGGCCTCGGCAAGAACGTCGACCTCCCGCCCTCCGAAGCCGAGATCACCCACCTCATCGACCAGGGCACCACCGCCGGGGTTTTCCACAAGGCCGAGCGCGCGATGGTCGAAGGCGTGCTCCGGCTCGATGAGCTGCCGGTCACCGACATCATGACGCGCCGGACCAAGATCGTCTGGCTCAATCTCGACGACTCCGACGAGACCAACTGGCGCAAGATCGTCGCCAGCGGCCACTCGCAGTTTCCCGTGTATCAGGGCACCCGTGACAACGTCGTCGGCATGGTCGCGGTGAAATCGCTCTGGGCCAACGCCGCCCTCGGCGTCGCCAACGAACTCCGCAACCACCTCGTCCGTCCCCTGCTCGTCCCGACTTCCATCACCGCCGTGCAGCTGCTCGAGAAGTTCAAGCAGACCGGCCGCCACCACGCGCTTGTCACCGACGAGTTCGGCAGCGTGCAGGGCTTCGTCACGCTGATCGACGTGATGGAGGCGATCGTCGGCGATCTCCCCGAGCCCGGCCAGCGCCGCGAGCCCGAAGCCGTTCGCCGCGAGGACGGCTCGTGGTTGATCGACGGCGCGATGACGACGGTGGATTTCAAGCGCCGCTTTGGCTTCGTGACCTTGCCGCACGAGGAACGCGGCACCTTCGGCACGCTCGGCGGCTTCATGGTCGACCGCTTCGGCCACATCCCCGCCGCCGGCGAAGCCCTGCTCTGGAACGGCTGGCGTTTCGAGATCATGGACATGGACCGCCACCGCGTGGACAAGGTCCTGATCAGCAAAGCGCCCACGCCCTGAAAGTGGACCGTCGGCACCCGCTGTTGTTCGCACCGCTCTCCCAAATTCTCCCTAGCCGTCAGGCTTCCCGGAACGGCCGTGTCATCCGATGCTCGCCGAGCGGAGGCTGGCGGAGAGGGAGGGATTCGAACCCCCGGTGACCTTTCGGCCACAGCGGTTTTCAAGACCGCCGCAATAGACCACTCTGCCACCTCTCCGATCCGGTTTTTCGCTGACGCGCGATGGCAATCGGGTGACACTTCCAGTGCAAGCCGGATGTCGCCCCGCATCGCCGCGTCCTGTTCAGCCAAGCTGCGGGATTTTCAGCTGCGCCCCGCCCTGCAGCGCCGATTCGTGCGCGATGAAGCCCGGCACCGTATACGCCAGCGCCTCGTGCACATCCACCACCGGCTTCCGCTGCCGGAGCACGGCGTCGACGAACTCGTGCGTGATGAAACAATGCGAGCCTTCGTGCCCGCTGTCGTGCCGCAGCGGCTCGGGCAGCAGGTCCGTTTTCCACCACGCCACCGGCGGATACGGCTCCACCACCTGCCGCGTGCGCACAAACCCGCCCGAGTCGTTCTCCTTCGCCGTCTGCGCCCGCACGACACACGGCGGCGTGTGGTTGGGTCCGCCAAAATAGAAACTCATCTTGTCCCCGTAGTATCGCGCGCGCTCCCCGCCCGTCTGCGCCCCGCGCCACCAGATCGCGACGCGCATCGTGTTGCCGCGGTTCGTGCGGAAGAGCGCCGTCTCGTTCCAGAACGGATTCCTGAACGCGTTGTCCTTCAGGATCGGGTCGTCGTCGCCCCATCCAGTGCAGGACACGTGCGTGAGCCGCTCACCCGTCACCCCGATCAGGTGCGCCGTGCAGTGCGTCGGATACAGCATCGGCGGCAACCCATGCCGCCACGTGCGCTTGCCGTTCTCGAAATACAACTGCTCCAGCCCCGGGTGATGATACTCCGACTCCACGGAATACAGATTCCCAAACGCCCCCTCGCGGTAAAACTGCCGCGCCGAGATCGTCAGCTGCTGCCAGGTGCTCGTCTCCGCCATCATGTAGATCAGGCCCGTGCGCTTCACCGCCTCGAGCACGCGCTGGCAATCGTCTATCGCCAACGCCACCGGCACCGCGCACAGCACGTGTTTGCCCGCCGCGAGACAAAGCAGCGTGTGCCGCGCATGATCCGGCGCCGGCGTCGCGAGGAAGACCGCCTCCACCTTCGGATCCTTCACCAGGTCCTCGAGCGAATCGTAGGCCTTCGCGCAGAGATATTTCTTCTGCAGCGCCGCGCGCCGGTCCGCGCGGAGGTCGCTCACCGCCTCCACCACGCAATCGGGATGCTCGTGAAACTGGAACGTCAGCCCGAAGCGCCCGCCCACCACGCCGATCCGCACTTTCCGCGGCGCACCCGTCGCCGCCGCCCACGCGGGCAGGCCCACCGCCGCTCCCGCCAGCACGGCGGCACCGTCGCGCACGAAACGACGACGGCTGCACTCGGACGCAGGTGACTCCGGAGACGATGGGGTGTTGGACATAAAGCGGGGATTCGCCCTCTCGCCTCGCATGAATCCGCGCCGTTGACGAGCGGCGATCGCGCGCTCGGCCCACCGGACGCATCCCCGCGCACCCGCCGGCCTCGTCCGCGCCGGCGGCACGTTTCGGACTCGACTGGCCCGCCTCCTGCGTCCTCAAGGACTCCACCCCATGCCCCGCCTTCCCTCGCTCGCGCAGACGATGCTCCTCGCCGCCGTCGCCGGCATCGTCCTCGGCTTCGCCGCCCCCGACTTCGCGAAGTCCCTCTCGTTGGTCAGCGACATCTTCCTGCGCCTGATCCGCGCCGTCATCGCGCCGCTGCTGTTCGGCGTCCTCATCCGCGCCATCGCCGGCGCCGGCAATCTCCGCGACCTCGGCCGATTCGGTCTCAAGTCCGTCGTCTGCTTCGAAGTCGCGACCACGCTCGCCCTGCTTCTCGGCTGGGCTGCCGGCCTGGTCTTCCAGCCGGGCGTCGGCGTCACGCTGCCCGTGCAGGCGCCCGCGGTCGCCGCGCCGACCACCTTCACGACCGTCCTGCTCAACGTTTTTCCGACCAGCGTCATCGATGCGATGGCGCGCGGCGACGTGCTCCAGATCGTCGTCTTCTGTTTCCTGTTCGGCATTGCCTGCCTCTCGCTCGGCGAACGCGCCCGGCCCGTCGTCGTGTTTGCCGATGCGCTCGCCGAGGTGTCATTCCGCTTCACGCAGTTCGTCATGTATCTCGCGCCGGTCGCGATTCTGGGCGCGATGGGCGCGACCGTCGCCGCCGGCGGCCTCAACGCCCTCTCCGGTCTCGCGCGCCTCATGGCCGCGGCGTGGCTCGCCGAGGTGCTGTTCCTCGTCGTCGTGCTCGGCGGCGCGCTCGTGCTCTTCCGCGTGCCGCTGCGCCGCTTCATCGCCCTCGTGCGCGAGCCGTTCGTGATCGGCTTCGCCACGACCTCGAGCGCGGCCGCGCTGCCGCAGACGCTGCTGGCGTTGGAACGCCTCGGCGTGCCGCGCCCGATCCTCGGCGTCGCCGCCCCGCTCAGCCTCAGCCTCAACCTCAACGGCAGCACGATCTACCTCGGCCTCGCCACGCTCTTCATCGCCCAGGCCGCCGGCGTGAACCTCACCTGGCAGCAGCACCTGATGATCCTGCTCACGCTGAAACTCACCAGCAAGGGCGTGGCCGGCATTCCCCGCGCCAACTTCGTCGTCCTCGCCGCCCTGTTTCCCACCTTCGGCCTCCCCGTCGAAGGCCTCGCGATCCTGCTCGGCATCGATGCCCTCATCGATCCGATCCGCACCAGCGTGAACGTCGCCAGCCACAACGTCGCCCCCGCCGTCGTCGCCGCCTGGGAGGGCACCGATTTCCGCGCGCCGCCGGCCACGGCCGCCGACACTCCGCCCCCGGCGTCCTGATCGTTTTGCGTTTTTCCAGCCGCCCGCGCACCCGCCGTGGCGCGCGACACATCGTCGCCCGACTCCAGGTCGCGCGTCCGCTCAGGCCTCGCCGGTATCGGCGCCCGCATCGATCGGGTCGCCGGCGTCGCGATACTCCTGCAGCTTGTTGCGCAGGGTGCGGATGCTGATCCCGAGCACCGCCGCCGCGTGGGTGCGGTTGCCGTTCGTCTGCTTCAACGCCGCGCGGATCGCCTGCTTCTCGAGTTCGTCGAGCCGCAGCACGTGGCCCTGCCCGTCGGTCAGCGTCGGTCCGGAGTTGGCGCCGTTGGCCGCCGTCTCCTCGACGGCGGACGCCTCGTCGCCCCAGGGCGCAATCGAGTTCACATCCGTCGGCGCAAAATCTCCCGGCAGACCGAGCGCCGCCGACGTCACCGGCCGGCCCGACTCCGACAGGATCACCGCACGCTCCACCGTGTTCTGCAGTTCGCGCACGTTGCCCGGCCACCGGTAGTTGATCAGCGCCGCCCGCGCGGAATCGGAGAAGCCCGTCACCTTGATGCCGTGCTTGCGCGTGAAGCGCCGCAGGAAGTGATCCGCCAGCAGCGGGATGTCCTCCAGCCGCTCGCGCAGCGCCGGCACCGGGATCGGAAACACGTTGAGCCGGTAGTAGAGATCCTGGCGAAACTCGCCCTTGGTCACGTTGCTCAGCAGGTCGCGGTTCGACGTCGCGATGATGCGCACGTTGACCTTGATCGTGCGCGTTCCGCCCACGCGCTCGAACTCCCGCTCCTGCAGCACGCGCAGCAGCTTTGCCTGCAGGCTCGGCGGGATCTCGCTCACTTCGTCCAGCAGCAGCGTGCCGTTGTTCGCCAGCTCGAAACGACCCTCGCGCCGCTCCGTCGCCCCGGTGAACGCGCCGCGCTCGTGCCCGAAAAATTCGCTCTCGATCAGCGAGGGCGACACCGCCGCGCAGTTCACCTTGATGTAGGGCTGCCCGCGCCGCGGACTGCGCCGGTAGAATTCACGCGAGATCATCTCCTTGCCCGTGCCGCTCTCCCCCGTGATCAGCACCGTCGCATCCGTCGGCGCCACCCGGTCGATCAGCTGCCGCAGCCGCATCATCGCCGGACTCCGGCCGACCAGCAGCGCATCGTCGTCCTCCGGGTCGTCGCTCAGCAGGCTGTTGACCTTCACCAGCTGCCGGTAGGTCTGCGCCTTGCGCAGGATCACATCGATCTGCGACGGCGAAAAAGGCTTCAGCACATAGTCGAACGCCCCCGCCCGCATGCACGCCACGGCCGACTCGATCGACCCGAAGCCCGTCACCATCACCACCAGCGGATGATCCGGCAGCGCCGCCACCTGCTCGAGAAACTTGAGCCCGTCGCCGTCCGGCAGCCGCAGATCGAGCATCATCAGATCGAACGGCTCCCGCGCCAGATGCGCCTGCGCCTCCGCCAGACTACCCGCACTTGAGACCGGCAGCTTGTGCCGGAGGAAGATGCTCTGCAGGAGGTTTCTGACGACCAGATCGTCTTCGACGATCAGGATTTTCTCGAATGACATGAGACGCGTTGAAGGGGACTTGGCGACCGATACAAAAGCCCCCCCGCGGCACTTCAAACAAATGTTCGCAGCAAGAATTGCGCGGTGCGCGTGCGATCCTGCGGCGTCGCCGCCGGCCGCGCGCCGACCTGCCGTTGCACCTCCGCCGGCCGGAGAAATTTCGGCACCGGCTGCAGAAAGGGTGGAATTTTCCTAAACTTTCGCCGCGCGGTGCCGATTTCCTGTGCTTGAGATGCGCCTGCTTTCTTTCCTCACCGAAATCGAACACGCGTTGAACGCCGAGTCCCCCGTGGTCGACGGCGGCGCTTGGGACTCCCAACGGATGGTCAACTTCCATCACGGCCTCGCGCGCCTCACGCTGGCGGCGCGCCCCGGCAACGATCTGCCCTGCACCGGCGGCACGATCTTCATCCAGGCCTTCATCCTCGCCGACGGCTCCCAATGCCTGAAGGCCAACCTCAATTGGAAAGGCAGCGACGCCTTCCCGATGATCGCCGTCTACTCGACCCCGACGGTGAATTGGAAACTCGAAGCCTCGCGCATCGCCTCGGCGTGGCTCGAGGGCCCGCCCGCGACCGCGACCGTCTCGACCACCGAGCTCGGCGCCGACGCCTCCCTTTCGCCGCTCACCGCGATCGCGAGCTGAGCCTGCTGCGGCCTCGCTTCCGCACCCGGCATCGCGTGGCCGGGCGACTCGGTTTTCGCCTGACATTCGCCGGATAAATCCGCGGCATCGGGCCGCGTGTCCCGTTCGATTCCCGCCCTCCCCCGGTTCGGCCTGCTCGCCGCCTTTGCGGTGATGTTCTCCCTCGCCGTCGTCGAGGGCGTCACCGCCTTCGGCCTCCGGCAATTTTTCCTCGTCCTCACCGTTGTCGGCATCCCGTTTCCCAACGGCAGCCTCGGCGGCATCGAGGCCGGCCTCGAAATCATCGCCAAACTCCTCGCGGCCGCCGCCGTCACCGGCGTCGTGCTCCGCCTGGCGCGCGAACCGTGGTCGCATCTCGGCCACCTGCGGTTCAACCCGTGGACGCTCGCCCTCGGCTTCCTGCCGCTGATCGCCGGGCTCACGATCTACCTCTCGGAAATCGACAATCTCCTCCGCGTCGTCTTCGGCGCCGACGGCCTCAACTCCCTCGATCTCGTGCCCGACCTCGGCGAACTCGTCGGCGGCTCGTGGCAGGGCATCGCCCTCGCGGTCGTGATCGCGCCGCTCGTCGAGGAGGTTGTCTTCCGCGGCCTGATCCTGCGCGGCCTGCTCGGCCGCTGGCCCGCCGCCGCCGCCATCGGCACGTCCGCCCTGCTCTTCGCGTTCATGCACCTCAATCCGGCGCAGTTCCCGATCGCCTTCGGCCTCGGCCTCGCCCTCGCCTGGGTCTACGCCCGCACCCGGTCGCTCGGTCTGTGCATCCTTGGCCATGCCGCCAACAACTCCTCCGTCTACTGGCTCGATGTGATCCCCTTCGAGGTCGACAACTACAACCGCATCCCCGAGGCCGCCGACGCCTCGATGTTTCATCCGTGGTGGTTCGATCTGACCGGCATCGGCCTCGTCGCGCTCGGCCTCTGGATCTTCCACCGCCTCGCGCCCGCGCCTTCCTCGTGGCGCCTCCCGCGCGAGTCCCGGCCGTCGCCCCGCCGCGACGAACCGCCCCTGCTCGCACCGCCCGCGCTCGCTGGCGGGCACAGCGGAAATGACCATTGTCAGACCGCGCCCGCCGCCAACACTCGACCCTCCATGTCCGCCGAACTCGCCCAGCTCGTCACGTCCCTTGGCCAACGCGCCCGCGCCGCGTCCCTCGTGCTCGCGACCGCGCCGCGGGCCCAGAAGGATGCCGCGCTCGCCCGTCTCGCCGACCTGATCGACACCTCCCACACGCAGCTGCTCGTCGCCAATCAGGCAGACCTCATCTCCCCGGAAGCCGCCGCCCTCTCGCCCGCCGCCCGCGAGCGCCTCACCCTCTCCGAAGCCAAGCTCCGCCACCTCGCCCAGTCCGTCCGCGAGGTCATCGCCCTGCCCGACCCCGTCGGCCAACTCCTCGAGGAAACCACGCGGCCCAACGGTCTCCGCATCCGCAAGCTCCGCGTGCCCATCGGCGTCATCGCCATCATCTACGAGGCGCGCCCCAACGTCACCGTCGACTGCGCCATTCTCTGCCTCAAGAGCGGCAACGCGTCCATCCTCCGCGGCGGCAAGGAGTGCTTCCACACCAACCTCGCGCTCGCCGGCCTCATCCAGGCCGCACTGCTCCACGCCGGCCTCCCGGCCGACGCCGTGCAGCTCGTGCCCACCACCGACCGCGCTGCGCTCACCACGCTGCTGAAACTCGACACGCTCATCCACTGCGTGATCCCCCGCGGCGGCGAGAGCCTCATCCGCTACGTCGCGGAAAACAGCACCATCCCCGTCATCAAGCACTACAAGGGCGTCTGCTTCGTCTACGTCGACCAGGCCGCCGACCTCGCCATGGCCGAGGGCATCGTGGTCAACGCCAAGGTCTCCCGCCCCAGCGTGTGCAACGCCGCCGAACAGCTCCTCGTGCACCGCGCCGTCGCCGACCAGGCGCTGCCGCAGCTCGCCCGCGCCCTGATCGCGAAAAACGTCCAGCTCCGCTGCGACGAAGCCAGCGCCGCCATCCTCGCCCGCGAAAATCTCCCGGCCACGCCCGCCGCCGCCGCCGATTACACCACCGAGTTTCTCGATTACGTCATCGCCGTGCGGATCGTCGACTCGCTCGAGGACGCGATCGCGACCATCAACCGCGACAGCTCCAATCACAGCGATGCGATCGTGACCTCCGATGCCGCCGCCGCGCAGCGCTTCCTCGCCGGCGTCGACAGCGCCGCCGTGTATTGGAACGCCAGCACGCGGTTCACCGACGGCTTCGAATTCGGCTACGGCGCCGAGATCGGCATCAGCACGGATCGCCTGCACGCCCGCGGCCCGATGGGCCTCCCCGAGCTCTGCAGCTACAAGTTCGTGATCGAGGGCACTGGCCAGGTGCGTTGACCCGCCGGTTCACCCCGCCGGCATCCGCACCCGCTCGATCGCCCGCCACACCGCCTCCGGCGTCGCAGGCGACTCCAGCAGCACCGGCTCGCGGCTTTCCGGCGCGAAGCTC
>JACCED010789979.1_pt1 | contig 13940 bp, 9 predicted proteins | sample 7455021 | NCBI WGS metagenome assembly JACCED01 (sample SAMN15323456, study PRJNA562643) | freshwater metagenome | isolation source: river surface water | place: USA:Blue River Watershed | collected 2017-08-19 | reverse complement strand
TTTTTTCCAAAAATATTCGTCGGATTGAACAATTGGATTATTTTGGATATTTTATCTTTTGAAATTATATGGTGTGATTCATGTTCATTTGGTATAGAATTTGTTGTAGAATTTTGTAATGAATCTGAAGCTGAAACTGAAGCTGAAACTGAAGCTGAAACTGAAGCTGAAACTGAAGCCGAAGAAGTAGAAGTTGAATTAGAAGTTGAATTAGAAATTAAAGGTGGACTTGAAACAATAACTTTTTCAGATTCTTCCATTTTAACAACAGGATTGGTAACAGGAACATTATCCAAATCATCATTAGGAAGATGTTCCAAAAGTTGGTTTTCTCTGGTTTTACGTCTTTTGTGTTCTGGTTCTGTCATAGTTTATGTACTATTTGTATATATGATATAATAATGACTGATTTATCTATAAAACAAAAAATCAATTTTTATAAATAAAATTAATAAGTATAAGTGTTAAAGCCAACTAAACCATTTGTAAAACAGTAATCATCGATTTGAATAGGATTACAAAAGCCTTCTTTAATAGCCAAAATATAATCTTTTGATTCAAGTGGTTCTAAAATCCATTGATCAGGATTGGAAATATCAATTATTCCAGCATTGTCAAAATTATATATTTTAACTTTGCCATCAGATCCAACCCCAATATTACTCCAATTCCAATTTGTCAACATAATACCTAATTTTTGCAAATATTTTTTTACTTCAAATAGATCACGTAAATCGATTTGATCAATATGATTAGTATCTATAAACTCCATTTCAATATAATCATTTGTCACATTATAAATTTTAGCTATATTTGGATGATGATTATCTAAAAGTATTTTACCAACTAATTGATTAATTGTTTTACAACTGATATTTTTTTCATTTTGTGAATCTGTAAGATTTTTTTGAAACATAGGGAAAAATTTTTTAAATTTAGGTTTTTGATAGGTAAAGATGTATTCAAAATCCATTTGTTACAAGCACAAATATAATTATATATAAAATATATTTAGACAATAATGAATTCAAATTTTTTAAATTAAAAAAAATATAGTGTTTAATTATATAAATCAATAAAATGAATTTAATAAATTTTAGTTCAGATAGTAAAAGCGAATCAGAAGAAAATAAACCTAATAACATATTATTGTATGGAATAATTATTTTAATTATCGGAATAGCTATATATTTTTTAACCTTGCCTAATGTTTGGGATACAAAAAAACCTGTTCAATCTACTAATTCTACTCAATTAACCCAACCTGTTCAACCAACTCAACCAACCAAACCTGCTCAATCAACCCAACCAACTATACCAAATAATACCAAAGAATATTTTGGGGGTTCAACCAGTTCTGGATCAAATACTCCTCCTGTAACAGATGGATTAGTTGGATATTATGATGCAGCAAATTACACAAGTACTACTTCGGGTACAACTACAACAAGAACTATACCTAATAGTGCTTCACCACCAAGTGGAAAATTAGCCAATGCCACATGTTCAGGAGGTGCAATAACTGATACCAATAAAACTAGTGGATTTATTACAGGTGTAGCAGGTACTGTTGCTTCTGGTCAATCTAGTGCTGGTCAAATTGCAAATGCAAGCATGATTAGATTTGATACATTACCAAGTAACTATACAATAATACATTTGGCTAAATATAATAATACTACAAATAGGGGAAGAATTTTTGAAGGTGTTAGAACAACAACAACAACAACTGGAACTGCAGTTAATTGGTTATCAGGATTTCATGCTGCAAAATCAGGGATAGCACACCCTGGTACATGGAAAACACAAAGTTTTCAAACAAATATATATCCTGCAGATAGATGGGTTTTATCCGTGGATCAAAATTCTTCATCAACATCAGTAACAAATGATTTAGGTTATACTTCAATGTATAGAGCTAATGGAATAGATTACACAACAAACCCTTCTTTATTATATAATGTACCTACCACAATAACAATAAATGATAATAGTGAAAGAGGTTCAAATGAAACATCAGATTGGGCATTTAGTTTTCTTTTGGTTTATAATAGAATGTTAACAATTCAAGAAATTAACCAAATAGAATCATGGGCATTTACTAAATATAGCAATTTAGTTAGAAATGATGAATCATTTAGTAGAGACTTATTAAACTTATTTAATACTCAGAGAGCAGATGCACTGATGTATACATCTACATATACAAATAATACTTTTAACCCAACTTTAACAAATGCAATTGCAGTAGCTGACCAGACAAAATTTCCTAATGGATCACTTGTATTAAATACAGAAAACAATGCAAACATTGCTTCAAACTCAACAACAGCTAAATATGTTAGATTACCTTCAATAGTAACTTTAAATAGAGGATTAAGTTTTGGTGTATGGTTTAGATCTGATTCTAGTGGTAATAATGCAAGAATTTTTGATATTGGTAATGGATCTGGGGTTGATAATATTTTATTATATATATTAGGTGGTAATATTTTCTTTTCTTGTAGAAATGCATCAGGGGAAGCAAGATCTGAGAATATTATTACTTTTATTAATAACTCAACATTTTATCATATAACAATAACAATGTCACAACCTGATTTTCAGAGAAAATGCGGACTTAATGTATATTTAAATGGTGAATTAAAGTATGCAACTCCTGCAAATTATCCAGAAATGATTGAAAGAACATCAAATTATATTGGGAAATCAAATTGGTCAGCAGATCATCCATACTTTAAAGGTGCTATGAATGATTTCTTTATGTATCAAAAACCATTAACTCCAGATGAAGTTAAATCCATTTATACAAGCTCATCTAATATTAAAACAAATGATCCATCATTATATATTTATTACCCAATGACAATAAATTCAGTAGCAGGTACTGGTGTTCTTAAAAACTATAGAAATATAGATTTTGCAACTGATTATATTGTTGAGAAAAATTATAAATATACTACTGGAAATAAAGAAGGTCAATCTACTACATTTACTACTTTAGATAATTGTAGAAGTACTTGTAATTCTGATAACAGTTGTGTTGGTTTTGAATTTGTTAACAGAGCCACTACAGGACAAAACTGTTTTATTAAAACAAGCTTGAATAATAATGATATATCATATGTAACTAATACAGACACCTATATTAAATTTAACCAAAATACAGTTCAAGGTGAATACAATGTTTTAGACGAACAAGCTTATATTAAAAAGATAATTGATGAACAAAATAGATTAACAGAAGAAGCACGATTATCTGGATTAAAAGTTCAACAAGAAAAAGATTTACAACTGAAAATAGAATATATTAGTCAATTAGAATCTGATCTTAAAAATTCACAAAATCAATTGGTGTCATCAAAAACCTCATTAAATTCAACCACAACATTATTAGAATCTGCTAAAACTGCATTAAATAAATGTACTGTTGAATCAGAAAATAAAAAATGTGATTCATCTGGTTCTTCAATGAATATGGTTATGATGATTGGTATAGCTGTATTAATGTTATGTTCAGGTGTATCAAGTGGATATGCTGCTTTTAGTAAAAAAGGTGGATCATCTGGACAAGGATATATGGGTCCACCCCCAATAATGACTAACCCTAATATGTAAATTTAAGTTTTTATTTGAAAAATAATTAGACAAATAATTGTTTAATTTAGGTTTAATTCTGTTACTATTTTTTATCTAAATAAAAATTTAATCATCATAATTTTCCATTTGGTATACATGATCAAGATTTGCACTTTTTTCATAATGACGATTAATAAAATCATATCTATATAATAGTTTTATTAATGTATTTGATGGACCAAATATACTATCAGAACTAGTATGTTTGACATTACAATACTTGTAAACTTTGTCTTCACCCAATCTTACAAGTTCATCCATAAAAAGATATTGTTCATCCACCAATACATATTTAATAGATTTTGGGAGTTTGGTAATTTTTGTTTTAAACCCAATACCAAATGAAATATGAGTAACAGAATCTGGTAAATTATCAATTGAATGATTAAAACAATAAGAATAAATTATCTTTTCTAAATTGGGAGGGTACACCGTAATTTGTTCATTATAATTATAACCTAAGTTTAAGTACTTAAGATTAAGTGGTAATTTTGTAATATGTCCATAATATGTGTCAAAAATAATTTCTTCAACATAATCTGGGAATTCATCAATAGATTCACTATATTCATCAGGAATACATACAACACGTAGACTATTTGGTAAACCATTAAGTTTATGGGGATAATTTGTTAACATACCCAAATTTAAAATTTCTAATTGTTCAGGGAATTTTGATATTTTAATTGAATATTTTGTATTGTCTTCATCTCCGATAACCAATTTTTTAATAGAATCAGGGAGTGAATTTAAATCATGTTGATAATCACCTCCAACATGCAAATATTCCAAACCATATGGTAGATTGTTTAATGGATAAGAAATTGTCCCATATATACCAATTGATAAAAATTTAACAGAACTAGGTAACAAATCTAATGATTGATCAATACAAATCAATGTTAAATTTGTTATGGTTCCTGGTAAATTTTCAACAAGATATTCTATAGGAGAATTTATCATCAAATGTGTCAAACCATGTGGTAGGTTATCTAATGATTGATTTAACTCATCACAAGGTAAATTTAATTTTTTTAGTGTTGATGGTAATAAATCTAGTCTTTGATTAAATGAACAAGATTGTATTTTTATTTCCTCAATTCCTTCAGGTAAATTACTTATATCTGAATCAAAGTCCATCCCAAAATAAATTGATTTACATCCCTCTATTACATCAAGATAGTCCTCAATTGGACCGAGAAAATCATCATCAAAACAAATTGATAACCCCATTTTTGAATATGGGATGTTTTCTTCTGATTCTGCATCTTCATCATCTTCTTGATCCTCATCTTCCTGATCCTCATCATCATCCAATTCATTGTCGTCATCATTTGGATTTAGTTCATGATTGTCTAACCATTTTGCATCATCAGCATCGTCTTCTCGAACTGAACTTGATTCTTCATTTTGTTTATCGTCTTGCTCTTCTTCTTGATCTTCTTTTTCTTCTTCATCAACTTGTTCACCAACATCATGTTCACATCTATTATCGGATTCTGAATTTTGAACATAATAATCATCCGAGAGAAATGTGTATACTGATATATCTGTATTTGTAGTTTCTGTAATTGGAACTGTTGTATTGGTTGTATTTGTTGTGTTAGTTGTATTGGTTGTAGTTGAATTGATTAAATGATCTTGTTCAGAATCATTTTCAATTCTTCGTCTTTTATAATTAGTTTCCATTATAATAATAATTATATATGTAGTAAAGTATGTAACATGATAAATTTCAATTTTTTTATTTTATAATAAAAAAACTAAATAGTTATAAATTTAATATTTAACACTTACATTTTTTAAATTTGTAATTTTTAACTTTCCATTCAGTTGATGATTTATTACTAAGTTGATGAACTAGACAATCATCTTCAAAATAAGTAGAAGTAATACCTTCACCTGATTGAGCTTGGGCTCTTAAAACATCACCTTCCAAATAAGCTAATTCATTAAATGTAGTATTACCATTGTCAATAATAGTGATTAAATATGCCCCTTTACCAACTTTACTGATAGTGATGGTAGCACATCCTTCAGTGTTGGTAATGTTACCAGATTGGAAAGTAGTTTCCCAAAATTTACCTTTGTAGGTTCCGCAGAATTTGTTCATCTTATATATAATTATATTATAATTAAATATAATTTTGGGTGGTATTTTTAATTTTAATATATATTATAATTAATAATTAATTAAAAATAATAATTTATGAATCAGACAATAATACCAAGTTCAATTACAATAAAAAATTCTTCAAAACCTGTTCAACTACAAAAAATAAATTGTGAACCTAATATTAATTTTATGTTCGAGTTTATTTTAATTCCAAAAATAAAAAAATTATCAAACCCATACAAATGTATTGTATGGTCCATAGTTCATACAACATATTTATTAGCATTAGTATCTTATATTTATTATCCAGAATATTATATAAATCAACCAGAAATTTGGACATTTGATTTGTGTCTCAGTTATATAATTTATGTAATTTTAATATATTTACATTGTACATCTAATTTATTTTTATTTGACACCAATTTTGGATCAAGTTCATTGTTGTCAAAATCACCACCAAAGGAAGCACAATTTTATGAACAAATAAAAATAACACCATATAAACATTATATTTCTTTTGGATTTTATGTATTATATTTGTGTTATTATTTATATTATTCTATTTATATGTTTTATTCACATCCTGAACCAAATGTATTTATACAATTAGGAAATATAGTAATGTGTTTTGCATGGTATTTATTTTTTTCAACTATGGCTTTATTATATTATTATATTTGTGTAAAACTATCAGCAAGATACGAATATATAAAAGATTTTTTAAAAAACATGAAAGATACAAAACCATCAACAGATATATTTAGCACTGAATATTTTTCCCAATATAAAAAAACAAGATTATTTGCAAAAAAATGGAATTTTATAATTTATTTGGGATTTGTCTTATTGTCATTTCATATTCCTGTTGATTTAATGTCAATAGTTATAAGTGATAAATTATACGATATTCCTGGATTTGTGATAAAAACACTTTCTTTGTTGTGGTACACCTGGTGTTTATGTAATCTAAATAATTTAGATAACAAAATAATTAAATATCTTAATAAACATCAATTATATCATAAAGATGATATTGATGAATTAAACAATTATATACAAGCAAGACCTTTAGGAATTGATTTATATGGATTCAAATTAAATGGAAACTTTATAATTCAATTGCTTATTATAATAATAAACTTTATTCTTCCAATTATTTATGGGTTAGTTGCAAATAATATTATTGAATAATTTTTTATTTACAAATAGATAAAATTATTTTTTTATTTACAATATTATTTATTTACAATATTATAATTTTAGACTTGGTCCTAATTTAAATATTGACATCATTGTATCAATTTGTTCTTTAGAAGCCCCAACTTGAGACAAATACATCCTAATTGCATAAATATGGTCAGGAGAACCAAAAGTACTAACTCTTGAGCATAATTCTTCATCCATTTTAATTTCAAATCGGATTGTCATGGTACCTGTTTCTGTAATAAGTCTGCGTTGGTTTTCAAAATGATTTAGACCAAAATACCAAACCACACAATCAAATTTCTGAGTAGAAAGACCCGTGTTAATACGTTTAACTAGATTCTCGTCTCTAAGAATGCGTAGTCTAGCCATAATATCTGAATAAAAACATGGTTCATTTCTTGCAGCAACTCTCTCAGTAATGTTGATAGTTTTAATTAACCTAAACATTTCAAGAATCGATCTTTCGGTTTCCAATTCTTCATGAGATGTGTATTTAATAGCAGCTTGATCAATAAATTGTTCAAACAATCCTACAATATAATCCAATGCTCTGGAAAATACTTGGTTATAGTCTGATACTGTATCAATTCCAACAACTATATTGATCAATTCAATAAAGATACCTGCGTCTTCTGTTTTAATTATTTGTTCAAGTCTATGACCAAAGAACATTTTTAAAAAATATTCCTGATTCATTTCAAGACGATATTGACCGTCAAAAGTAATTGTTGGAAACCGACGTTTTGTTTCAAGCAATCTAATCCATACAATAAAACTTGACATGTAATATACACACTTGTACTTTGGGTCTTGCATTGTCTTTGCACTGTACTCCTGAATAATTGATAGTTTGTCAGTAATACCTGTTCCATGAAGGTTTTTAATTATCATATTATTTCGTTCATTTTTATCTTGACCCTCATTCACAAACAAAATAGAAATAGGACGTCTAAGTTCTTCATACATATCAATTATTTGCCGGGTAACTTTACCTTGTACATATGCATGTAAGACCTGATTAGGATCAATTGGTTTAGTCAAATCAAAACCAATTTCTCTAACTGCAGATTTGATCTCATGAGTTTCACCAATTAATAATACCTTGGGTTTAATCTGTTCTTGCTGTTCTTGCAGTTCTGTAATAGTTGGGACTGGGTTTGAATTTTGGTTTAAAGTTTGGGTAGTAGCTGAGCTAAAAGCTGATTGTTCCATTTTAGTTTATTATATAATAATTAATGATATAAGAAGGATCCTAACAAATTTATATTCAATTTTTATTTCAAATAAAAAAATTATTTAATTATTTTAATTACTTTAATTATCTTTTACAAAGAAAAGATTATGTAATTCAGTTGAATAAAAGTACTCAGTATCAACCATTAGTTGGTCAGAATTGCGTTTAATATTTCCAACAGCCTTTCTAAGATTTTTAAGAGTAGTTTTATCCTTTTCATTAAGATTTTCATGTTTATTAAATACTTTGTTGTACATAAGTAATAGCTTTGCAATAATGTTGTCATCAGGAGTCATACCAAATACATTTTCACATCTGACATAATCATCTTTAAGTTCACCATCATTTAGCGCATTAACATGTGCATCAGTATTCTTAAGAATAACATTAGTTTTAATTTTTTCATTTTGTCTGTCTTTGTCAATTTTGTCAAGGAATTTTCCGATTAATGACTCCGAAGTAGTATCAATCTTATATTGATACTTTAGTTTAACATAAAGATCATCTTTATTAATAAGTTTTTGAATTAAATTCACATCATCTAACCAAATTACAAAATTAACAAGTGCATCAAAAGCACGACCAGAATTACCAATCAGTTTGTTAATTGTTTCTAAATTAAGTTTTGGTTCATTAATATTTTCCATACAAAACATTAGTCTTGGATTAAGTTGATTGATGTTTGAGTATAATGTGTTAATAGTGTCATGTTCATAAGATTCATTCCATTTGTTATCAAAAATTAATAACTTTTTAATATTTTCAGAAGTTTGAACTGACTTTATTTTTTCCTTTTTTTTAAATGAATCAATTAGATATCTGAAAACTAATTGTTCATTTGGTTTGGTCATAATACTATTATATTTAAAATAATCATCGTCATCAAATTTCTTAATTACTTTTGTTAACAACGATTGAACAGTAAATGGACCTTGACCACTAAACATAGTAACTCCGATACTTTGTTGATATAATATTTTTATCACACCATAAGGAAGTTTATCAAGATCAAGTTTAGAATATAATTGGGAATTATATTGTTCAGTTAAAAACTTTAATCCCATTTCATATTCATCTAATGAATAAATTTCATCAAATTTAACATCATCTTTTGATTGGTTATGAATATTATTTGAGATATTTTCACAATCGAATTTTTCAATCAAACTATTGTCAACATCAAGTAAACTTTTAGAAGTTGAATTGCAGTAATTTGTAAATAATTTATCATTATCAACCATGTAAATTAATTCTTTGACTGTTTCCCAATTATGTCCTTTCATCAACTTGATAGCTAAATTAGTACGACCAAGTAATATTGCTAAATGAACTGGAGATATTTTATACATGTTACGAGTTGTAGGAATATATTTATTTTCAACTATCTTTACAATATCAGTTTCTGAATTTACATACATCACTGCAAGACATTTTGCGTCAAAATTTGACATATCTGATATATTGATATTTTCAAATTGAGAAACATTTGAATAGGAATTATATTTAAGACTAATAAATTCGCTAGATCTACCTAATTCATCAATTTGATTAGGAATAGAAATTTTTGATTCAGATTTTATTACTGAAGAAATCATAGAACCTGTTTCTGATTTAGTTGACATAGTTTTGTTTATCTTTTTATTTTCAACTGATGCGATTTCGTCATCAAAATCAATTTCAGAAATATTTTCATCTTCGATATCTAAACCATCAAAATCTGATTCGGAATCTAAATCATCAGTTTCTTCTTTTATTATGGAATTTATAGTTATAGTATTGGAGTTTTTACCTTTAACCCAGTTTTCATCGGTAATAGGATTAAATGATCCGGTAAATTGCTCAGTTACATTCTTTTCCATAAATTCAACATCATCAATCAAATACTTTTTAAATCTCATATTTTCATCTTCAATATTAGCATTAAATTTGGTAATACAAGATTCAGTGTTTTGTACATCTTTAATTTCTAAATCATATTTTGCATAAATTGAATGTGCAGAGGTATAAGATGATGTTTGTCTAAATCTTAAAGTATTAGAGAATATAATATTTTTAAGTTGTCCATTGTTAATTAATTCTTGTTCTAAAAGTCTGGTAAAGCCATAATTTTCAGAAGCCATGAAGAACATTTTGTTATAAATTTGTTTATATTCAAAATCTGTTATAACGTCGAAACCCCGGAACGAATATTTAATAAGTCTGTTTTCATAACTAGGACTACGACGTGACAAATTAGCAACATTAACACGATATTTGATAGCATTAAGACCACGTTGTGTTACTAATAAATTTGTTCCATTGAATGCTATACAACAACAATCAACATCAAATCCAACTAAAACTTGAGCCAGTGTATCATATAATCTTAAAATTATTTGTATTTGAAGTAATTTTTTTTTATCAAACACATAAATATTTATAACATTTTTATTCATATAAACTCTTGTTTCATAGTTCATATCAGTTGATTTTTGTTTAATTGCATTTATAACATGATCAACTTTCTTTTTTGCTGATTTTGCATCTAAACCATATACGAACATATCAACATCTGAAATTTTTTCAGTTGATTTTGTAATAATATTAACTAGTGATCCACCTGCTATTATTATATTGTCCCAATTTATATAGGTCAATAGATCAAATGTTTTTTTACTAAATTCCATATTGAAATTTTCATTTAAAATTAATTCACGTGTATTTGATCCTGTCAATACTATTTTGTCTCCAAAGTTACCGTTTGAATATTCTAATGAAATAATTGATACTGGTTCAATTATACTGTTGGTTATTTGATTTGGATTTGACCTAAGTTTGTCTTCATCCTTACTTATTTTTATTATTGAATCGTAAACTGACATAATTATTGATATTTTAATAATGATGTAAAATTTATTATATAAAAATCAACTTTTTCTTAATTAAATTGTAATAAACAAAATTGTAATAAACAAAATTGTAATAAACAAAATTGTAATAAACAAAAGTGTAATAGATATCTTAATCTGTAATAGAGTGATCTAGATGCGACGGATTGTAACTTTTTTAACCACTATATATTGAGATAATAGGCTTCTTTGTTTTTCCAAGTCAGTATCCAAATTCATGGTTCGAAATTCTACCTCAATTAAAGACATAATTCTAATACAATCCCTGATTATTGCTGCTTGTACTTCTCTTAAGCACCCGACAAAAACTTGATCATATTCTGCAAATCCAATACATAACATCGGGATGATTTCTGCAATTTGTTCTCTAGTTTTACCCATTTGTATATAGGAATTTAATATTTTAATTCTAGTCAATTCTTTTGCCTTTATAATAATTCTTCCAGCATATTCGGTATCTGAAATTTTTGTTATTGCTTCAAATTTTGGATCTAACAAATTTACTCGATGAGCAAATGGAATTGTTATCCCATCATAAATAGTTGTGTGATCCATACTTGTGTGTGTACCAGATCCTGCTCCTGATCCACCTGATCCACCTGAACTAGATGAAGAACTAGATGAAGAACTGGATGATGAACTGGATGATGAACTGGATGAAGAACTGGATGAAGAACTTGACCCAGATATACTTTCAACTATATCGAGAGCATCTGCGGCACCAGTTAAAAAATTTATACCTGTGTCAGAAATTCCAATTGAATCTAAATTCAATTCTGCACTTTTACGCTGATGTGATTGTAACCGAGAAGCTTGTTGTGATTGGACAAATTGACTTGAATAAGATCCAGATGAAAATGGTCTCAAAGTGGATACTGAACCTGGTATTAATGTTGAACCAAAACCTGGTATTTGTCCAGGTTGGTAAGTTCTTTTTATTCTAGAATTAGTTTCAAATTGCTCAGAACTTTTTCTCTTAGACGCAGAACCAGAAGCAGATCCAGATATACCTTCATGATCAGAATCATCACTTTGTTCACTTTCGTCAATTGGAGATCTGACTTTTGCTTTTCTTGTTTTATTTTTTTCTTTAGCCTTTTCTTTTGCTTTTTGTTTTTCTTGTAACAATTTTTGTTGTTGAATTACCCGGGCATTTTCAGAATCAAGCCTACGTTGAAGACCTGTAGAAATTAATTCAAGCTCTTCATAATGTTCAGAAATATCACAATTATCTAATTTAGAAGAATCTCCTGAATAAAAAGTAAGTACATGTGCTTTGTTCGTATTAATAAATCTTGGCTTTGTACCAAATGCCTCAGCATCATGTACATAACTAATTGAAGTACGATGGGCCCAGCTTATGAAAGACTTGCATCCGGTACCTTCAGCACATGCACAACGCTTAGAAAATCCTTCCATATAACTAAGAATATTTGCAATAGAAGGGTGTTGGTGTTGAATATCCCTCCAATGTGTGCATAATCTCTCATATTCTGTGTGAGGAATTGAAGCACCCTGAGAATTTCTAGTAATACTAAATGATGAGGGAACCACAGTTCTTTTTGGATTGGTTTGTTTATATATATTTTGTTCTGTAATAAAATCCATTATTGTGTATATTGGTTAACATATATAAATTCTTTTGAACCAGGTTATTTTTCAATTTTTATAATGGAACAATGTGTATGAAATATTTGTTGGATTTGTTTGATTTGTTTGATTTGTTTGATTTGTTAAATTAAGTTGATCCAAACTATTTTTAACAGAATTAATATTTTCGATTAGATCATCAATAAATATAATCCAAGTCTTTGTTTTGACCAGATTATTTTTTTGTAAATAAGATATAAGATTTGGACCTTTAGTAGACTTTCCACTTTGATCACATTCTGCAAAAATTATATTAAATTTTATAGGATTATCACTTGATGATTTTATCAATTTATGATGATTTAGTTGTTCTTGAGTATAATTTTGAGTTGTTTTTAGTCTACTAGTAAGGAAAATTAAATTTTTTGGTTTTAAATTATATACGTAGGTAGCGAGTTTACAAATATGATCATCTGTAAAAACTTTATAGTATTTTGATGAAAATACAACATCATCTATATCCAAAACTACTATTACATTATTTGTTTTTATCAGTTCATTATAAATTTGTAAAACTTCTTTTATTTTTGTGATTCGAATTGTTTTACCATCAATATAATCAGACTCATAAACTTCTTGAACTAATTCTGACATTATGTTTATTATTGTTATTGTAATTATCAAAATAAATTCAATTTTTATATAAAAAAAATATTACACGCACAAATTACACGTATATATAAATTATTTAGATGTCTCTGTGGGTGTCGTAGTAGTCCCTGAGAACAAGGAATCTGACCATGTTGATGCGATGTCTCAGATCATTTCCCGGGTTCTCAAGGAAGAAGCGGATCACTTCAGTTATGCTCTTGCTAACACGGGACGCAGTCATCTGACGAACAATTTCATTATAGTGCCTGTCAAATGTCGCCTTAAACACCGGGTTTCCAAATGTGTGTAGGATTTTAGGCATCTGCGGCATTGTACGTTCGAGCTCTTCTCTGGCCAATTTCTTTGCCCCCTGAATACTGTGTGCTCCAAATGACTGGATTTCAAGTTTTACCTCTTCGCGCAACACGGGATCTGACAAGTCAATCTGGTGCTCGAACGGAACAGGTCTGAATATGTCCCGAACAGTCGGACCGGATCCCTCAGATCCCTCGGATCCTTCTCCCACAGCCAAGGCACCACCAGCTGAAGCACCAGAAGCCGAAGCACCAGAAGCCGAAGCACCAGAAGCCGAAGCACCAGAAGCCGAAGCACC
>JACCED012007565.1_pt1 | contig 13942 bp, 8 predicted proteins | sample 7455021 | NCBI WGS metagenome assembly JACCED01 (sample SAMN15323456, study PRJNA562643) | freshwater metagenome | isolation source: river surface water | place: USA:Blue River Watershed | collected 2017-08-19 | reverse complement strand
TATTTTTCGACGGACAAATTTTTGATGCGTATGTATTTGTTGCTGGTTTGATTAAAAAAGCAAAATCCCAAATAATTTTAATCGATAATTATATAGATGAAAGTACATTGATTCATTTATCCAAAAAGCAAAAAAATGTAAAGGTAATTCTGCTTACCAAAAATATATCTAAAGGCTTGTTCCTAGACATTAAAAAAGCGAATGACCAATTCGGTAACTTTGAGGTTTTAAGCTTCAATGCCAGTCACGATAGATTTTTAATCCTAGATGAAACAGAAATTTACCACCTCGGTGCATCTCTTAAAGATTTAGGTAAAAAATGGTTTGCTTTTTCCAAACTCAACGAGTATTTATTAGCAATTATACTTAAAGAAATACAGTTACAATTAAAATAACAGTTTTTTTAAATTTATAAAAATTCGTGCGATAGCACACCAATAGCTCCTCGCCATATTTTAGGGAGAGGTGCCCGCAGGGCGGAGTGGGTGATAAATTACGCATCGTTATTTTATGGATTTTAAATAAAAACTTTAAATATAATAATTTGTAAAATAAAGTTAATTACAATATCTGTCCATCGGTATTAGAAATCCTTAGACCTAAAGCTTCTCGCTTAAGCCTAATAAACTTTCCAAATTCTATATTGAAAAGCTCTTTTTCCATCAATACTATATTGATGCTTTATTTTATTTGTTCACTAAATATATATGCCGTAATTTAGCAAGTGATATTCTTTGTTCACACAATCAAACAGATATGAAAAAGTTTTTTACAATCATATTACTACTCTCCCTGAATTCCTTTGTATACAGTCAACAGACTAAATATGAATTATCTTATGAAAGCGCAACCGTTGAATTAGTGGTTTTGAATGCTAAAGACTATACGGTTACCGATGTAAAGCCATTTGGGGTTGATGCTAGTATCAAGTACAACACTTTCTTTAAATCTTGGTACGTAATTTTTAAAGCTCAAGATGGCTTGTTTCAAACCGAATTAAAATACGTAAAAACGGATTCAACAGGGGTTGAGATTGTTCGCTGGGATGTAAACAAAGAGTTGTACTATGTGGTTAATCATGAATCTACATTGTATTTCATTCCATTGTTAGTTGAGGAGAATAATCAATCTGTCACAATCAGATTTAACGGTGTTAAGTTGGTAACAAAAGATTAAAGAAACATTTATGTGAGGGGTCCCAAAATCAAGGATAAGGACTAAAAGGTTTTCTTTCAAGTCTAAAAAAGAATGTGTGAGAAAAAAAGTGTTTTACTCAAAAGAAAAAGCTAAATAAGAAATTAGATGATATAAACATGGTATAATTGTGAGAGATTACATTCATGTTTAAACTATCTATCACCGCTTGAATTTTAAATTAAATATAGAACGAAGAATATTGCTTAACCTTTTGTTCGAAAAAAGTTTGGAAGTTCACACAGTGGTTATCAATACTCCAATCTCACACTTAAAAATGTTTTTACCACAGGAATTCTATCGAATTCACACAGGAGTTTTCAACTCACACAGTTACGAACTACATGCTAATTATTACACACAGTACTTATCTTTTAGAAGCTTTAGCTACCTCTAAGCGCTAGCGCCTTTGGATAAAAATATTCAATCGCTTAAATTTTATGATTGCCATTTTTTTTGATGTTCTACTAAGCTTTTTACTTGCTGTAATATTTTGTTTATTTGGGAGGTAGTTGACATTAGTTTTTGGTGTAAATCTAGTAGGTAGGTGGGTTTTATTAAATTCGTGCGATAGCACACCTATAACTCCTCGCCATATTTTAGGGGGAGGTGCCCGCAGGGCGGAGTGGGTGATAAATTATATTTCGATATTTTATGGGTTTAAAATATAAATTTAAAATATAATAATTTGTAAAAAAGCGTTAAATAAGGTGTCCCTTGTTATAAGATGGTAATAGGTGCAGCCTTTTTAATAAGTTGACTATTCTGAGATGTTTTCTTCTGCTACAACTTCGTCTAACATTTTAATTATTATTACAGTATCATTAAAATAATTCCTAATATTATCAAAAGTTGAAGTCGGAGTACCTCCATGAGCAAAAGAATTTCTAGCATTATTCAAAGAGTCTATGGAATCTCTTAATCTTTGTGGATGCTCATGATTCCGTATTTTGCCCAGAAATGTATCATTCCAATTTTCATCAAATTTTTTGAGAGTAGAACATATGTTGTTAATATTTGGATTCATGGAACTTTGTCTTATAGTTTTATCGATGTAATTTAAAACTTGAGGTGTTCCATTATGCAAGTCAGCAATAATTGTCTTAAAACAATATTCAATAGTCCCACATGTTCTAACAATTGCATATTTAGTTAAATATGGAATTATTGGTGATGTATGACCTAATAAATTTTCGATTAGTGTTTCGATTCTGTCTAATTCTTGAATACACGAATCTATACTACTTTGTGCATTTTCATTATTCATAACTTATACCAAATAAATAATTCAATGCTTTATTTATACGACCATGAATATGTGAAATTTGCATTGTACCTTCCGAGATATATTTTCTAAATTCGGTATCTTTTAATAATTCTAATCTTTTGGATTCCAGATTTTCAGTAGGTATATTATTTCCAAAGTGTCTATGTGCTATAGCAACAGCAGGGCAAATTGCATCAAAAATAGTTGGATAAAATCGTTTTCGTATTTTAGTGTCATCGCCACCAGTTATATTATAAAATGCATTTTCTCCAATATTTTCAATTATAAATTGCATAACAAAATTAAAAATAGCTCTTCTCTCTTCAACAATTTGATTGATTTGAGATGAAGTTGCTCCCATAAATTCATTAAGATATTTTTTAAGAGAAATACTTGATGATTCGTTATTCTTTATAAAATCAGTATCCAGTGCAAAAAATCTCAGAATAAATTCCATATCTCGCATTCTAGGATCAACTTCCAACTTGCCAAACAAAGTTCTCCAATTTGGATTTGCATTTAGATCAAATAATAAACTGTTAAATTCTCCTTGATTAACACAATTCCTTATTTCTTGAGGCATTAGAGCACGTCCACCAGTATTAATTCGTTCAAAAACTTGATATAGACTTGTGTCGTTATCATTTGGAGCTTTTTGCTCAAACATAATTGCATGTATTGTTGTACTTTTTATCCTACGCTGGTCTTTTTCGTCTAATTCTTTAAAAGATTTATTTCGAAATCTCATATTTATTTTGTCCGTATTAGACAATCTAAAAACCTTTTTATCTTTTCTCCAAATACCCTCTTTAACATAATCATAAACTGTCATAATTCTTTGATAACCGTCTATAATTAGTTTTTTATCATCAGTAGTATTTGCTAAAAACACGCTAGGAACGGGTAAGCCTAAAAGTATAGATTCAATAAATCTGCTAGCTTCAGGTTTTTCCCAAACATAATATCTCTGTAGTTCAGGCTTTATTAATTCATCCTCTTCATACATTGTAATTAATTCCCTGAATGATAAGTCTGCTCCCCAAGAATTTATATTGTATAAATCATCATTTGAGTAATTGTCATTTAATTCTTCTTGTATTTCTTCAATATGTTCTTCTTGTCTTTCTTCCATTTATTATAGTATTTAGTTTTAAAATTGCACCTAATATTCGATTTCCAATAGTGGGTATTAAAACTTCTGTTTTTTAATTACTAGTAGGTTTTAAGTTTGATATGGTATTTTTTTTAAATTTAATTAAATAATTTCAAGTTGAAAATACTAAATTACATTTCTGTAACATTAAAGCTTATTATTACAAGTTTTTCCATAAAAATTGCTTGTAAAAGTTGAAATTTTAAAGTTTGTAAGTATTATGGTTCATCTTTGCGTTTTGAAACATAGGAAAAGGATTTAATATGTATCATTTACCAATGTATTTATCAAAAAGGTAAGTCATCATTTTCTTTGCCTATTTCCCCTTTTTTTTCAATTTCATCTAATAAACCTTCAATCGTTTCATCAACTTTAAAATATGCCATTTTTATATTTTGATGAAATTCTTTTAATGTTTCATAATTTGGATTAAATTCATTTGAGTCTTTTTTAATCCCATTTAATTGTTGAATTACATCACCATTTAGATTTGATATAGAAAATTGAAAAACTAAATTACCTTTATTTGTTATAATTTTATCCATTGAAACAATACCGTTTTCAAGAATCAGGTTGAATTTTTCGCTTTTCCCAGTTCTTTCCCATTTTGCTTCTTTTTGCTTTGTCTTATTCGAAAGACTAATAATTAATTTTGTTAGTTTTTCGTCCATAATTATACGGTTTGATATTTTATTTTATTACTAAAATCTCTCAAGTAAGTTGATATTTTTTGAAGTTCATTTATAATATCTTCAGGATTATACTTTAACTCTTCTTCGCTAAATATTATTGAGTATAATGTTGTGCTTTGAAAATTTAACTTTTCAATTATTTCATCTACTATTTCTTCTTTAATAATTGTTTTAAAAATTGTATTTGATTTAAATTGAATTAATTTGTCTCTTAATTCAAGAACCTTTATTCTGGATATTTCGTATTTTTGATTTCCTAAATAACTATCAATTTCTGATATTAGCTTTATTGCCTCTGTAACATCTGATATTGAAATACCTAAAATTAATTTATCTTTAGTATCACTAATTGTTGTCTGTGTAATAACTGAAATTTCTTTTAAAGCCATAATTTGTATAAATGCTATTGCTAGTCCAAAAAAAGATGCCATTGTCCCAATTATGGATAAACTGTTTACCAAAGTTTTTTCTTCGTCAGAAATTTTGAAACCAATAATATACAATGCCATTAAGAGCCCTACAATTATTAATGTTAAGGTCAAAAAATCAACGTTTTCAGTAATTATTTTTTTAATTTTCCCCAATCTTTATAGTTTAATTAACCCCGAATTTAATCAAATTTACTTGTTTTAACTTATATTTCAGGATGTTTAATAGTTATTCAGAAATTATAGAATTTTATTTTCAGAATTTCTCTTCAAAAATAGCTTGAAAAAGTTGAATTTACAAAGTTTTGTAATAGTTAATAGATTGCAAAAGAGAAAACTTAAAGATAAAAATAGTAGAACGAAACATATTCCAAATTAAAATTCCAACTCATAAATTCCAAAATCAAGTTTTAAGGAAGTTTTAACCCCCCTTTTTCATTAATTATAATTTCTTTTATCTCTTTCATGTAAAAATATTTGATTTTTAAAACTTTCGGAACTCCTCTTATCGGATCTTCGCCTGCAAATTTGTTATCAACTAATACAGTATTTAATACACTAGCTTTGATTAAAGTATTTAGCTTTTCAGTAAGATTTATAAATTTATCATTTGCACCATATTGAGCGTTAATTATTTGTAATTTATTTCCTATTGCTTTTTCTGATAAATATTCTTCCATTTGTATTTTTATTTCGACAGGAAAGTTTGAATCAAAAAATAATTTGTCAACATGATTTTGTAAATTAAATGGAATATTTTGATTATATAATTTAATTAAACTCAAGTTTTTTACTGCAATCTCAGTTAGTCTATTATCTGTTTTTTGTTCCAAAAATAAATCTACAAGATATAACAAGTTATCTTTTAATCCATTATAAATTTCATTTGTTTTAACTTCTTCAAAAATAACATCAAAATGTTCTGCAAATGAAGGTATCTGACTTTGATTATCCTTATAAACAACTTTAATAACTTGATTTACAAAGCTATTTATTAATTTAATTTTAGCTGAACTAGATATCATACTAAGTATTGATTTTAATAGTTTAGAATCATAATTATTTGTTAAATCTGTAATTATTTGCAATTCATGTTCTTTAATTAGTTTATCATATGCTAATGGATTAATTATTTCTTTTGACGCATTAATTATTTCAATAATCTTTTCTCTATTACTATTTAAGTCTTTAAAATATTCCTTTAAATAGTTTAAGAAATTATCAGATTTTTGGCTTGAATTTAAATAGTTTGATTGTGCCATTTTTTGTATTCCTAATTTGAAATTTACAGGAATACTTTGATTAATAAGATAATCAAGCTGCGATGTATATAATTTGATATCTAACTCATCTGAACTAAGTTTTAATTGTTCTAAAACCTTGTAAAATCTTTCTACATGTTCAATCTTAATACTATTAGTTACAATTTTATTTGTTTCTTCTAAAATTCTATTTGAAACACCCTTTTTATAAGATATATCATAATTTAGTTTTTCAACAAATCTCCAGAAAAAATCATACTTGCGTTGTTCAATACATTTTATAAGAAGACTCGTTTTTAATTCACTACTTGAATTATCGTAAATCAAATCAAATAAATCTTGTTCATTAAATAATCTGTCATTCAAAATATTATTAATTCTATGTTCATCTAAGAATTTTTCAGGATTATCAAGTTTTAACAATAGATCTTTAAAATTATCTGAACTAACAACTTTTAAAAATTCGTTAACTATATTTTTTATTTCGTTTTTAAAAGGAGTTTTTAACTGCTCTAAAACTTCACAATATATTATTAATTCTTTACTATTTTTTGATTTCACTCTCACAATCTCATTAATATTGTTTATATGAACTTGAAAATCATTTTTTAAAACATTATCATTAAAATTAATTTTTGTTGAATTATATTTCTTAATATTAATTTTTGCAAATTCAATTACATTAGTAAACTCTTTATAATCAGATTGTGATGATAATTGATAACTTTCATTTATTAATTGATTAATTTGTTTGATAAAATCAACATATAACTTTACATTAATTAAATCATCATCAATCTTTTCATAAAATTTAAGCCTTTCTGAATTAGAATTGTCTTTAAAATCGTCAAGGTTTATAGCTCCAATAAATTTTGAAAGTCCTTCGGTTGTTAAAAATATATTTTGTGCACTACTATTGTTAACTAATAAGTTAATCACTTCTGAGTTAAAATTATCAATATAATTGTTATGAAAAAACTTGCCTAATTCATTTTTGTAATCGGATTTAATTTTAGTTGAATAATTTATTAAACATTCAGTTAATTCTATTAGATAAACATCATCTAAATAAAATCTTTTATCATTTGACAACTGATTTCTAATAACAATACTCCAACTTTCAACAATTTTATTAACTGTTACCTTTAAATGAGAACTATAAGATTCAATAAACTCTTTTGATAATATTTTGGGACTTATTAATTCAATAGAATCTATTAAATGACTCTTGTTAAATACACTATTAACTTTATCGAAAACTGCTTCTGATAACTTAATTGAAAGTTGATTTGAAAGTTGTAAAACGTTATTTAAAAAATAATTAAAGTCGTAACTGATATACTCCTTTTCATTTAATTTATCTAAAACTATATCACTAAACGCTTTATTGTTTTCACTTAAGTTCATTGAAATAAGAAACTCTCTAAGTTCAATAATTTCTTTATCAGGATTTTCAACTTGATCAAAAATTATTTTAATATTTTTTGTTTCAAGAATATTTAAAAGCTTACTGCTGTTTTTTAATTTTTTCTCATGTTCTGTAATTCTAAATTTAAAGAAAATACCAAGGTTATCAATCATGATATTTTCAGTTGTTTTTAAAAATAAATCAAAATCATTTGTTTTTGATTTATTTATTTCTTCCTGAATTTGGTTACTAATATTTTTATTATTTAAATCATATAAATAATTCTTACGGTATATATCCATTACATCAGGAAATTTTAATTCTAACAATAGATATTTAGCTAGTTGTGGAGAGTTATTTGATAAAAAATTTTCAGTACCTAAACTTCCATTTTTTTCTCTTTCCCACAATACAAGATAGTTTGAAATCAAAGTATTAACAAATTGAATAATCTGTCTTGGATTATCATTAAATGCTTGTGTTATTAATGAAGATATTCTTCTATCTTTTAAATCAGCTATTTCAGTTTCACCTAAACAATTCCAAGCATAATCTTCTAACTCTTTAGTGTTAAAAGAGGGAATTCGGATTGAAGTATTAAAAAATTTCCTTAAATACTCATCTGCATATTGATTCTTTTTATCACTAGGATTCTCAAGTAATTCTTGCTCTAAATGTTTTTTAATTGCTTTATCATCACAGGGAATAATAAATACAATTTCTTTTCCTTCAACAGATTTATCTATTGGTTCTAAAAAGGTTTTAATAGTTGATATTATATTTGTTGCTTTATCACCTTTAACTCGGTCGAGATTATCAAAAACAATTGTAATCTTTTGGTTTATGATTTTCTTTAAAATATTTCTAAATTCACTTTCAAACTCTACAGGATCTTCAAATTTTTCATAATTTATATTTTCTATATCATTATTTGTAATTGTTGAAAAATCAATAATTTTTTCTATAATTAAAATTACAACAGCAGAAGAAAATATAAAAGTAAAAATGGTTTTAATATAAGGATAAGAATTTGAAATTATAAAACATATTATTGAATTTAATTTCAAAGTAAATTCAGGATATTTTATAAATAGAAAACTGTAAAGTATTATAAAAGTCAAAAATAATGGAAGTAAATTTTTTAGAAATATTTTTTTTATCTTTTTAATTATTGGTATCCAATTAATTTTTAAAGTTGTATTTGTAGTTAATTTAGAATCAGTTATTGAAGATTTTAACCTATTGTTGAGTTCGTGGGGTAGCTCTAGATATTTATTATCATTAAGATATTCTGCTAAATGTGTTAAAAATGTTCTTCTTAAGGCATCGTCTTCATGTTTCCATACGTCAAAAATCACAACAGGTATAGGCTCTGATTCTTGACTTAATTCCTTTTGTAAACTTTCTACAATAGTACTCTTCCCTGAACCCCAATCTCCAAAAAGTCCAACTGTTAATGAGTTATTTTCGTGACTATTTTTGATAATCCTTTTTAAGGATGTTACAATTTCTCCATGCCCAAACAATGCGTTGTTTGAATCTGTTAAAGGTTTTTCGGGTAAAAACTTAAACTTTATTTCTTGATTTTCACTCATATTATTAATAATTTTTTTACTTGACTATTCATTAACATTTGTGAAAGCCAATAAAATTATTCGGTTATTTTTATATTTTAAATAGTTTTTCAAAATCATTCCAATTTTCTGGTTTAGCCAAAGTTTTACTTGCTTTCATTTTTACAAATATGATTTATTTATTTGCTTCTTCTACAATTTTAATTTCTTCATCGGTTAGTTCGTAGAGTTGGTAAACCATTTGGTCTATTTCTCTGTCGGTTTGTGCGATTTCGGATTTTAGTTGTTGTGCTTTTTGTTTTTGTTCGTTGAAGTATTGCATCCATTCTGCTTCTTCAGATAAACTCAATTTTATTTTGGCTTTGGTTAGTTCTTTTAAAAAGTCTTTGAAATCCAATTCGTGCCAGTTTTCTAGTTTGGTGGTTAGTTTTGGGATTTCAAATTTGCTTTGGAGTAAAATAAGAAACAGGCTTATTAATTTCTGGTAATTAGAAACAGATTCTCGAATTTTCTCAACTATTATTGAAAAATCACTTTCATTTTGAATTTTTGGAATCGGTAATGGATACATATATTGTCTCTTCCATCTCAAATAACCTCCCCTAATTTCTGAACTTGTATTTTGAAATAAAAAGCCAAATAACTTTGAATTTAAAATTGATAACAAGAATGATGAATCCGAACCTATAATAAAGGCAGTCATATCACAATATAAATTATCGTAATCTAGCGTAAACCTTCCTTCTGATGCGATTTCAGGATAAATTATTTTCGGCTTTTCAAATTCATTATAATAATCACATGATCTTAATTCCCACCAATACTCGCCTTTATCAGATCTTTTTATTGCCTGTTGTTTATATAAAAGTAGATGATTGGATAAATCTGAATAATTTGAACTAAACCATTGCCAAGCTTGCTCTTCATTAATAAACTCTCCATGTTTTTGAGTCCACTTTGATGGAATACAAATTAAATATTTATCAACTTTAGTTTTTCCATATTTTGCGATATCTCTTCCTACTGCATAAGGCTTGATAATTTCTGTATAGTTTGGATTTTTTGTGATAAAAAACTGAAATTTTGAGTTATCAATAATAAATGCTTCGTTTAAACCTGTTTTCAAACCTATATACATTTTACCCTTGATAAAATCTTTTAAAGGAACACCTTTAGTTTTTAGTTTTTGAATAAGTTTGGCTTTTACTTCATCCGACAAACTCCAACCACTATCTTCTAATAAATCAGGATTTATTTCAACAGAATTAAATTGAACATAGATGTCTAAACTTGAAAAAGAAAGATTTTCAACTTTAACACCTTTTACAGTCGATTTATCCAATCCCCCTTTTACAGTTAAAATACAAGGATAAGCAGTGGCATCTTCAAAAACAGGTAGGTCTCCGAAATCAATTATTTCTGTTATATTTTTTGTTTTAAGCCATTTTCTTAGAGGAGAGCCATAATTAGCTTTCATCCATTTATTTGCGACAATTATACTATAAATTCCGCTTTTAGAAATTAGTTTATTAACACTCATTTCGATAAAATAAACATATAAATCAGCAGAGCTCTGGAAAGTTTCAAATTGCTTAGAAAAGTAATCTTTATAAGGCTTTATTAACTCCTGCCTAACATACGGCGGATTACCAATCACCACATCAAAACCGCCTTTTTCGAAAACTTGGGGGAATTCTTGTTGCCAGTTGAAAGCTTTTTCGCCGGCAACTTCGGGGTCGTCGATGAGGGAATTTCCGCATTTTATGTTTTTATTTAGGGTGGTGAGTTTTCTGCCACGTTGTGCGGTTCGGAGCCAAAGGGAAAGTTTGGCGATTTCTACACTTTCTTCGTTGATATCTACGCCGTAAATGTTTTTTTCGAGGATGTGGTTTTCTACTCCAGGAAACTCGAAGGTGTGCCCTAGTAACTGCGACTCTAACTCGTCGATGTATTTATGCTCCTGCATTAAAAAATCCAATGCCTGATTTAAAAATGCGCCCGAGCCACAGGCAGGATCACAAATGCTAATATCCAACAACCAATTGCGGTAAGCCTGCAAATTATGGTCGAGGGTGTTAACCACTTCCTTTTTACGATTTTTTCGCCCCTTGGCATATTCCTCGTCCACAATAGCCAATTCTTGCTTTTTTTCCTCGCACAATTTCCCCACGGTATTTTCTACAATGTACTTGGTAATGTATTTAGGTGTGTAAAAAACGCCGTCCTTTTTGCGTTTGGTTTTACTTTTATCCAGTTCTTGCCCCTCTAGTTGTGCGGTAATGTTTTCGATTTCGTTTAAGGAATTTTCGAAAATATGTCCGAGGATATTTACATCTACCTCACTTTGGAAATCGTATTTGGTTAATTTAGCTACATAAGGATATAAAATATCGTCCTCTAATTCCACCACATCCAAAATTTCATCGGGTAAAAACAAACCACCGTTGTAGGCAAAAATATCATCTTGCGGCGTTTGACCTTTACGCCCAGTATTGATATAGCCAAAATACTGTTTAAAAATATCGTACAAAGGTTTGTAAGCATCTTCGTTTTTTAAAGTTTGCCAACGTTTTATAATTCTGTCGATAGAGTTTGGCGGTAACAAACCACCATCTTCGGCAAAAAATATAAATAAAAACCTGTCCAGTAATTTTTGCGTTTTTTTAAACAACAACAATTGGTTTTGTTGCGGATTTTTTTTAACCAAATTTTGCCATAAATCTGTACGGAAACTCGCGTAATCCTTGTACAATTGTTTGGTGATTTTATCTTCCTCTACAACACTTTCCTCTTTAATTTTTAAAGGAATACCATGCAATAAATTATTTGCCTGCATACACAGGTATAATAATTTAAACTGATTGAGGTTGAGGGTAAAAAGGTTAAACTCTAGGTGGTTAACAGAATCGTGAATAAAAAAACGAAGTTTTTCGAAGTTAGAAGTAATTACATATACACAACCTGTTTGGTTGTTTTTGTAATTAAAAGCTTGGGTGTTTATTTTATCCAAATCTTTGGTGTCGGTTCCTTTAAGCTCGATAACCGCCAAAGCTTTATCGTTTAACAAAATTGCACCATCGGCTTTTTTGCTGCCTTTTTCGTTTTTTAACTCGGTGGTTAAATTGTAATTGGGTTGCGGATTTAGGGTGTAACCTAAAACATCCACAAATAACTCGCGCATAAATCCTTCCTGATACTGCTCTTCCTTGGCTTCGCGGATGTTTTGCTGAATGGTTGGGTTGTGGAAATGACTTGTGAATTTTTGAAACGCTTGCGTTACTTCCGCTTCGTTTAATGTTTTGATATATTTTTGGACTACCGAATTTTGAAAAAATGCCATAATTGTTTTTTTGAATGGCAATAAAATTAAAGATTATCCTAGGAAAACTGTTGCTGATACACTTATACTATTCAACAAGTTTTTAACATGGAAAAAAAATGTTTGCCACAGGGTAAAAAAAGAGTAGAGGAATGTTGTTTCACGCGAAGTTCGCAAAGGATAAATCACGCAAAGAAATCGCAAAGAATATCTTGAAAGATATAAGGTTTTTAGATTTGGAGCATTTTTACAATTTGGCACACATGTGCGCCAAATTAATTGGGTTGGTTTTAATTATTTGCTAAAAATGTTGGTTTTTGAACCCGTGACAATTCGTCACTCGTTGAGTTTAATTTTGAGTTGACTACAAATTGTAGACAGCTGTTTATTTTCCCCACTCCGGCTTACAGCCACCTCGCCCCAGAGGGGCAAGGAGTTAGTTGAGTGCTAACGCACGGTTTTTAATATTACTGCCGTAATTTTTTAAAAATAGCGAAGCTGTTTTTTTAATGGGAGTGTACGTAACTTCTTGTATGGGTTTGTTGTCAATTTCCCCACTCCGGCTTAAATAATAACTAAAGTTATTGTATCACAAAGCCAAAGGGCTTTGCTCTTTTCTTAATATCAAACCTCGCCCCAGCGGGGCAAGGAGTTAGTTGAGTGCTAACGCACGGTTTTTTAATATTACTGCAGTAATTTTTTAAAAATTGCGAAGCTGTTTTTTTAATGGGAGTGTACGTAACTCCTTGCCCCGCTGGGGCGAGGTGGCTGTAAGCCGGAGCGGGGGTGTAATATTTAATTTTATTTTTATATTTATTTTTAAATTTAAAATTATACTTTTGATTTAAATTTAAATAATGAAAAAATTTGCTAAAGAACTACGACAAAATTTAACTCCTGCAGAAGCCATTTTATGGACATGTATTAAAAATAAAAAATTAGGATACAAATTTAGAAGACAGTATGTTATACATAATTTTATACTGGATTTTTACTGTATTGAATTAAAACTTGGGATTGAAGTTGATGGCGGTGTACATTTGGATGTTATTAATCAGATTAATGATGAAAGTAGGGAGAATTTACTTATAGAAAATGATATTAAAATTATAAGATTTTGGAACACTGAGGTGTATGATGATATAGATTTAGTGTTACAAAGTGTTATGGATGAAATACTTAAGTTAAAAGGTAAATAAATTAATAGTGCTTTCGTTTTTTTAATATAATATTTTTCCCCCACTCCGGCTTACAGCCACCTCGCCCCAGCGGGGCGAGGAGTTAAAGGAGTGCTAACGCACGGTTTTTAATATTGCTGCCGCAATTTTTTAAAAATAGCGAAGCTATTTTTTAATGAGAGTGTGCGTAACTCCTTGTATGGGTTTGTTGTCAATTTCCCCACTCCGGCTTAAATAATAACTAAAGTTATTGTATCACAAAGCCAAAGGGCTTTGTTCTTTTCTTAATATCAAACCTCGCCCCGGCTGGGCGAGGAGTTAAAGGAGTGCTAACGCACGGTTTTTTAATATTACTGCCGTAATTTTTTAAAAATAGCGAAGCTATTTTTTAATGAGAGTGTGCGTAACTCCTTGTATGGGTTTGTTGTCAATTTCCCCACTCCGGCTTAAATAATAACTAAAGTTAT
>JACCED010349172.1_pt1 | contig 13943 bp, 15 predicted proteins | sample 7455021 | NCBI WGS metagenome assembly JACCED01 (sample SAMN15323456, study PRJNA562643) | freshwater metagenome | isolation source: river surface water | place: USA:Blue River Watershed | collected 2017-08-19 | reverse complement strand
ATAACCAACATCAACAATGTGGCTGCAATAATTCCGATGATTAATATCCAATTCATTGGTTTTGTTCTTTTTTAATTTGTTCGATAAGGTCTGCAAAGTAACTACTTTTTTCCGGGAATTTCAACTGTAGCTTTTCATAAGAAAGAATGGCTTTTTCGAAATGACCCTGTTGCCTGAAAATATTGGCCAAGGTTTCTGTCACGATGCTGGGTGAAAACTGTTCACTGCGCTTCATCGCCTTCTCGGGCGTGTAGAATTCGCGCTTGGGTTGGCTGATTCTCGGACGTTCCTCGATGAATTTATTGATGAGTGCCTGCGTGTCGATGGCTTCTTTGGTCGATATTTCGCTGCCCTTCTCTTCGTCTGTGCCTAGCCAATCAAAGAAACTCTTGGGCGATGCGTTTGCGATGGCGGTTTCGTTCGGCCCATGCAAGGATTGTTCATGCACTGGCTGCTGATCCGCTGCTTGCTGACTCACGGGCTGAAACGCTGGGGTAACCGCAGTAGTATCCGCAACACGCTTGAACGACTTTTCGATGTCGGTTTCCTCGGTATTTACCAGGCCGGACTTCAGGAATTCTTCCAAATCATACACTTTTGGGAGTGATTTTTCGGGTGTCCACGTTGGCTCCAACACCGGTTCAAATTGCAGGGTGCTGCCAAAAACAGTCGCTACATCGTAGGTGATTTCCGGTGCGGGTTCTTCCTCGGTTTCTATGTAGGGCTCAAAACTTGGCTTGATGACAGGTTCTGGTGCTGCAATTTCTTGTACTTCTTGAGCTTCTTCAACTGCCTGAACGGATTCGATTTCTTCAAGCGCAACAATTTCTTCAATGGGCTCAGGGGTTTCAATCGGCTCCATCGGTTCGATCACTTCTGGCGCTACAGCAATGGGTGCTGTAATAACCTCTTTGGGTGTCTCGATGATGGATTCAGGGGTCATTTCCACCACTTTTTTGGGATGGAGTGCGTGGTATAGCCAGTCGCGGTGACTGCTGCGCATGGCAGCGTGTTTGATGCTTTGTTCGGTGCGATAGTCGTTCTGAGACTGACGGTATAGCGACAGCAGTACAAACGGGGTGCTGAACCAAGGGAATTTCTCGGTCAACTGTTCCAACTCCATCGCGGTGGATGCATCGATGTCGGATGGATGATGTACGATATGACTCAGTTTTTGCGGGTTCACCAGTCTAACGCCACAGCGGCAAAAATTTGTTGTACAATTTGATTTTGGATATCCGTGGAAAGTCCTTCCTCCACACTCTCAAAACTCGCGCTCGCATCAAAAATTTTGAAAAACGAGAAATCGCGGGCAAAGTTCTTTTCGGGGTACTTTTCGCAAGTGAATTCCACCCGAATACGGATGGTGAATTGGTTTTGGGCGGTTCCTACATCGGCATTTAGGGTTGCAGGGGTGATGGTATATTCTACAATGGATCCCCCAAATTTGTAATCGCCATCGGCATTGGTGAGTGCGAGTCGGGTTTCACTTTGAAATTTGGTTTTCAATTTCTCGGTGAAGCTCATGCTGAGCTGTGGATTTACGATGGCGGCTTCGTTGGAGAAAAAGTCCACCGAAAAAGTTTGGATATCGGCGGGAATGGCGGCGCCTTTGAAATCGTAAAATTTCCAAAAAGGGGTACAACCGCCCAGCAATAGCAGCAGGGGTAGCAGCATCAAGCCATAAACCGCGCGCAGTTTTTTGGGCGATGTGTCTTGCATTTGGATTGCGCTGGAGGTTGGTTTAGGGTGGCTCATGCGAGTTTTATATTGGATTTACTCGAGTTCGTATTGTTTGATTTTTCGGTACAAAGTGCGTTCCGAAATGCCCAATTCATCGGCTGCTTTTTTGCGTTTGCCGTGGTTTTTGTTGAGGGCGCGCTTGATCATTTCGATTTCTTGGGCTTCCAAACTAAGGGTTTCACCTGCGCTGGGGTAGGAAATCGCGTCTTGGAATTCATCTTCATCATTCTCATGTGATTGGATGATGATGGGTTGGTTGCCCATGCCCACCGGTGCGCTGTTTTGCGTGCTTTCCCCAAACGGGTGGGTGGTCATGGTTGTGGTGGCTACCGGACTGGGGCTCATCGATACTGGCACAACGGCGGTTTGCATATTCGCAGCCGCGTTTCTGGCATCTAGATTGCCTTCGAGCAGTCCAAAAACCACTTTTTTCAAGTCGTTCACATCGCGCTTCATATCGATCAGCACTTTGTAAAAAATATCACGTTCGCTCATCCCTTCGGTGCCTTCCATTTTGCCCAAAAGCATGGGTAGTGGCGGTTCGATGTGCGGGATATATTTGGCGATGGTTTGGGCGTGGATGAGGGGACCTGATTCCAACACACAGATTTGGTCGGTCACGTTTTTCAACTGTCGCACGTTTCCAGGCCAGGGGTAATTGATCAGCAATTGCTGGGCTTCTTCGGTGAGTTCGAGCAATTGGCTGTGGTGTGTTTCGGCGAAATCAGAGGCGAATTTGCGAAACAGCAAATAAATATCCTCTCTTCGCTCACTCAATTTGGGCACGCGGATGGGCACGGTGGCCAATCGGTAGTATAGATCTTCCCGGAATTTGCCCATGCGGGCTCTTTCTAGTAGGTCGCGGTTGGTAGCAGCAACCACCCGTACATCGGTTTTTTGCACGGCAGAGCTGCCCACTTTGATGAACTCGCCATTCTCCAAAATGCGCAACAATCGGGCTTGGGTACTCAAGGGTAGTTCGCCCACTTCGTCGAGGAAAATGGTACCGCCGCTCACGGTTTCAAAGTATCCTTTGCGTTTGTCGGTGGCGCCAGTAAAAGCCCCTTTCTCATGACCAAACAGTTCTGAGTCGATGGTGCCTTCAGGGATCGCGCCGCAGTTCACCGCGATGAATGGTGCGTGTTTGCGGGCACTCATGTGGTGAATGATTTTGCTAAAACTCTCTTTTCCCACGCCGCTTTCTCCCAAAATCAACACGTTCATGTCTGTGGGAGCCACCTTTACGGCTGTTTCCAGTGCCGTGGTCAACAAGGGCGAATGTCCGATGATGCCGAATCGCTGTTTGATGAGGTGAATATCCATGTCGTTCGCTACAAATACAAAGATACAACAAAACTGACAGTTTGTCATAGCGTAACAAAGGTCGCCTCGTTGAATTTGGGCGGGTTGGATCTGCTGTTGCACGAACGCATTGAATGTGAATAACCTGTTTGGATTTATTGCCAATAAATGGCTTGTTTTGAAATTGCATCATGGATCACGAAGAAGAACTGGAGTCAACACAAGAAGAATCGAGTCAATCCCCCACGGGTGCTCACCTCGGCGAGGTTAGGGCAGTGGGTGGAATGTACAAGGATTGGTTTGTGGAGTATGCCAGTTACGTGATTTTGGAGCGTGCCATTCCCGCTTTGGAGGATGGTTTGAAGCCCGTACAACGCAGGATTTTGCATGCGATGTACGAAATGGACGACGGTAGGTACAACAAGGTCGCCAACATCATCGGTTCAACGATGGCGTATCACCCCCATGGCGACGCTGCAATTGGCGATGCTTTGGTGAATTTGGGTCAGAAAGAATTGCTGATCGATACCCAAGGAAACTGGGGCGACATTAGAACAGGGGATAGTGCTGCGGCACCCCGATACATTGAGGCGAGGTTGAGTGCGTTTGCCAAAGAGGTTGCCTTCAACGAAAAGACCACCAACTGGCAGCTGAGTTACGACGGTAGAAAGCGCGAGCCGGTAACCCTTCCCATGAAATTTCCGTTGCTTTTGGCCCAAGGGGTTGAGGGTATTGCGGTGGGTTTGAGCACCAAGATCATGCCCCACAATTTTTTGGAGTTGTGCGAGGCGAGTATCGATGTGTTGAAAGGACGTAAAATCAATTTGCTGCCCGATTTTCCAACGGGTGGATATGCGGATTTCTCGATGTACAACGAAGGACGAAAAGGGTCGAGGATTCGGGTTCGTTCTAAGATTGAAGAGAAGGACAAGTCTACGTTGCTCATCAAAGAGATTCCGTTTGGCACTACCACGGGATCCTTGATTGAGAGCATCATCAAGGCCAGTGATAATGGGAAGATCAAGGTTAAGAAGGTGATTGACAACACCGCCAAAGACGTGGAAATCGAGGTGCAATTGGCGCCAGGTATCAGTCCGGATTTGGCCATCAATGCCTTGTATGCCTTTACCGACTGCGAAGTGAGCATATCGCCATTGGCTTGCGTGATTCACGAAGATCGTCCGAAATTCATGGGCGTCAACGACATTCTCAAGGCCTGCACCCAAAATACATTGGATTTGTTGAAGCAGGAGTTGGAGATTGAGTTGGGTGAGTTGGAGAATAAGTGGCATTTCTCTTCACTGGAGAAGATTTTCATTGAGAAAAGGATTTATCGCGACATTGAAGAGTGTGAGACTTGGGAGGCGGTATTGGAGGCGATCGACAAGGGCTTGGAGCCCTACAAATCTTTGTTTAGACGGGAGATTGTGCAGGACGATATCGTGCGGTTGACGGAAATCAAGATTAAGCGGATATCGAAGTTTGATAGTTTCAAGGCCGATGAGTACATCAAAGGATTGGAAGACGATATCGCGGAGGTGAAGAATCACCTGGATAATTTGGTGGACTATGCGGTAGAGTACTACAAGCGGTTGATCAAGAAATTCGGTGCTGGCAAAGAGCGGAAGACGGAAATTCGCGCATTTGACACCATCGAAGCGAATGTGGTGGCGGTGGCCAACGTAAAGTTGTACGCCAATTTGAAGGAGGGTTTTGTGGGCACATCGCTCAAGAAAGAGCAGTTTATTTGTGATTGTTCGGACATCGACGATATCATCGCTTTCCGGGAAGATGGCAAGTATAGCATCGCCAAGGTAACCGATAAGCATTTTTACGGCAAGGATATCATCCACATAGACGTTTGGCGCAAGAACGACGAGCGTACGACCTACAATGTGGTGTACTGGGATGGTGAGGCCAAGAAGGTGATGGCGAAGCGATTCAATGCCACGGGGTTGATTCGTGAGAAGGAATACGTATTCTCCAGCGATCATGCGAAATCGAGCATTTTGTATTTCTCTGCCAATCCGAATGGGGAAGCAGAAAAAGTAACGTTGCATTTGAGTGCGATGGCCAATGCCCGCATCAAGAGCATCGAATATGATTTCTCCAAATTGGCCATTAAGGGCAAGAGTGCGCGTGGGAATCAGATTACCAAATACCCCATCAAGCGGGTTGATTTGAAAGAAAAAGGCGGTTCAACCCTTGGCGGTGTGAAGATTTGGTGGGATGATATGACCGGCAGGTTGAATGGCGATGCAAAAGGACAGTTTTTGGGTGAGTTTGAGGGCGACGACAAAGTGTTGGTGATCTACAAAGATGGCCATTATGAATTGTCGAACTACGAGCTAATCAATCGCTTTGAGCCAGATACAGTGTATTTTATCCAGAAGTACTACGCGGAGCAAGTCATCCAAGTGGTGTATTTGGAGGGCAAGTCGAAGTTGCATTATGTGAAGCGATTCTTGATTGAAACCTTGACGATGGGCAAGAAATTCTCATTCATCGGCGAGGAGAAGGGTTCTGAGTTGCTGGTGGCTACGACAAGTTTGTTGGCGCAAGTGGAGCTCACGACGGAGAAGAAGAGCGGCGAGAAGGTGGTGGAGATGTTGGAGTTGGATGCCTTTATGGATGTGAAGGGTTGGAAGGTGTTGGGCAATCGCTTGAGTCAGGATAAAGTGAAGAAATTGGTGTTGAAGAGTGATAAAGTGGGCGAGCCGCCGGTGGTAGAGCGCAAGACCATCGCATCGGAATATGTGGACATGGGAGATGAAGACAGCGATGATGAGGGTGGTAGCGATGATGGCGATGCTGGCGATGAGGGTAACAACGGGGGCGATGGAACCGTGATTTTGGGCGGAGATGGATCTCCACAATTGAATTTGTTATGAGCCAGCGGATTTGTCCTACCGCCTGGAAAGACTACGAACTCATCGATGTTGGCGGGTTTGAGAAGTTGGAGCGATTTGGTAAGTGGATATTGCGCAGGCCAGAGCCACAGGCCATTTGGGATAAGCGATTGGGGGAGAAGGAGTGGCAAAAATTGGCGCATGCAAGTTTTGTGAAGGCGGCTGGGGCTGATGCGGAGAAGGGACAGTGGTATTTGAAGCCCGGGATGGCCGATCGTTGGTGGATTGAATACAAGCAGGGCGGATTGAATTTGAAATTTCGGTTGGGATTAACGTCGTTCAAGCACGTGGGATTGTTTCCCGAGCAGGCGGCAAATTGGGACTGGATATATGATAAGGTGAAGGCGTTGGACTGTGGCGAGAAGCCCAGGGTGCTGAATTTGTTTGCTTACACGGGTGGGGCTTCGTTGGCGGCATGTGCTGCTGGGGCGGAGGTGACGCATGTAGATAGCGTGAAACAGGTGGTGTCTTGGTCCCGCGAGAACATGGAAGAAAGTGGATTGAATGGGATACGTTGGGTGGTTGAGGATGCGTTCAAGTTTGTGCAGCGCGAGGTGAGGCGGGGAAGGACATACCACGGGATTCTGTTGGATCCCCCGGCCTACGGCCGGGGCCCCGATGGGGAAAAATGGTTGCTTGAAAAGCAACTCAATGAGTTGATGCAACTTTGCGGACAACTTCTCGACCCCAAAGGATTCATGCTGCTCAACCTCTACAGCATGGGATTTAGTGCCATGGTGGCTGAGAATTTGGTCAAAAAACACGTATCGTCGGTGAATGTTTCACAAATGAACAGCGGCGAACTCTACCTCCAAGATCAAGGTGGAAATGCCCTGCCATTGGGTACTTTCGTTCGTTTGTAACGGGGGTTGGTTTCATTTTTGGGTAAAATCGTCGAAACTTTGCGGTCTTTGAGCGAAAGCCATCGCCCAGAGAAAGAAGCCACAATTCTTGGTGTATTTTTGTTTCAATGAGTACGGTCATTGAAGCCATCGACGTCTGTAAGACCTTCGGCGAACAACGCGTTTCCAAAAATATTTCACTGTCGGTAAGAGAAGGTAGCATATACGGACTATTGGGTCCGAACGGCGCCGGCAAAACCACCTTGATTCGCATGCTATCAACCATCACCCAGCCCGATTCTGGCGAGATTCGCTTTATGGGCGATGCGTTGAAGGAGGTTCATGCCCACCAAATGGGGTATATGCCTGAGGAAAGGGGTTTGTACAAGAAGATGACGGTGGCGGAGCAGTTGCTGTTTTTTGCGGAGTTGCGTGGTTTATCGACCCGTGACGCCCAGGCATCTGTGAAGCATTGGCTCAAGCGGTTGGATATGATGGATTGGGCGCGGAAGAAAGTGGAAGAGATAAGCAAAGGCATGGCGCAAAAAGTGCAATTCGTTTCTTGCGTTTTGCACAATCCCAAACTGTTGATTTTGGACGAGCCGTTTAGTGGGTTTGATCCGGTGAATGCCGATTTGATCAAGGATTTGATTTTGGAGTTGAAGGGCGGCGGGACGAGTGTGATATTTTCAACGCATCGGATGGATAACGTAGAGAGTTTGTGTGATCATTTGGCGATTATTCACAAGGGGGAGAAGGTGTTGGATGGCAGTGTGAGCGATATTCGGCGTCAACAATTTAAGGGGATGTACGATGTGGGATATCACCAGGAAGTGGTATGGGATTTGGGGGCGGTAGCACCTTTGTCGATGGAGAAAAACAGTGATGGCAAGGTGTTATATCGCTTTGAGACATCGGCGACGTTTACGCCTGAGCAGTTGCTGAGTGCAGCGATGCAAAAGGGTAGTTTGGTGCATTATTCAGAGCACATTCCCAGCATCCATGAGATTTTTGTAGATACCGTTTCCAAAGGGGGAGAACCCATCGCATTGTAAAATTATTTGAACCAACATGAAAAACATTTTTGTCATTTTTAAACGCGAATATTTAACCCGGGTAAAGAACAAGACCTTCATTTTAATGACGTTTTTGGCGCCCTTGCTGATGGTGGGGTTTTACGCGGCAACCATTTATATTGCTACCGAGACGGGCGAGGATAATCGCACAAAAACGGTGTATTTGACCGATTACAATCCTTCGTTGTTATTGAGCAACAATCCCCCGGCGAATTATGTGTTTTTGCCTGCGCCGAGCAATGACGACTCTGCGATTTCTGATGTGAAAAGTGGGCGTGTATTTGGCTGGTTGAAGGTGGAAGACAGGGATACGCGTGCCATTGACTCCGCCACCTATTACACGGCTGAAACGCCTTCGTTGGTGGAGATGGAGGGTTTGAAATCTTGGATTCAAGGCAAGGCGAATAAGTATCAATTTGCGAAGTTGGGTTTGCGGGAATCACAGATTGATAGCGCTCAGGCAAGTTGCGACATTGTAACGAAGGAGGTGAGCAATAGCGGTGATGTTCAGGAGAGTTCCAGTACGTTAAAGAGTGGGATTGGGTTTGCGTTGGCGTTCATGATTTACATTTTCATTTTTGTGTACGGGTCGATGGTGATGCGCTCTGCGATGGAGGAAAAGACGAACCGCATTGTGGAGGTGATTGTGAGTTCTGTGAAGCCCTTCCATTTGATGATGGGCAAGATATTGGGTGTTGCGGCGGTGGGTTTAACGCAGTTTGTGGCGTGGATCGTGCTTGCGGTGGGTTTGGTGATGGGAATCAGCGCGTTGTTTTTGAATTCGGGCAGCGGGATGAGTACCCAAGAGGCGGTGCAGAAAGGGATTGAGGCCAGGACGGGTATGGCCACCGTGGGTGTGGATGGTGGCGCTGTTGTTGGAGATTCGGGGTCTGGCGTTGCCAGGGATTTGGCGGCGGAGTTTACGGAGCCGCTCAGCAATTTGCCTTATTTCGAGATTATTGCGGTGTTCTTGTTGTTTTTTGTGGGGGGATATTTGTTGTATTCGAGCTTTTTCGCGGCCATTGGGTCTGCGGTGAATCAGGAATCGGATGTGCAGCAATTCATGATGCCGGTAACCCTGCCATTGGTCTTTGGCTTTGTGATCGCCCAAACGGTGGCGTTGAAAGCCCCACATGGTGCGATGGCAAAATTGTTCTCTATGATCCCGCTAACCAGTCCAATAGTGATGGTCGTTCGCGCGCCGTTTGGCGTCCCTTTGAGCGAGTTGGCTTTGAGTTTTGGCTTGTTGGTACTGATGTTTGTGTTGATGGTTTGGCTGAGTAGCCGCATTTATCGCATCGGAATTTTGAGCTACGGAAAGAAGCCCACGTGGAAGGATTTGTGGAAGTGGTTGCGCTAATGCGTTGACGCGTTGACGCACTAATGGTTCTACGGTTGGTGTTGCCTTAAAGGGTATAAGTGAGTCCGTAGCTGATGCCGATGGAGTTGATGCCTACGCCGATTTCTGCGTGGTAGCCAAAGTTTCTGGTGGCTTTGAAATGTTGTTTGATGCCGAGCACAGTGAGTTGGAATCCGTTCATGTCTACACCGCCGTTGAAAGCCGGGATGTACGAACTGGATGTGTCGTAATTCATGCGCACCGTATTGTAATCGATTCGGCTATTACCCAAGGCGATGCCTGAATACAGGGCGTAACTGCTTTTTGGGGTGTTTTTGATTTTCCAGGCATAGTCGATGCTCGCCAAGAAAGAGTTGAGCTTAACCACGTATTGGAAATAGGAGTATTGGTTGATTCTGTCAAAATCGGGGTAGGCCAGGGTGTCTGACTTTACTTGTGCCCAGGTGTATTGGACGCCCATGGTCCAACGGTCGCGAAAGTGATATTGATAGCCGATGGATGTTGGGTTTTGGGTGATTTGCGATGGGCCAACATTGCCGAAATTGGGTTCTAGTTCGGTTTGAAGTCCATTGCCGATGGTGTTCACCAATGCGTTGGAATTGTTGGTGATCATGAAGGTCATCGCCTCTTTTTGTATGGGATTAAGCGTGCGTTGGGCCTTGGGTTTTTGGCTTGTTGCAGGGGTTTGTTCGGGTGTGATTTTGATGGTGGTATCTTGTCCGCCGTACTGCGCTTTCAATTGTGTATTGATGGTGAAAAGGGTGGCGAGGGCTGCAATGATGTTCTTGGGAATGGCAATCATGGTGGCAATTTACTACTTCTTGGGGTATGTGTTCGTCGATAGGGGATGAATTTCGTCGGATAGTGATTGTGTTTGTGGAATGTTTTCACGATATTTGTTCCAACAAATAAAAAACGATATGACAACACAATCTTTGGCACAATGGAACTTGGATCCTACGCACAGCGAGGCTCAGTTCAAGGTTAAGCACTTGGTTATTTCTACAGTGACTGGTACTTTCAAGCAGTTCACAGCGTCTTTGCACGCGGCTAGTAGCACAGATTTTACAGGTGCTTCTGTGACTTTTAGCGCATCGGTTGATTCAATTGATACAAACAATGCGGATCGCGATGGACATTTGAAGTCGGGCGAATTTTTTGATGCCGCTCAGTTTCCTTCCATTGATTTCAAGAGCACTTCATTTGAGAAGGTTTCTGACAGCGAATACACTGTGGTGGGTGATTTGACCATCAAGGGCATTACCAACACAGTGGCTTTGAAGGCCGAGTTTGGTGGCGAGATGGTTGATCCTTGGGGCAATCACAAAATTGGTTTTGAGGTAAGTGGTGTGGTGAAGCGCGAGGAGTTTGGTTTGACTTGGAGTGCAGTAACCGAGGCAGGTGGCGTAGTGGTTGGCAGCGACGTGAAGTTGTTGTTCAACGTACAGTTTGCTCCTGCTCAAGCGTAATAGTTGTTTGATTTCAAAGTGTGAAAGAGGCCGCGCGCAGCGCGGCCTCTTTTTTTATTGCTTTTTTTATCGCCTTTTTACCACCTTTTTACCACCTTTTTCTTGCATTATTCGTCGTCTTTTTACTGCTCCGGATACCGAAAAAATTGCTGCAGCAGATTTGCCGTGGCTTTGGCTGTTTTCTTGTCGATGCCTCCCAAACGCTTTAAGAATCGTTGACCATCGACGGCGCGCAGCTGATCAATCACCAACTGGCCTTGTCGTTTTTGAAACTGACAGGAAATACGTGTAGGTAAATTGCGGTGTTGTGAGGTTAAAGGTACAACCACTGCCCTTTGCAAAAAGTTGTTGGCTGCGGTGGGAGAGACAATCAAACATGGACGTGCTTTTTGAATTTCTGTGCCCAAGGTTGGATTCAACTGAATCATCCAGACATCGAATTGTTTCATCACCATTGCCACTCCTCCTCGTCAAATTGGTTGGGGAAATCGCCCATTGATTGTGCGTCTATTTTTTCTTCCGCGCTCTCATGAATGCAATTGTTAAACGCAGTTTCCCATTGTATCTGTGGTGATTCTGCTTTTCGGATGATCAATTGCTGATCCTTTACTTCTATGGTTACGTTTTCTTCCATGTTGCACTGTGCGATCAATTCTTTGGGGATGATGATGCCTTTGCTGTTGCCGATGTTTCTCAGTTTTACAGTAACCATGTTAAAACAAAGTTACAACAAATTGCTGCACAAATTTCGGCATGTTGGTTTTGATAACCTTGGTGAAAAATACAAGGGCGATTTCTTTTTTGACGAATATTGCCAATTTTTCGGATGTGGGGGCCGCGCGCAGCGCGGCCCCCATTTTTTTTGCATCTTTGTGTATGCAACAATCAAAGATCCGACAGAATTCGTATTTGCTACTGTTGGTTGTATTTGGCCTTTTCATTGCCTCGCAACTGCTGGGTTTTTTGTCGGGCTTCTTGGGTGCCCTTACCCTGTATTTTTTTCTGCGAAAGCCCCAGGCGCATCTGGAGCGGAGGTATAACTTTACCAAGTTGAAGTCGACCCTGCTTTTGTTGATTTCATCTTTTGTTTTGATTGTGATTCCTGCGGGTTTGATTTTGGGCATGGTCACGGCACGCATCGCCGATGTTGTATCGCACAGTGAAGAAGTGCTGCAATCGATCAACGTATTTATCACCGCACAGGAACACCGTTTTGGCTTTGAAATTCTCACGCCTGAAAACCTCAAGCAAGCCACTGCTTGGATTACTACGGCGGCGACTTCCATGGTGGGGGTTGTGGCGAGCTCGTTTGCCACGGTGGCCGTGATGTATTTTGTGCTCTATTTTATGTTGCTGAATCGACGAAGCTTGGAAGCTTGGTTTTATGAATATTTGCCATTGGAGGACAATCACATCGCCCTGATAGGTAAAGAGCTGAATTCATTGGTGGTCTCCAACGCGGCAGGCATTCCGGCTACAGCCTTTGTTCAAGCGTTGCTGGCGGTGATATGTTATGCAATTTTGGGGGTAGACGATCTGTTGTTTTGGTTCTGCGCTACCGCCATTGCTGCCATCATTCCGTTGGTTGGGGCTAGTATTGCTTATGTGCCGCTGGCCGTGATGCAGTACACTTCGCACCATGAAACCAATGCCTGGGTGATTCTGATTTTTGGTCTGCTGGTCCTTGGAACGGTCGATAATTTGGTGCGGTTGTACATTCAAAACAAATGGGGCGATGCGCATCCGCTGATTACCATTTTTGGGGTCATCATTGGCGTGAATATTTTTGGTTTTATGGGACTGGTTTTTGGGCCGATTTTGATATCCCTTTTCATTCTGTTGGTGAAAATTTACATGCGTGAATTTCATTTGGGCGGCATGGGTTTGGACGATAGGGAGGGAAGTACGCCATGAGTACCTATCATTACGATCAACTATTTGAGCATTTATTGCTGTCTGAATCCCCGTTGGCGGTGGGTGAATATGAGGAGTGTGTTTTCACGCATGTTGATTTTGGCGGGGCCAATCTCACCGATTTTAATTTCTCGGGCTGTAGGTTTGAGCACTGTAATTTGAGTGGTGTGCGGTTGGATGGGGCGATATTCCGTGATTGCAAGTTCGATCATTGTAAGCTGCTTGGACTTCGGTTTGAAACATGCAATACACTGATTTTTTCGGTAGCTTTCTTCGATTGTTTGCTGGATCATTCGTCCTTTTATCAGTGCAAAATGAAGAAAACCCCGCTTCAACGCTGTAGTTTGAAGGAGGTAGATTTTACAGAGGCGGATTTAACGGAAGTGAAGTTTGCGGACTGTAACTTGGTGGATGCTTTGTTTGATCGTACGGTATTGGAAAAAGCCGATTTTACGTCGGCTGTGCATTATCGCATCGACCCAAACATCAATCAAATCAAAAAGGCCAAGTTCTCCTTGGAAGGATTGCCTGGCCTGTTGAGTGCCTATCAGATCGAGATCAAGTAGGCGGGTTAAGTTCGATTTCGAGTTTGTTATTTGTGTTGGTCGAGGAGCGACTTTAACTGATTGGCAGGTAACACGCCCGACTGTCGCCACACCGATTTTCCATTTTTGAAAATCATCAAGGTGGGCACACTTCGAACGTTATAAGCTTGTGCCGCAGCGGGGTTTTTGTCGATATCAATTTTGATGATGCTCGCTTCATCACCCACTTTGGTTTTGAGTTCTTCGAGGATGGGTTTCATCATTTTGCAGGGTCCGCACCATTCGGCGAAAAAATCGACGAGAACGGGTTTGTTGGACTGTATGAGTTCTTGAAAGGTGGACATGTTGCGAGGATTGGCGTTTAGATTTGGTTTTTAAGCGAAGACCACCCGCCGCCGTTGTGCACATCGAAGCCATTGTTTTGGAGGATGCCTTTGGCCGATGCGCTGCGCATGCCCGAAGCACAACAGGTGATCACGGGTTTGTTTTTATTGATTTTGTTGAGGTTGTTTGGCAGTGTATCTAATGGGATGTTGATGCTGCCTTTGATATGCCCGGAAGCGTATTCCGCTTTGCTGCGAACATCGATGATGGTGGCGCCTTGGGCTGCCAATGCTTTGAAGTCTGCTGATGGGCCCATGCCGAATAGAGATTTGAATGAATTGAACATTTTAGGGTTTGTTTTAAATGATGCTACAAAAGTCATGGTTGTTTTTGTTGATTGCTGTGACAATTGTCACAGCCATTTTTGAGAGGGAAATTCGTTCATCGAACAAATCGATT
>JACCED011023617.1_pt1 | contig 13944 bp, 12 predicted proteins | sample 7455021 | NCBI WGS metagenome assembly JACCED01 (sample SAMN15323456, study PRJNA562643) | freshwater metagenome | isolation source: river surface water | place: USA:Blue River Watershed | collected 2017-08-19 | reverse complement strand
GTGGGGTTGGCGCCGCAACCGCTGGTGGTGTCGCTCTCGCCGCACTTGGTCGAAACCCAGAGCTCGGAAATGCCACACACCTCGCGCTGCTTTTCGCTGGCCCATTGCACGTACTCGCGCGCCACCTTGCTGGCACGCAAGATGGTGTCGTGGTCGCCATGGCCTTCGATGCCAAAGCCCGTCACGGGCTTGCCCGTGGCGGCAATGCCGTCGACCACTTTCTTGGTCCAACCGTCTTCAATGCCGATCACCACCACCGCAGCGACGTTGGGGTTGCAACCCGTGCCAATGAGGGTGCGGAAGTGCAAATCGAGGTCGGCGCCAAACTGCAAACGACCATAGGGGTGGGGGATGGCCATGCAGCCTTTGATGTTGTGCGCCACGGCCTCGGCGGCGGCGTTGGAGAGGTCATCGAGCGGGAGGATGATGACGTGGTTGCGAACACCTACGCGGCCATTTTCGCGACGATAGCCGAGGAAGGTCGTGTCTTTGCTGATCACGGACATGGTGAATACCTTTCAGAGGAATGGGGGACAAATAAAGTCTGGCGCCGAGGGCTTACCAGCGCTTGGTCTTGATGTTGTGGATGTGCGCGTGTTCGCCAGCCGTGATCGGCGCGACAACTTTGCCCATGTCGATGCCGTATTTCCAGACCGTGTCACCCACCGCCATGTCTTTGAGGGCGATCTTGTGGCCAATCGGAATATCGGCCTTGGCCTTGACCTCAATCATGCGGTCTTCGTCCATGATCCAGCCCTTGAGCGAATCCCCTTTTTTAATTCCTTCAACCACGCACACGGCAACCGTGTCCTTGGCATCGTGCAAAACAAAATGAATCATCGTGACTCCCGTGAGGAAAAATTGCGATGGAGTGACTTTGCCGAAGGCGGAAAACGCTGTCAATCATGTCATCTAGATGACTTGGATGAATCGGATACGATTGGCTACACTGCGCCCATGCAACCCGTACAACCCCCCGTCATCGCCTCGGCAGCCGCCGGTTCGGGCTTGCTGTATTTGCAAGTCAAACGGGCCTTGCTCCAGCGCATCGAGGCGCGCGAGTGGGGGCCGGGCGTGGCCTTGCCCAACGAGCGAGAGCTCGCCCAGGCCCTGCAGGTGAGCATTGGCACCTTGCGCCGGGCCGTGGATGAGCTGGTGGCCGAACATGTCTTGGTGCGCCGCCAAGGCAAAGGCACCTTTGTTCGACTGCATTCGCGCGATCGCTTTGTGTTTCAGTTTTTCCGCATGCAGTCGCGCGGCGAGTGGCCCAGCCCAAGCTTGCCCGAAGAGCCGGAGTTCCCCGCCGTGCAGTTCCTCTCCTTTGAACGCCAACGCGCCGATGAGGTGATGGCGCGCGCCCTGCGCCTGCGCGAAGGCGATCCGGTGTTTCTCATTCACAACCGGCTGAGCTTGGGGACGCGGCCGGTGGCCCTCGACCGAATCGTGATCTCGGCCAATCATTTCAAGGGTCTCACCGAGAAGCGTTTCACCGAGCGCAGTGGCACCATTTACAGCCTGTATCAAAACGACTTTGGCATCACGGTGTTGCGCACGCAGGAGCGCGCGCGCGCCGTGCTCGCCTCGCGCGAAGCCATCCGACACTTGGGCGTGAGCATGGGCACGCCCCTGCTGGAAGTGCATCGTCTGGCCTTGAGCTTTGGCGAGCGCCCGGTGGAGTACCGTGTTTCGACCGTTCAAACCCAACGCCACGACTATGTGGTTGACAGCCCGCGCCTGACATGAACGCCTCGATCCCGCCCCCCGACGATTTACTCCGCCTGCGCGACTTTGCCCAGAGCTTGGCACGCGAAGCCGCCGCCGCGATTACCCAAGGCCTGGCCCAAGCCCACCGCGTGACCGAGAAAGCGCCGGGCGACTGGTGCAGCGCGCTTGATGCCGCCATCGAGCAAGAGCTGCGCGCGCGCATCGCCCACACCTTTCCCACGCATCAGTTTTGGGGCGAGGAAAGCGACGCGGGGGAACCCACCCGCCTCGACCCGGACCGCTATACCTGGCTCATCGACCCGATCGATGGCAGCATGAATTTCTTGCGCGGTTATCCGCAATACGCGGTCTCCATTGCCTTGCTCCAGGGGAGTGAGCCCATTGTGGGCTGCGTGATGGACCCGGTTCGGGGCGAGTGCTTTGCCGCCGCCCTCGGGTTGGGTGCGCAAGTCAACGGCACCCCCCTGCGTGTGGCCCACACCGCGCAGCTTGCGCAAGCCGTGGCCGCCACCGTGTTCCCCAAACCCACCGCCGCTTGGATGGACCTCTATTTGGCCGAACTCGGGGCGTGTTTGCGCGGCTGCGCGGGCGCGCGTCGTGCCGGCAGCATGGCCTTGGAGCTGGCTTACCTGGCGGCGGGACGGGTGGACGTGTTCTGGGCGCGCGGCATGGGGGCGTGGGATGCCGCCGCAGGTCGGCTGTTGATTCAGGAGGCTGGGGGAGCGTTCTGGACCCTCGATGGCGAGCCCTGGTGGCGTAGCCGTGCCGTGGCGGCGAGCGCGCCGGGCGTTGAAACGCTTTGGCAAAACCTCCTGCAAGACGCCGCGCAAACCCTCAAGTGAGGATGGACTGCTGGGCGATGCCCGCATCCACCAGCACGTGCTGGCCCGTCATGCCGTCGCTGTCCTGCGCGGCCAAAAACAACGTGGCCCGCGCGACATGGCCCGGGTCAAGGCGAATCTTGAGGCATTGCGCGTCGAGAAACTGCTGATCGGCCACTGGGTCGCGGTGCAAGGCATTTTGGCGCTCGGTGACGATGGCCCCCGGCACCACCGCATTGACGCGAATGCCCCGTGGTCCGAGCTCGCGCGCGAGTGTGCGCGTGAGGCCCAAAATGCCCGCTTTCGCGGTGGTGTAGCCCACCAAGTTCGGGCGCCCGCGCATCCAGCTCACCGAGCCCATGTTGATGATGCTCCCGCCCCCTGCCTCGGCCATGGCCGGCGCCAGCGCTTGAATGGCAAAGAAATAATGCTTGAGGTTGAGCGCGAGACGCTCGTCCCAAAATTCCGGCGTCACCTCCTCCATCGTGTGACGGTCATCGCGGCCCGCGTTGTTGACCAACACTTGGAATGCGCCGCCACGCTCAATCAACTGGCGCAGCAAGCGTTGGTAGGCGACGGCATCGCGCACATCGCACACGGCGTATTCGGGCCGAGGCAGGCCTGCTGCCGCGAGCTCTTGCATCAAGGCGTCGCCGCCGCCCTCGCGCGTGCCGCAAAACGCGACGCGGGCGCCCTGCCCGGCAAACGCCCGCACGAGCTCGGCGCCAATGCCCGAGCTGCCGCCACTGATGAACACGCGCGCACCGCGCAGCGACGGGTATTGGGCATAGCTCATGCAGGCTCTCCAGGCAAACGGGCGGGTAAGAAATCCGCCAAAGCCACCGGCAAGCCGGTGTCGATGCTGCGGTGTGCGGCCATGCCGGTGGCCACGCTGCGCAAACCCTCGGCCAAACTGATTTCTGCGGGCAAGCCCTCGCGAATGGCGTGCGCAAAGCGCTCATGCTCGATATAGGAGGCCCCAAAATGTTGACCGGCGTAGCGAATACGCGTGTCCCAAACACGGCGCACCGACACCCCGCGCCCGGTGCCCGAGGGCTGACCCCAGACCTCGCGCCGACCCCAATCTTCCCGGCGTCCGTGGCGCAGCGTCAGCGATGGCAACAGCGATTCGAGCTTGCCCTCGTCCCCCACCACCACCACGTGCTCGTTGTCCACCGAGTTCTCGGCAAACATGCACAAGTCGAGGCTCGCGCGCGCCCCACTGGGGTACTCCACGATCACGTAGGCGCTATCCAGAATATCGGGCACCCGACCGTCATAGCGCTCGTCCAAATGGTTCACGCGCTGACCGCCGGAAGCGAACACCCGGGTGGGGTGCTCGCGCAAAATGTGGTCCATCAAATTGAAGTAGTGGCAACACTTCTCCACCAAGGTGCCCCCGGTGTTGGCGCTGAAGCGATTCCAATCGGCCACCTTGGGGTAGAAGGGCTCGCGGTGCTCACGAATCGCCACTTGGTGCAAACGCCCGACCGCGCCCTCGTGCGCCATGCGAATGAGCTCGGCCACGGGGGGCATGTAGCGGTACTCCTGCGCCACCCACACCAAGGCCTGACGGCCTTCGGCCGCGCGTACGAGATCGAGGCCGTCCTCGATGCGGGTGACGAGCGGTTTTTCAATCAAGATGTGCATGGGGGTAGCCAGGGCTTGGCGCAAGATGCCCGCATGCGTGAAGTTGGGTGTGGCGATCACCACCGCATCACACAAATCGCTTTGCAGCAACGCCTCTGGCGTGGCAAACACCGTGGGCGGGTGATCAGGCAGCAGCGCCAAAGCGGCATCGAGGCTCGGGCGGTGGGTGTCGGCCAGCGCGGTCACGCGCACGCCGCCGAGCGCCTTGAGGTTTTCAATGTGCTCGCGGCCCATGCTGCCGCAACCAATGATGCCGTATCGAATGGGTTTCATAAACAAGACTTCGAAGAAGGTTCAGCCTTTGAGGCCGCCTTGGGTGAGGCCACTGACCACGCGCTCTTGGAACGAGGCGATCAGAATCGCCAGCGGCACGATGGCCACGATCAGCGCCGCCGAAATGATGGGCCAGGGAAACGAGAATTCGCCCTGATAGAGCGTGATGCCCACGGGCAGCGTGCGCATGCTTGCGCTTGCGTTGAGTGACAGGGCGAGGAGGAATTCGTCCCACGCGTTGACAAACGCCAAAATGCCGGCGGTGAACACCCCCGGCGCGGAGAGGGGCACCACCACGCGCCAGAGCGCGCCCAAGCGTGTGCAGCCATCGATCATGGCCGCGTTTTCCAAGTCGCGCGGAATGCTTTGAAAGAACCCCACCAGCACCAGCGTGCACACCGGCAAATTCAGCACGATGTAGGGCAAGACCAAAGCCGTGTAGGTGTTGAGCAGGTTGAGTGCGCGCATGGTCTCAAAGATGGGCACCAAGAGCGTGACCAGCGGAAACATGCTCGACGCCACGATGCAGGTGAGAATCAACTGCCGATGGCGTAAGTTCAAACGCGCGATGGCGTAGGCCGCGCAAGCCGAAACCAGCAAGGAGGCCACTGTCGCCACCACCGCCACCCACAAACTGTTCTTCATGTAGAGCAGCAAGGGCTGATCGGTAAAGGCCTGCACATAGTTTTGGAGTGTGGGGTTATCCGGCCACCAGGTGATGGGCTTTTTCACCAACTCGACCTCCACCTTGAGCGAGGTGAGCAAGATCCACAGCGCCGGGAAGAAGCCATTGACCACCACGATCCCTGCTGCGATCATGCGCAGGCCGCGCGCGGACCACAAGCCTTGCGCCATCATGCCTGGCTCCCGATGCGGCGCAGATAGATGGCCGTGACGCCCAACGAAATGATGAACATGAAGACCGCCAAAGTCGAGCCGTAGCCCACATCGAGGTAATCGATGGTGTTTTTGTGAATCAGCATGGCCAGGGTTTCGGTGGCGTTGCCCGGCCCCCCCTTGGTCATGGTGTAGGGAATGTCAAAGGTTTGCAAGGCCGTGATGGTGCGGAAGATGAGCGCCACCACAATGCTGGGCATGAGCATGGGCAGGGTGACCTGCCAGAACTGCTGCCAACGGGTGGCCCCATCGACTTCGGCAGCCTCGTACAAGGAGCGCGGAATCATCTGCAACCCCGCCAACAAAATGAGGGCCATGAACGACGAGGTTTTCCAGATGATGGTCAGGCAAATGGCCGTCATCGCCCAGTTTGGCCGCAGCAACCACATCACGGGTTCGGTGGTGGCCCCCAGGCGTCGCGCCACATCGTTGACCACACCATACTCGGTGTGAAAGAACCACGCAAATATCAATCCCGCAAACGACAAAGGCAGCGCCCAAGGCAAAAGCAAGGCCAGGCGTACCGGCCACTTGCGCCGAAACGGCAAGTTGGCGAGCAAGGCCAAGCCCAAGCCCACCACCAAGGCCCCGGGAACCGTGACCACGGTGATGAAGAGGGTGTTGCCCACCGCGTTCCAAAAATCGGCATCGCGCCAGACCAGAACGTAATTTTCCCAACCGATAAATTGGCCGCCCCGCCCCCCCGAGAGTCGCAGATCAAAGAAACTGTTCCAGATCAGCTTGCCGATGGGGTAGACCACGATGAGCGCCAAGAGCAAAAAAGCCGGCGCGAGCAGCACCCAGGCCAGCGTCCGATCGCTCGGATCCAGCCAGGAGGCCTTTGGACGGGACGTGGCCTGGGTCATGGGTTTAACGCATCACGCGGCTCAGGCGCGATTCGATCTCACCCACACCTTCTTCGGGTTTCTTGGTGCGCGCCAAGATGGCGCTGGTGGTCGTGCGCACCACGTCGCTCACCTGGCCATAGTCCTTGGAGAGCGGACGGCTACGTCCTGCAATCACGACATTGGCGGCATCCTTGAACCATGGCACGACGCGGGTGACGTCCGCATCGGTGTAAACCGACTGGTAGGTAGGCAAGAGTGAGCCCTCGACGGCCAAGAACTTGCTGGCTTGTGGCGTGGACATGAAGCGCACGAGCTTGGCCGCTTCCGCCTTGTTCTTGCTAAAGGCGCTTACCGCCCACTGCCAGCCGCCCACGCAAGTGGCGCTCTTGCCCCCAGCCATGGCGGGCAGGGGCATCACGCCCACTTTGCCTTTGACTTGGCTGTCGGCGTCATCCTTGAAGCGATCCCAGGCAAAGCCCCAGTTGATGGCAAACACCACCTGGCCCGCTTTGAACTCGCTCACGGTCACGGGCGTGGTGACCTCGGCAATGTTCTTCTTCAACACACCTTGGTCAACCATGTTGAGCCAGAGGTTCATGCCCTGGGTGGCGGCGGCCTTGTCGAGCGTCAGCTTGCCGTTGGCGTCGTTGAAATCCTTGCCCTGGCTCCAGTAAGGCAGGAGGAAGGTGCAGACCGCGCCCTCGATGGGCGCGCCCTGAATGGAGAGGCCTTGGAGGTTCGGGTTCTTCTCGCCCTCTTGCACCTTTTTGGCGGCAGCGGCGAGTTCGTCCCATGTCTTGGGTTCCTTGAGGCCGTATTTGTCGAGCAAGTCCTTGCGGTAGTACATGAACATGGCGTCGGCAAAGGCCGGCATAGCTGCGATCTTGCCGTCAATCACGTTGGCGCTGGCGTACACCGGCAAGTAGGGCTTCATGACTTCGGCGGGGTTGCCCAAGTACGCGTTGAGGGGCTCGAGCCAGCCCGCGCCAAAGTACTGCGCGGGGTTGACGATGTCGATCATGTAAATGTCGATGGCCGAATCCTTGGCGTTGAGCACGGTGCTCAGGTACTGGCGTTGCAGCTCGGAGGTGGCGCCACCGGTTTCGATGTCGATCTTCACACCAGGGTTGGCGGCTTGGTATTGGTCAAACAATTTGCGCATGAGGTCTGGGCGCTGGTTTTGCCCGCCAGAGAACACGCGCAGGTTGGTTTGCTGGGCCAAGCTCTGGCCCGCCACGAGGGTGGCGGTGAGGGTGGCCGCTAAGAGAAAACGACGTTTCATGGGAGTCTCCTTCGGTTGGTCTATCTATCGGGTTGAATTCACTTTTCACGCAAACCGTGGGTCTCCACGATTCGGCGCATTTTGTCGGCCTCGGCCATGGCGAAGCGGCGAAAGGCTTCGCCGTCGCGCCAGACCAAGGGGCTGTTGGCCGCTTGGGCGCGGGCTTTGTAGAGGGTGGTGTCGGTGGCGGCGCGGCAGGCGTCTTCGAGTTGTTGACGCAAGGCGGCGGGCAGGCCCTTGGGGGCGACCAAACCGCCCCAAACCGAGCCCCGCACGGGCAGACCAAGCTCCTTGGCGCTGGGCACTTGCTCAAAACCCGGCACCCGTTTGTCCGAGAGCGCGACGAGGGCGCGCAGCTGGTGTTGCACGGCCACCGGCGGGGTTTCGTTGAAAACCTGAATTTCGCCGTTCTTCAAGGGCACCACCATATCGCCCGTGCTCTTGTAGGGCACATGCAGCGCTTGCACGCCGTGGTGTTGCCACTGCTCCAAGGCACTGATGTGCAACGCGGTGCCCACTCCGGAAGAACCGTAATTGAAACGCCCCGAAGCCTGCTTGGCCGCACTCACCAAGGCGGCGTAGTTCTTATAGGGCGATTGCTCGGGCACCAGGGTGAGCAAGGGTACATCGTAGGTGCCGCAGATGTAGTCAAACCCGTCGGGCTGATAGCCCGTGTTGTCCCGCCGGGAGGGTTGGATGACAAGCGGGCCAATGGTGGTCATCGAGAGCGTGTAGCCGTCGGGGCGAGCCCGCGCGACTTGGGCCATGCCAATGGCCCCACCTGCACCCGCCGTGTTGACCACCACCACCGAGCCCCCCAACTGGCGCGAGAACTCATCGGCCAGAATGCGCGCCATGATGTCGGTGGTGCCCCCCGGCCCGAAGGGCACCACCATGGTGATGGGCCGCTCGGGAAAGCGCGCAGGCTGCGCCTGCGCCAGCGTGGCCAACCCAGCGGTGACCAAAGACCACAATACGTGGCGAAATTTCATGTGGGACTCCTTAAATTCAAGCCCGTGGCTTGGTCAAACAAATGCAGTTGCGCCGATTGCAAGTAAACCGTGATGGGGGTGCCGGGAGCGGCACGGAAATCTGCCCCACAGCGCGCCACGGCCTCGCCATCGCCCAAGCGTACCGTGACCAAGGTCTCTGCGCCCAGGGGCTCGATGATGACCACTTCGCTGGCAACCGACAGGGTATCGGCTTGGGGCTGCAACAAAATGTGCTCGGGCCGCACACCCAGATGGACCGCCTGGCCCGGCTTGGCCAAGGCGCGCAAGGCCGCCGGCAAGGGCACGCTTTGGGGCCCGAGTTGCACCCCGTCTGCGGTGACGGTTCCCGCGAGCAAATTCATCGGTGGCGAGCCGGTAAAGCCCGCCACGAAGTGGGCCGCCGGTTGGTTGTAAATCGCCTGGGGGGTGTCGTATTGCATGACGCGCCCGGCGTTGATCACGGCAATGCGATCGGCCAACGTCATGGCCTCGACCTGATCGTGCGTGACGTAAATGATCGTCGCGCCTAAACGCTGGTGAAGCTTCTTGATCTCGGTGCGCATCTCGCCGCGCAATTGGGCGTCCAGGTTGGAGAGCGGCTCATCGAACAGAAACACTTGCGGCTGACGCACGATGGCCCGGCCAATCGCCACGCGCTGGCGCTGCCCACCGGAGAGCGCCGCGGGCTTGCGATCGAGCAAATGGTCGATGCGCAAGAGGCGTGCGGCGTCCATCACGCGCCGGTCAATTTCGGCTTCCGGCGTCTTGCGCAAGCGCAGGCCAAACGCCATGTTTTCATAGAGGTTCTTGTGCGGGTAGAGCGCGTAATCTTGGAACACCATGGCAATGTCGCGCAGGCGTGGCGGCAAAGCGTTGACCACTTGCCCGCCAATCGCGATCTCCCCGCCGGTAATCTCTTCCAGTCCCGCCACCATGCGCAGCAAGGTGGACTTGCCGCAGCCCGAGGGCCCGACAAACACGCAGAACTCCCCCGCGCGCACCTCCAGATCGACTCCGTGCACCACGCGACCGGCACCGGGGTAACTTTTCTCCACTTGCCGCAGGGCCACCGCACTCATGGACGGCTCCTGGCATCGAGACAAACGAGGGGGCGCTCAAACATGCCGCTTCCTTTAGTAAATGGCGGGCTCGGGAGTGTCTCCCGTGCCTTGCAGAAAATCGAAGTCACACCCTTCGTGGGCTTGGGTGACGTGTTTTTGGTACAACCGCACAAAGCCTCGGGTGTAGGGCTTAGCCGGGGGTTGCCAGGCGGCACGACGGCGCGCGAGCTCAGCCTCATCCACCTCCAATTCCAGTTCACGCGCCGCGATGTCCATGCGCAGCATGTCCCCGTTTTGCACGAGGGCGAGCACGCCCCCGGCGGCAGACTCTGGGCTCACATGCAAGACGCAGGTGCCGTAATGGGTGCCGCTCATGCGCGCATCGGAAATGCGCACCATGTCGCGCACGCCTTGGTCGAGTAGCTTTTTCGGGATCGGCAGGTTGCCCCACTCGGGCATGCCGGGCGCACCAATCGGCCCCGCGTTGCGCAACACCAAGATGGTGTTCTCGTCGCAGTCGAGCGCGGGATCGGCACAGGCGGCATTCAGCGCGGCGGGCGAATCAAACACCAACACGCGGCCACGGTGCTTGAAAAACTTCTCGCTCGCGGCGCTGGGCTTGATGACCGCGCCGTGCGGCGCGAGGTTACCGCGCAAAACCGCTAGCGCGGGGGCGGTGCTCACCGGTCGATCCAGTGGGCGAATGACGTCGTCGTTCTGCGCGGTTCGGCCTGCCAAATTTTCACCCAAGGTGCGGCCATTGACGGTAAGACAATCGGTCTTCAGGTGCGCACGGATGCGGTTCATCAAGGCGGGCAAGCCACCCGCGTAGTGGAAGTCCTCCATCAAGCCCTCGCCACTGGGGAAGAGGTTGGCCAACACGGGGACTTGGCGCGCCATGGCATCCAAGTCCTGCAGCCCGTACGACACGCCGGCACGTCGGGCCATGGCCAAGAGGTGGATAGACGCGTTGGTCGAGCCCGCCATGGCCATGGTCACGGCCGCAGCGTTGTGGAATGCAGCGGGGGTGAGCAGTTTGGCCGGGGTGAGGTCCTCAAACACCATCGCCACGATGCGTTCACCACAGTCGGTGGCCATGCGCGGGTGCGCGGCGTCCATGGCCGGAATGGAACTGGCGCCCGGCAAGGTCAGCCCCAGTGCTTCGGCAATGCCTGCCATGGTGCTGGCCGTACCCATGGTGTTGCAGGTGCCTGGCGAGCGCGTCATGCGGCCTTCGAGTTGCACCCATTCGGCATCGCTTACCGCACCGGCTTGGTATTCGTCCCAGAACATGCGCGTGTGGGTGCCCGCACCAATGCGTCGTTCGGGTTGCCCCGCGCGCACGTAACGATCGTTGAGCATGGGACCGGCGGGGCAGAAGATGAAGGGCAGGCCCGCACTCGTCGCGCCCATGATCGTGCCCGGCACGGTTTTGTCACAACCGGCGAGCAAGACCACGCCATCCAAGGGCAAAGAGCGAATGAGTTCCTCCACCTCCATGGCGAGAAAGTTGCGATACAGCATGGTGGTGGGCTTGACCAGCACCTCGCCCAAGCTCATGGCGGGCAACTCAAACGGCATGCCCCCAGCGAGCAAAATGCCGCGCTTGACGGCCTCGGCACGCTCTCGCAAATGCGCATGACAGGGCGAGAGATCGCTCCAAGTGTTGATGAGCCCGATGATGGGCCGATCCATCACGTCTTCCCGACGCAAGCCCATTTGCTGAATGCGTTGGCGATGGGCAAAGGCACGCATGCCGCTCGCATTGAACCAGCGACGGCTACGCAAATCCGCAGTTGTTTTGGTCATGACCGATTCCGGAATCTTGTCAGGGTCTGATGTTAGCGGTAACATGATTTGAACCACAAGCTATTTTCATCCGGCAAAACCCTTGGACTCTGCCCCCCTTCCCCCGCGCCGTCCCCGTCGAGGCCATGGTCGTGTGACCTTGCACGACATCGCCGCCCGTGCAGGGGTCACCCGCATCACGGTGTCGCGTTACTTGCGCGAGCCCGAACGCGTGGCGGCCGAGACCGCGCAACGGGTGCAACAGGCGATCGACGCCTTGGGGTATGTGCCCAATGTGCAAGCCGGTCAACTCGCCAGCGGGCACTCCCGCCTGGTGGCCGCGCTCATTCCCAACATTGGGCACTCGATCTTTGCCGAAACCATCCAAGGTCTGATTGAAGGGCTGGACGGTTCGGGCTACGAACTCATGCTCATGTCGTATGCCTACTCGCTCGAGCGCGAGGTGGAGCAACTGCGTGCGGTGCTGGGCTGGCACCCGGCGGCGCTCATTGTGACGGGGCGTCAACATCTGCCCGCCACGCACCACTTGCTGCAACAAGCCGTCGCACATGGCACGCCGGTCTTCCAAATCTGGGATCACGCGCGCCCCAAGCACCCCGCAGGCTGGGTGCAAGTGGGCTTTGACCATCGCGAGGTGGGCGCCCAAATGGCCGAGCACCTCATGGCGTGCGGCCACCGCGCCTTGGCATTCGTTGACAGCGGCGTGGTCGAAGACTTTCGGGCGCACGAGCGCGCCCAAGGCTTTGTGCATGCGGCGCGTCAAGCCGGCCTCGTGGCCCCCCTTCTGAACGCCAACTTGGGTGACCCCACAGAGGCCGGGCGCGCTGCCCTGCACGAATTGCGTCAAGCGCATCCCCACGTGCGGGCGGTGGCATTTGCCAACGATCAATTCGCCCTGGGGGCTTTGCTCGAAGCCCAAACCCATGGGCTTGAGGTGCCGAAGGATTTGGCCGTGCTTGGCTTTGGCGACTTCCCCCTGGGCGCTCAGATCGCCCCAGGGCTCAGCACCCTGCGTCCGCCGCGCGTGGAGATTGGTCGCACCACCGCCGAGATTTTGCGCCAGCGCCTCTTGCATGGCCAGTCGCCAACCGACTGCCACTTGCCCTGCGCGCTGGTGGTGCGCGGCAGCACCGCGGCCAACACTCAAGCCAAGGTGTAGCGTTCGCATAAGGCCTCAAATGCCGCACATTGCGGGTCATGCCCCGTCTCGGCTTGCAGAATGCGCGCCACAGCCGCAGCCATGCGCCGCGCCTCACGGGCATCCAAAAACAGCGCGCGCCAGCGCCGCGCCAACACGTCTTCCACCGTGATGGCCCACTCCTCGCGAGCGGCAAAGCGCACCATGGCCTCAGTCAAGCCCATGCCCAGCGGTTGGTCGGCTCCCGCCAAGCGCGCCACGTCCGCTTGCGCCGTCCCATACAAATGCGGCCCCGGCGGCAGCGCCAACGACACCGCCGCCGCACCGGGCAGTGCCCCCACGAGGGGCGCGCGCAAGCTCTGCGGCGCCGCACGTGCGGGCAAAGCCCCGGCGGCCACACAGGCGGCGAGCGTGTCCTCGGCCATGACGCGAAACGTGGTCCACTTGCCCCCCGTGATGCTGATCATGCCGTTGGCCTCGCGCACCAGGGTGTGTTCGCGCGAGAGTGCTTTGGTCTCTTGCCCCGCTTGTTGGGCGACGAGCGGGCGCAAACCCACCCACACACTTTTGACATCTTGGCGCGTGATGGGCTGCTGGAGCACCTGTGCTGCTTCTTGCAGAATGAAATCCACCTCGTGCGCAAATGGTTCCGGGTCCTGCGGCAAATCGGTGCGCGGGGTGTCGGTGGTGCCGAGCACCAAGGCCCCCAACCAGGGCACGGCAAAGAGCACGCGTCCATCGCGGGTACGCGGCACGAGCAGGGCTTGTCGCGTGGGCATGAAGCGCTGGTCCACCACCACGTGCACGCCCTGACTGGGCGAGACCAGGCGCTGCGCATCCGGCGCGCTTTGCGTGCGCAACTGGTCCACCCACACCCCCGTCGCGTTCACCACCGCGCGGCTGCGCAAGGCCAGCGTGCGCCCCGAGATGGCGTCGCAGGCATGCACGGTGTGCAAGCCTTGCGCGTCGGGCGGCGTGACCGCCGTGACCCGGGTGTGGTTGAGCAGCAGCGCCCCCGCGCGAGCGGCCGTTTGCGCCAGCGCCAGGGCCAAACGGGCGTCCTCAAACTGGCCGTCCCAATACTGCACCCCATTGCGCAAGCCCGCCGCACGCAAGCCCGGCAAGGCCGCCAACGTGGCGTGCCGATTGAGCCAGCGCGTGGGCCCGAGACCGGCAGTGCCGGCGAGGACGTCGTAGAGCTTCAAGCCCAGCGCGTAAAGTGGCGTGGACCATGCGTTGTAGCTGGGCATGACAAACGCCAGGGGCTGGGCCAAATGCGGCGCCATGGCCATGACCACCGAGCGCTCCCGCAACGCCTCACGCACCAAACCCATGTTGCCCTGCGCCAAATAGCGCACCCCGCCATGGAGCAGCTTGGTCGAACGCGACGAGGTGCCACTGGCGAAGTCGTGCCCCTCCAACAACGCCACCCGATGGCCGCGCAAGGC
>JACCED010056519.1_pt1 | contig 13944 bp, 17 predicted proteins | sample 7455021 | NCBI WGS metagenome assembly JACCED01 (sample SAMN15323456, study PRJNA562643) | freshwater metagenome | isolation source: river surface water | place: USA:Blue River Watershed | collected 2017-08-19 | reverse complement strand
TATCGAGAGTGATTATGTACTAGTATTAAGTACACAAATTAGAGATTCATTTTTTGTATTAAAGGTTCAATCTTATCGCTATCTTGGCATCCTAAAATTTTACGTGCGGCAGGTTTAAGTTTTTCTAAGTTGCTTTGTAATACTTGATGCTTCACGCTCAGGATATGAGATGGGTGCATAGAGAATTGACGTAAACCAAAACCTAATAATAAGCGCGTGAGTTTCGCATCACCAGCCATCTCACCACAAACGGATACTTTCTTGCCTAGTTTTAAGCCAGCTTTAATGGTCATTTCAATGAGTTTTAAAATGGCTGGATGTACTGGGTTGTAAAGATGTGAAACAGCGTCGTCTGTACGATCAATCGCAAGTGAATATTGAATTAAATCGTTAGTGCCAATCGATAGAAAATCAAGTTCTTTTGCAAATGCTTCTGCACATAATGCTGCCGCTGGAATTTCTATCATGCCGCCGATCTGAACATTTTCATTAAATGCAATTTTTTGGGCACGTAAACTTTGTTTGGCACGCTCGATAAGTAGTTTTGTTTGGCGTAATTCAGTAATCGATGACAGCATTGGAATCAATATTTGGATATTACCAAATGCAGTTGCGCGTAATAATGCACGTAACTGAATGTGAAACATTTGCGGCTCGGCTAAGCACAATCTGATTGCACGTAAACCTAATGCTGGATTAGTACAGCTGCGCTCTGTGTCAGCATTAACTTCTTTATCAGCACCTAAGTCTAATGTACGAATTGTTACAGGCTTACCATCCATTTTCTCGGCGACGGTTCGATAAGCTTTAAACTGTTCTTCTTCATTAGGCGCCTCACGTCTATTCATGAATAAGAATTCTGTTCTGTATAGACCAATGCCAGCTGCGCCAGAAGCTTTTACCTGAACGATATCTTCAGGGACTTCAATGTTGGCGAACAAATCAATGGCAGTTCCGTCTAGGGTGACTGCTTTGTTGAGCTTAATGCGCTTGAGTTTTTGCTGCTCAAGTTCCCACTGCTCTTGTCGGAGTTTGTATTCTGCTAATGCGTCTTTATCAGGGTCAACGATGACGACACCTTGGGTACCATCGACAATGATTAATTCGCCGTCATGGATTAAGGCTCGAGCACGCTGCAGTGCAACAATAGACGGAATATTTAAACTGCGCGCAAGAATTGCTGTATGTGAAGTTGCTCCACCAACATCGGTAACAAAAGCGGCAAATTGGTGTTGTTTAAACTGAATTGCATCAGCTGGTGAAATGTCATGAGCAACTAAAATAATGGCTTTTTCTTGCTCTAGAAGTGCTACTTGGCTGGGGCGACCAAGTAAAACTTTGATGATTCGTTCAACAACTTGAATTACGTCATGTTTACGTTCGCGTAGATATTCATCTTCAATTTGGTCGAATTGCTCGACGATGAATTCCATTTGTTGCTTAATAGCCCATTCGGCATTGCAACGGTCACTTTGAATAATTTTTTTAGGATCTTCAGCTAAAGTGTGGTCGTTCAGTATCATCAAATGCGTGCTGATGAATGCTGAAAGTTCAGCTGGTGCACGGCTTGGTAATTGTGCACGTACTGCCTCTAAATCCTGGCTGACCGTTTGAATTGCTTGATCAAACCGAGCAATTTCTTGATCAATGAGTTCGGCGGGGACGCGGTAGTGTACGACCTCCAAAAGTGCGTGCGAAACCAAGTGTGCATGGCCAATAGCAATGCCGCTTGAGACACCTACACCATGAATAGAAAAACTCATTATTCGGGCTCACCAAACCGATTGTTAATTAAAGCTAGAAGTGCATCCATTGCAATGGCCTCATCTGCACCATTGGCCTCTATCGAAACGATACTGCCTTTGCTTGCTGCTAGCATCATGACACCCATGATGCTTTTTGCATTCACTTTGCGGCCATTACGCTCGATAAAAATTTCGCTAGAAAATTGACTGGCAGTTTGTGTAAGTTTTGTTGAAGCTCTTGCGTGCAAACCGAGTTTATTGATGATTTCTATTTCTTGTTTCATCTAGTCATTTCCTTACACACTTCTTCTGTAAAATTAATTACCCCTTCTTGTCCGCCACTCAATGCTTTTTCAGCAAGTTTTGTAATGTCGCCATTTCGATAAGTGAGTGCTCGGACGAGCATAGGTAAATTAACCCCTGCAATACCTTCAACATAATTGGGTTTAAGTAATTTACCAACGATGTTACAAGGCGTAGCTCCATAAATATCAGATAGGATTAATACGCCATCGCCTTCATCTAATTCAGCGACCATTTTTTGCATGGCTGGCAAAATAACCGTTGGATCATCTTTAGTTTCGATGCCAAATTGTTGCAGTAATGGAGGTTTACTTCCCATGACGTGGGTCGCGCAATCAATGAGGCTTTCCCCGAGCTTGCCGTGAGCGACAATCATGATACCGATCATAATGACAATTCCAATTCTCTATGCCTGATTAATACTTGCTGATTCTGTTTTGAAAAATGTTTACCTAACTCTTCAACAATGTGTACGGAACGATGTTGACCGCCAGTGCAGCCAACCGCAATTGTTAGGTAGCTTCGATTTTCTAATATGAAGCTTGGCAACCAGCGAGTGACAAAATTTTGTATGTCTTGATACATGTCGTGAACTAGCGGTTCTTTTTCTAAAAAAGCCTTTACTGGCGCATCCCTGCCAGTCATTGGCCGGAGAACTGGATCGTAATGTGGGTTAGGTAAACAACGTACATCAAATACGAAATCTGCATCAAGAGGAATGCCGTGTTTAAAACCAAAAGAAGCAAACAATAAAGTAATGCTACTGTTTTCATGCGCTACAAAATCTTTAACCCAGCCACGTAAAGTGTTGGCACTTAAATCGCTGGTATCTATATGGTGACCAAGTTCAGCTAGCGGTGCTAGTAAAGTACGTTCTTGTTTAATGCTTTCAGCAAGCGTCATTTCTCCACTACTGAGTGGGTGGCGACGGCGTGTTTCACTAAAGCGTTTTACCAAACTTTCAGTGGTCGATTCTAAAAATAAAACCTGAACGCTAATACCTTGCGCTTTTAATTTTTGGATATTTTCAGGTAAAGCTTCAAGTGCGGCGCTTCGCGTATCAGTGCTAATGGCAACAAGCTTTTGGATCCCTTTTAGATTCTCAACAATTTGCGGCAAGAGCGTTGCCGGCAGATTATCAACACAATAATAGCCTGTATCCTCAAGAGCTTTGAGGACTACGCTTTTTCCGGAGCCTGATAGCCCAGTCACGATAATCAGTTGCATATTATTTTTTGCTCGTTGCTTTTAAATTGTTTTTAATTTCGCGCTGTTGGCGCTCCATAAATTGTTTGGTGCCATTAACACCACGTAATAACAGCATGTGATTGCGTACAGCAACTTCCATTAGGACAGCAATGTTACGGCCTGCTGCAACTGGAATAACAACCTTAGGGATACGCACACCTAAGACCATTTCATGTTGTGATTTAATATTTAGCCTATCTAATAGTTGCGGCTCCATTAAATCAGCCATTTCCAATTGAATAATTAAATCGAGTGGCTTAGTTGGTTTGACAGAGCTATCACCAAACAGTGCACGTATATTTAAAATTCCCAAACCACGCACTTCTAAAAAGTCTTGAAGTAAAGCTGGACATCGACCTTCTACTCTTTCTGGAGATACGCGATAAAAATCGACGATGTCGTCAGCAACCAAACGATGTCCGCGTGAAATTAATTCAAGTGCTAATTCGCTTTTACCAATTGCAGGGCTGCCTTTAATCAGCACACCGAATCCTTGAACTTCGATAAATACGCCATGAGCACTTGTTGATTCAGCAACGGCTTGCGCTAAGTAATGGCTTAAGATATCCATTAAGCCAGGACTGCGTAATGGAGAGGTGAATAGTGGTGTTTGGTAAGTGTCTGCTGCTTCTATTAATTCCGGAGGAGCTTTTTCCCCGTTTGCAACAATAATGCCGGCTAAGTCTGTCGAGAATAAGTTTTTAATCGCGACTTGTAGCTCAATGCTATTTAATCCTCGCAAGTAATCCATTTCGGCACAGCCTAAGACTTGCACGCGGTTGGGATGTACAAAATTAAGATGGCCGATTAGCGCCAGCGAAGGTTTAGATACAGTTTCGCTAGTGAGTGCATTATCTCCACCAGACTTCCCGGCTACCCAGGTCAATTTGAGTTTTTTGCGAGTATCTTGGTAGAGCTGATTTACGCTAATTTCGGCCATCTTCTTAACCTGCTAAATTAAATAAAATTACTCGGCTGCTTGATGTTTTACTGCACCATTTGCTTTGTGATGGTCAGTATGTTTTTCTTTGTACTTCAACACTTGGCGATCTAATTTATCAGCTAATAAATCGATTGCGCTATACATATTCTCATCGCTAGATTCAGCATGCAAATCGTTGCCTGGAACATGAATGGTTGCTTCAACTTTCTGAACCAATTTTTCCACCGTTAAAGTCACTTTTACATCAATCATATGGTCAAAATGATTGCTTAGCTTAGACAGTTTGCTCTCGATATATTCACGTAATGAAGGAGTGATTTCTAAATGGTGCCCAGTTAAATGTAAGTTCATGATTAACTCCTCTTGGTGGTTATGCAAATCTTACAAAGATTTGCGTTGGTTAGCCGCGGGTATATTGAGAGACTCGCGGTACTTGGCTATCGTTCTTCTTGCGACAACGATACCTTGTTTGCTTAGCACTTCAGTAAGTTGATTATCTGAAAGCGGCTTTTTAGGATTTTCTTCTGCAATCATTTGTTTAATTAGTGCGCGAATTGCAGTTGCTGAACAAGCACCACCAGCCTCTGTTGCTACGTGGCTACCAAAGAAATATTTCAGCTCGTAAACTCCGCGCGGTGTAAGCATATACTTTCTTGTTGTAACTCTAGAAATCGTAGACTCGTGTAAATCAAGTTCGTCAGCAATCTCTCTTAATACAAGAGGTCGCATGGCGATATCACCATGTTCGAAAAAGTTTATTTGCTGATCAACAATCGCTTGTGACACTCTTAGGATTGTTGAAAAGCGTTGTTGGATATTTTTAATCATCCATTTAGCTTCTTGAATTTGACTGCTTAAGTATTGACTTGAGCTGCCACGATTACGCTTTAATATATTGGCATACATTTCGTTGATACGTAATTTTGGCACTACATCATCATTCAAGCTAGCTAACCATACGCCACGTATTTTTTTAACTATGACTTCATGTTGAATATAGTGCCCTGAAGCAATTTTGCTAAAGTTCGCACCTGGTCTTGGGTTCAGTGTTTTAAGTATATGTTGAACAGACCTCAATGTCTCGTCATTACAATGTAATAGTTTTTTTAATTTTGCATAATCTCTGGATGCGAGTGCAGGCAAGTGATGCTCGGCAACGGTAATTGCAATATTTCTATTAGGGGTGTCTTCTGAAAGCATTTGCAGTTGAAGTGCTAAACATTCAGATAAGTTTCTTGCGCCAACGCCTATCGGATCCAAATGTTGGATATGTTTAAGTGCTGTTTGTAGCTCTAGCAAATCAATCTCTAGTTCTTCTGGTAATAGTTCACTAAGCTCTTCTAAAGACTGCTCCAAATAACCATCTTCATTGATAGCATCAACCAAATACTGTGAAAGCGTTTGATCGCGCTCAGAAAGCTGCATCAAATGAAGCTGGCTAATTAAATGTTCTCGAAGTGTTGGTGCTTCAGCTTCTTGAAAAGTGTAATCGCCATCGTCGTCATTATGATTATTTTCTTCCCATCGTTGATGACTGCTGACACCAAAATACTCGTCCCCAGTGAAGTCTTGCGGATAATCTTGCTGCGATGACTCTGCTGTTTCTTTTGACGCACTTGTTTCTAACGTTTGATGGCTAGGGCTGAAAAACTCAGTATTTTCTGATCCATCATCATTTTTGTCTGTCCGCTCTAGTAGCGGATTTTCTTGCAAGATGGTTTCTAATTCTTGGTTAAGCTCTTGTGATGAGAGCTGCAATAAGCGAATTGATTGTTGCAGCTGCGGTGTTAACGCTAGGTTTTGTGAAAACTTAAGTTGTAAGCTTTGTTTCATAACGCAATCGCGAAAATGGATTTCATTAAAGTCTGAAATCCTGACCGAGGTAAACTTCTCTTACACTTGGGTTATTGATAATTTCTGTTGGTGTTCCTGATGCAAACACCCGCCCCTCATTCACAATATAAGCGCGATCACAAATACCTAAAGTTTCTCTAACATTATGGTCTGTAATGAGCACCCCAATATTGCGTTTTTTCAGTAGGCGAATGATTTTTTGAATATCAATGACGGCAATTGGATCAATACCGGCGAATGGTTCATCTAGTAAGATAAAGCTCGGATCATTCGCTAGGCATCGTGCAATTTCAACGCGACGTCTTTCGCCGCCAGATAAGCTCAGCGCTAAACTATTTCGAATGTGTGTGATGTGTAAATCGTTTAAGAGTGTTTCAAGTTTTTGCTTTTTAGCTTCGTCAGTTAACTCTTTGAGTTCTAATATGGCTAAAATATTTTCAGCAACTGTCATCTTTCTAAAGATAGATGGTTCTTGGGGCAGGTAAGAAAGCCCCATTTTTGAACGCTGATGGATAGGTAAGCGACTAATGTCTTTTTGGTTAAGAATAATGTGCCCGGCATCAGATGGTACTAAGCCTACAATCATATAAAAGCTAGTTGTTTTGCCTGCGCCATTTGGGCCTAATAAGCCAACTACTTCACCACTATCAATTTTCAATGAAATATCTTGAACAACAGTGCGCGCTTTATATTGTTTGCGTAAATTTTGTACAATCAGTTCGCTCATTTTTTGCCGTATTCTTAATTTGTTTTAACGGGATTGTCGGTCGTAACAGATTTATTTTTTGGTTGAATAATCGCTTTTACGCGACCTGTAGGTGTTGCGCTAGTGGCTGATTTAGGGCCGCCACCAATTACTTCTGAATATTCAGCATTTGCGTCATACATGATGTAGTCGCCATGCACGATATCCTCTGCACGCTTTACCCAAGCTTTGGTATAAAGCTGGATTTTATCCATGCGGCCATCGTACTCAATGCGCTCAGCACTACCTTCCATATATTCATTTTTACCTTCACGTTTTTGCTTGAAAGTAGTAGGGTTGCCGTAAGAAGTGCCATGTTGGAATCCGCCTGCGTCTTCACGAACCACTAACTTGTCGGCATGAATCACCAATGTCCCTTGGGTTAAAATCACATTTCCTGTGTAGATGCTGGTTTTTTTAGCATCATTCATTGTCACAGTATCTGCCTCTAGCTCGATAGGCTGATCTTTATCTGCTTTTTCAGCATGAGAGATGAATGAAAATATACTTAATACAAATGTGATTAAGTAGAGCTGAAATTTACGCATAATTTCTCCGAGTTAACGCTTCTTTTTCTTAGTGTCAGCTGGTATTTTGCTGGGTTTATTTTTATGTTGTAAAGCAGTGTCTTTTTCATTCGCTTTTTTATTGGGCGATTCAGTCTTTATTGATGCAGGTTTCTCGTAATGCACTTTAACATTCTTAAGCAATGTAAATGTTTCTTGCCCTTTGTCATAAATCATTCCTGTGCCACGAATGACTGTTTTTGATCCCTGTGTAATGACTACCGCACTATCTGTTTTTGCAATTTCTTGCTTGGCAAATATTCTTAAATAATCTGTTGTTAGTCTTACATCTGGTCGATTAGCATTGGCTTGTTTGAATACCACCACTTTATTATTAAATTCTACTTGTTCTCCATTGCTGGAGATTTGACCTTTTTGCGCTTCAATTTGAGTGGAGGGTTTATTCTCAGTGAACTGCGTAAATCTAGGTCTCGTTAAAAATGTACTATCATCGTCTGGATAATGATGCATTGACGTTGCCGCCAACATAGTTTTTATATTTCCATTCACATCGGTTTTTGTTGTGACGAAATTCTCTAAAAAATAATCAGGATCGTGCCGTAAGCTCGCTTTACTCTTATGCAAAGGAGCTTTGACTGTAGACTCAATCCAAAAAGAGATTAAAGCTAATAGCGTTAATACGATTAGTGGAAATAAAATTGTATTGCGACCATACATCTTTTATTTATCGTTTCTGTGTTGCATAGATGCTTACTTTAAAAACTGAGCCATTTGGGCGTCAAAAGTACCTTGAGCTTTCATGATTAATTCACAAAGCTCTCGAACTGCGCCATGGCCAGCTTCCCTACTAGTAACGTAATGTGCATAATCTTTTACCAAGGGCATCGCGTGAGGTACTGTTACTGCTAAGCCTGATCGGCGCATCGGTGGAATGTCAATCACATCGTCACCCATAAATACGCACTCTTCCGGAAGTACGTTTAAATCTTTGATAATGTCGTTAAAAGCATCTAATTTGTCCTCAACGCCTTGGTAAACGTTCTCTATTTTGATATTTTCAGCACGCTTGGTTACAACTTTTGAGGTTCTACCTGTCACAATTGCCATTTTTAGGCCGGTGTTTCTCAGAAGCTTGAGACCTAAACCATCTTGAGAATGAAAGTTTTTATATTCCAAGCCGTCATCACCAAGCATCAGGCCGCCATTGGTCATTACGCCATCAACATCAAAAATTACTACTTTAATTTTCTTTGCACGTTCTTCAATTGATAATTCAGTTGAGTTCAAATCAAACCACCTTTGCGATAAGTAAATCGTGCATATTGAGTGCACCAACTAATTCACCCTGCTGATCAACAACCAGTAAGGCATTAATTTTTCTTTCTTCCATTATTTCTACAGCTTTAACAGCAAGTTCGTTTGCTTGAATGTATTGAGGATTGGGGTGCATGATATCCCTAATCTTGGTATTGTCGATATTGATACCACTTTCAAAAGCGCGCCGTAAGTCACCATCTGTAAAAATACCAACGGCTTTATTAGCATCCACAATTGCGGTCATTCCCAAGCCCTTGCGAGACATTTCCAGTAGCGCATCTTTTAAGCTGGCGTTCAGGGCAACTTTAGGAATGTTTGTACCTTGTCGCATGATATCTTTTACGTTGATGAGTAACTTTCGACCAATACTTCCACCTGGGTGAGAACGAGCAAAATCTTCTGCGGAGAATCCACGTTGATTAAGTACGGCTAAAGCTAATGCATCACCTAAAGCTAATGATGCTGTTGTGCTTGCAGTTGGTGCTAAACCTAGTGGGCATGCCTCTTCTGTAACGGCAGCATCTAGGTGGATGTCGGCTTGGTGAGCTAATGTTGAATTTGGGTTGCCTGTAATGCTAATTAGTTTTGCACCCATACGTTTTAGTACGGGCAGTATTGTGAGAATTTCATCACTTTCACCAGAATTGGAAAGTGTAATCACAACATCATCTTTTGTAATCATGCCAACGTCGCCGTGGCTAGCTTCTGCCGGGTGCATAAAAAAAGCTGGCGTGCCGGTGCTTGCGAGTGTTGCTGCAATTTTGTTAGCAATATGACCAGATTTGCCAATACCACTCACCACAACACGACCCGGGCATTGTAAAATAAGGGTAACAGCACGAGTGAAATTCTCATCAAGTCTATGAGCAAGAGCTTCTACCGCTGCCGCCTCAATTAAAAGCACCTCTTTTGCAAGTGCAATCGGCGTTTTAATGGCGTTAGTTTTTTGTAATGATGATTTTTCCATACATGCCAAGTATAAAAGGGAATGTCTCACGAATAAAGGATAGAAATGCAATTAAAGCCTACTTTTCGCATAGTCGGCATAAAAATTGCATGATTTAATTCAAAATGCACGATACCCTTCCAGTCATATTAGCTTTACTCACTAGTGCAGTGCTTGCCGTTGCCCTTTTTAGGGTGTTGCGTTTGCCTGCAATGTTGGCTTATTTTTTGGTTGGCCTGCTGATTGGTCCTAATAGTTTTGGACTAATTGACGACACTGAATCAACCAGCCAATTAGCTGAGTTCGGTGTTGTTTTCTTAATGTTTAGCATTGGTTTGGAATTTAGCTTAGCCCAGCTCTACGCAATGCGACGTATTGTGCTTGGTTTAGGTGGCTTGCAAGTCATTATTACCATGGCTGTGGTGATGATGGTTTCTGTCAGTCTTGGGTTGAGCTGGGAGACTTCGCTGGTTGTTGCTGGTGCGATTGCGATGTCCTCAACAGCCATTGTTTCAAAAATGTTGGTTGAGCGATTGGATTTAAACTCTCGTCATGGCCGCCTAGCTATCGGCGTTTTGTTATTTCAAGATATTGCCGTAGTTCCTCTACTTGTTTTAATTCCTACAATAGCAACACCCGCTGAGTCACTCACTTACTTAATTGGAATCGCCCTTATTAAAGCGGCTGTGTTGTTGGGTGTATTGTTTGTATTTGGTAAAAACATCATGAATCGTTGGTTTGGCATTGTTGCCAGACAAAGATCTCGTGAGCTATTTGTGATGAACGTATTGATGGTAACGCTGTTATTAGCTTTCGTTACTAAAATGGCAGGCTTGTCTTATGCCCTAGGTGCATTTATCGCTGGCATGTTGATTTCTGAAACTCGATTCCGTTATCAGGTTGAGTCAGATATTGCTTCATTCCGCGATATTTTGATGGGGCTTTTCTTTATCACTATTGGGATGTTGTTAGACGTGCGTGAATTGATTGCGCATTTGCCAATTGTGACTTTAGTCGTAATTGGGATGATTGTTTTTAAATCTCTAGTGATTGCAGTCCTAGCAAGAGCTTTCAAGTATGAGCCTGGAGTTGCAGTGCGTGCTGGCGTCACTTTAGCCCAGGCCGGTGAATTCTCTTTTGTGCTACTTTCACTTGGCAGCGAGCATCACATCATTAGTGGTGCGGTGTTACAAATTGTATTGGGAGCCTCACTCATTACCATGGTGATTGCACCTTTTATTATTCAGCATAATTTAAAAATCGCGGAGTTCTTTGCGCGTAGTTATACCCGTAATCGTAAACATCAAATTGAAGATATTGCCCATGCTGGCGATCAGTTAAAAGACCACGTCATTATTTGTGGTTTCGGTCGAAGTGGACAGTACTTAAGTCGTTTCTTAAAAGAAGAAAAGATCCCTTTTATTGCGCTTGATATTGATCCTGCCCGGGTGCAAGAAGCAGCAAGCGCAGGTGAGCAAGTGATGTATGGCGATGCGGGTAAACGTATCGTTTTAAATGCGGCTGGTGGTGCTCGCGCTAAAGCACTAATTATTAGTTACGATGATCCTCCATCAGCGATTAAGATTTTGCACTTAGTGAATGATTACTTTCCTGGGTTACCAGTCGTAGTAAGGACTGTTGATGATACTAATATGGAAAGATTCCGTGATGCCGGTGCATCAGAGGTTGTTCCCGAAGTGCTAGAAGGAAGCCTAATGCTTGCCTCTCATGCACTTGTTTTACTTGGTGTGCCATTGAATCGTGTGGTGAAGCGAATTCGTGTGTTCCGTGAGGAACGCTACAAAATGTTTAAAGGATTCTTTCATGGTATTTCAGATGGCGATGAAGCAGTTGAGCGCTCAGTTCCGAGATTGCACTCTGTGCCTGTTAATGCATTGGCACATTGCATAGGTATCGCCATTAAAGATATTTATTTTGGCGAGTGTAAGGCTGAAATTACGGCTGTTCGAAGAAACGCCCATCCAGTTGAAGTCAGCCCAGATTTTGTTTTTGCAGAAGGCGATGTTGTGGTCCTTTTGGCTAAGCCGCATGACCTTGTCTTGGCTGAGAAAATTTTACTCACAGGCAAAGGAGTATGAGTAAACACGTCGTCATCGTAGGCGGCGGCATTGTTGGGTGCATGACAGCCATGGAATTGGTTGATCGAGGCCATCGTGTCACCATTGTTGAGCGCAATCAAATTGCCAGTCAAACTTCAGGGGAGTCATCTTGGGCGGGTGGTGGCATTGTCTTTCCATTATTACCTTGGATGTATTCTGAGCATGTTAATGCGCTGACTCGGTTTGGTGCTGAAAAATATCGCGAAATTTGTGAGAGACTTGAGCGTGAAACAAATCATCCTACCGGTTTTCATCAGTCAGGTTTTTTAATCCTACCGAATTTTGATTCTCAACTTGCTTTAAGCTGGTGTGAGCAAAATCAAGTTGAAGTTGAGTCGGTTAAGGCAAGTCAATTTGAGGGTATTTCAAGTCAAGATCAAAATGCTTTGTGGCTTCCTAAAGTTTGTCAGATACGCCCACCTTATTTGATGCAGGCATTGCGTCTTTGGTTAGAGCAGCATCAGGTAACTTTATTAGAAAATACCGAATTAAGTCCCTTGCAAGAATTAAGTGAATTAAAAGATTGGAAAACCTTAGATGGTAGAACAATAAGTGCTGATCAATTTATAGTCACATCAGGCGCCTGGAGTTTTCAATTATTAAAGGACGTTGCTAGTCAACTCAGCATTAAGCCAATGCGAGGTCAAATTCTGTTGTATCAGCCAAACAAAAACTTAAATCAAATTGTCTATAAAAATGGCTTTTATATGATTCCACGCCCTGATGGATATTTGTTGGCTGGTAGTACTCTGGAAGATGTTGGTTTTGATAGTTCAACAACGGAAGAGGTGCGCCTTGAATTGGCAACTAAAGCCGAAGCAATTATGCCTGCATTGAAAGAAATGCCTATTATCAAACATTGGAGCGGTTTGCGCCCGGGCACACCAGAAAACCTCCCTACAATTTCAGCGCATCCAACGATTAAAAATTTATATCTAAATACTGGGCATTTTAGATATGGATTAACGATGGCGCCAGCAAGTGCAAAATTGATTTCTGATCTAATAGATGGAAATAAGCCATTTATTGATGCAGATCCCTACAAGTTATAATCTTTTAATGGTTTTTATAAAATAGAAGTGAGGTTGTATTATGGCTTTTTGTCCAGAATGCGGTAATCAAGTAAGTGATAAAGCTGTTATCTGCACCAAATGTGGAGTGCCTTTATCTGGAAGTTTGGTAGGTGTTTCTGATAAAGAATTTGTTCCTGCTTTATTGCTCTGTTTATTTTTAGGTTCTTTGGGTGTTCACCGTTTTTATGTGGGTAAGGTTGGTACTGGAATCTTAATGTTATTAACTCTAGGTGCTTGTGGTATTTGGACCTTGATTGATTTTATTATGATACTTACGGGCAGTTTTAGAGATGCTCAAGGTTTACAGCTTAAAAAGTAATCAGTTAATAGAGCTAATGACTTTAGTTCTATTAACTTTATTGGCTTTGCTTGCGTGGTTAATGCCTGATTGGCTAAACCAAATTTCACCACCCTGTTTATTCAGCCATTTTTTCGATTTTAATTATTGCTGGGGCTGTGGTTTAACGCGGGCAACAATCGCTTTGTTGAATGCGAAATTTTTAGCCGCTTGGCAATTAAACGCCTTGGTTTTTATTGTTGTCCCGCTAATTGTTTTTGAATATTCGAGATTGTTAAAACGTGCACTGCGTCGCGTATTAGTCGTTTTTCCAATGCCCCGATTTACCGCCTTGTTTTTCAAGTAATTTGATTTCACTGATGATCATGCCGCGATCGACGGCTTTCAGCATGTCATAAATGGTAAGTAATGCAACGCTGGTGGCAGTTAGCGCCTCCATTTCTACCCCAGTTTTTCCGGTACATTCTGCAATCACTTTGCATAAAATGCTGTTGTTTGCTTCTTGAATGTCAAATTCCACGCTAACCTTGCTTAAGCTAATCGGGTGGCATAAAGGAATTAAATCTGCAGTTCGTTTTGAAGCTTGAATGGCAGCAATTCTTGCAATGCCAAGTACATCGCCCTTTTTTGCATCGCCTTGCATAATTAATTTCAGAGTTGCGGGCAGCATTTGAATGCTGCCTTGCGCAATAGCAATACGTTTTGTATCAGATTTATTGCCAACATCGACCATGTGAGCTTGGCCTTGGCTATCAAAATGGGTGAGGGTGCTCATCTATCTTACTTTCTTCAATTTTTATTCAGCCAAATTTGATTTCTATCAGT
>JACCED010462783.1_pt1 | contig 13946 bp, 12 predicted proteins | sample 7455021 | NCBI WGS metagenome assembly JACCED01 (sample SAMN15323456, study PRJNA562643) | freshwater metagenome | isolation source: river surface water | place: USA:Blue River Watershed | collected 2017-08-19 | reverse complement strand
TACTGAACATTTTCAAGGGATTACGTATGGTGGTGATTCGCCTGGCCCGTGGCGGCTCCAAGAAACGTCCTTTTTACAACCTCGTTGCGACCGATTCCCGTGATCGCCGCGATGGTCGTTTCATTGAACGCGTTGGGTTTTACAACCCCGTTGCCAATGCAAACGAAGAGCGTCTGCGCATTGCGCTTGATCGCGTACAACACTGGACTGGCGTTGGCGCCCAATTGTCGCCTGCTGTTGCTCGTTTGGTTAAAGACTTTTCGGCCAAAGTCGCGACTGCGGCTTAATTGAACTGGCCTGTTCGTCATGGCTGACACTGGCGCAGCAAAAGCGCCAAATGACCTAGTCGAACTAGGTCGGATCGTATCAGCCTATGGAGTGCGCGGTTGGGTTAAGGCTCAGCCGCATTCTTCGCAAAGCACGGTATTGCGCGCAGCTCCAGTGTGGTGGCTTTGTCCTCCCTCTGGTCCTTTGGCCACGCCTGCTGATTCCTCCCCAAGCACTAGTCTCCCAGCTTCCGTGTTGTCGCGTTGTACGCCGCATGCTGTCAAACAATGTCGCCCTCAGGGTTTGACCGTTGTGGCAGAGCTCGATGGCGTACCAGATCGCGATGTCGCAGACTCAAAGCGAGGCTACACGATCTACGTCTCTCGGGAGTATTTCCCGCAAGCGAAGTCCGATGAATACTACTGGGTCGATCTCATCGGCTGTCAGGTATTTACTGAGGATCAACTGATGGGGCAGGTACAAGAGGTGCTCGACAACGGTGCTCATGCAATTTTGCGTGTGACAACCCCCAAGCTTGATGCCAAGGGTCGGCCTCAGGAAGTATTGGTTCCCTTCGTTGCTGCGCACGTGCAGCACGTAGACATCAAAAAGCGCCGTATCGAAACTGATTGGCCGTTTGATCTTTAATTTCAAGGCGCTACGTATGCGAATCGACGCGATTACGTTGTTTCCGGAAATGTTTGGTGTTGTCAGAGATGCCGGCATCACTGGTCGTGCGCACAAACAAGGTCTTTGGTCGTTGCAAACCTGGAATCCGCGTGACTATGCGCAAGATGTGCACCGCACGGTCGATGATCGTCCGTACGGCGGTGGCCCAGGTATGGTCATGATGGTGGAGCCCTTACTCAAGAACGTTGAGGCGGTTAAGCATGATCGTGCTGGACAAGACACCTCAGATAAAGACGCCCCGGTCATTTTGCTTTCACCTGCAGGCGAAAAATTTGGTCAACAGCATGCTGCAACATTAGCCGCTTCAAAGGGCGCTATCTTTGTGTGTGGTCGGTATGAGGGTATTGATCAGCGTTTCATTCACCGCACGGTCGACGCACAATGGTCGCTCGGTGACTTCGTCCTGTCGGGTGGGGAGATCGCCGCTCTCGCAATGATCGACGCGGCAGTGCGCTTATTGCCAGGTGCACTCAATCACGGCGACTCGTCGTTGCAGGATTCGTTTCAGGATTCATTGTCGGGTTTACTCGATAGCCCGCACTACACTCGGCCAGACGAATTTCAGGGTGAGCCTGTCCCTTCCGTGTTGATGTCGGGCAACCACGCGTTGATTGCTCGTTGGCGCCGCGAGCAGTCCTTGGCTCTGACGTTTCAAAAGCGTCCTGATTTGATCGCTCAGGCGCGCGCGCGCGGGTTGCTCAGCGCAGCCGATGAAAAATTTTTGCACGCACTGAGCTGATCCTCAATGCGTGCAGGGCTGTGCGTTAACCCAAACGCGCCCGTTGGCTTTTCACCTGCGCCAGCGTTTCACCAAATTGTGCGACGCGCTGTTTCTCTTGTTCAACGACCGCTGCTGGTGCGCGTGCAACGAACGACTCGTTCGTGAGCTTGCTTTGTGCCTTGGCGATCTCGCCTTCGAGACGGGCAATTTCTTTATCTAATCGAACCTTTTCAGCAGCGACATCGATCTCAACCTTCAGCATGAGGCGCGTATTGCCGACAACCTGAACTGGAGCGCCGTCATCAGGTAGTGTCGCCACAACATTGACTTCTGACAGCTTGGCTAGCGCTGCAAGGTACGGTGCGTGTTGCTCTAGTTGGTCCTTTGCACCTTCTGCAATCAGTGGGACACGTGCGGCCGGAGACAGATTCATTTCTCCACGTAACGCACGCACGGCTTCTACTTGTGCTTTGAGCGCGTTCAGTTGCGAAGTCGCTGCCACGTCAATCTTGTCGACGTCACCAATCGGAAACGGTTGGACAGAGACGCTTGCAGTCTCGCTCGCAGCGCGAGCTCCGGCCACCAGCGAAACCTTTTGCCAGAGCTCTTCCGTAATGAAGGGCATGATTGGGTGGAGGAGTCGCAAGACCGTTTCGAGTACCTCAATCAGTGTGCGTCGCGTTGCCCGCTGCTGTTCTGGACTACCCGTTTGGATTTGAACCTTTGCCAGCTCTAGATACCAGTCACAGTACTCATCCCAAACAAAGTGATATAGCGCATTGGCAATGTTGTCGAAGCGATAATCGGAAAAGCCTTTCGCGACATCTACTTCGAGCTGTTGTAGTTGCCCAAGCACCCATTTGTCGACAAAGCTCAACGCACTCGAGGGCGCGACCGACATGTCTTGACCCTCAGTGTTCATCAGGACAAAGCGCGTGGCGTTCCAGAGCTTATTGCAAAAGTTTCGATAGCCTTCGCAACGCTTGAGGTCAAAGTTAATGTTTCGACCGAGTGTGGCGTAGGCTGCCATCGTAAAGCGTAGGGCATCGGCACCAAAGGCTGGAATGCCCTCTGGAAACTGCTTGCGCGTCGCTTTTTCAATGGAGCCTGCTTGCTTTGGATTCATCAGGCCAAAGGTGCGCTTGGTGACGAGGCTTTCTAAGTCAACGCCGTCAATCAGGTCAACCGGATCTAGCGTGTTGCCTTTTGACTTGCTCATCTTCTGACCTTCCGCGTCTCGGATGAGTCCATGCACATACACATGCTTGAAGGGCACCTGGCCAGTCAGGTGCGTCGTCATCATGACCATGCGCGCGACCCAGAAGAAGATGATGTCAAAGCCTGTGACCAATACGCTCGAGGGCAGATAGCGTTTGTAGTCTGGTGTCTCTTGCGGCCAACCCAACGTGGTGAAAGGCACGAGCGCTGAGGAAAACCAGGTGTCGAGTACATCTGGATCGCGCGAGAGTGCGCCCGTTACGCCCGCGGCACGTGCCTGATCGTGTGCTTCTTTCTCAGTGTGCGCGACGAACACTTGGCCGTCGGCTGCGTACCAGGCCGGAATTTGGTGTCCCCACCAGAGCTGCCGCGAAATACACCAGTCTTGAATATTTTCAAGCCATTGGTTGTAGGTGGTTGTCCAGTTTTGCGGATAGAACTGAATGTCGCCTTTTGCCACGACATCGAGCGCCACTTCGGTGATGCTTTTGCCTGGGTGAAGGGTGTCGGCAGGGGCGGGCTTACTCATTGCCACAAACCATTGGTCCGTCAGCATCGGCTCAAGCACAGCGCCCGTGCGATCGCCTCTGGGCTGCATCATTTTGTGTGCATCAACTTTAACGAGATAGCCTTTTTGTTCAAGTTCAGCGACGACCGCTTTGCGTGCGTCGAACCGATCCATGCCTCTGAATTGGGCGGGGCCTTGATCGTTAATACGTGCATCGAGTGTGAAGATCACGATCAGGGGCAGGTTGTGGCGTTGTGCGCAAGCGTAATCGTTAAAGTCATGCGCTCCGGTGATCTTGACACAGCCCGTACCAAAGGCGCGATCGACAAAGTCGTCGGCAATAATTGGGATCTGGCGATCGCACAGAGGGAGGTCGACCATTTTGCCTACTAGGTGCTTATAGCGTTCATCTTCTGGATGTACGCAAAGCGCGCCGTCGGCAAGCATGGTTTCGGGACGTGTCGTGGCGATGGTCATCCCAGTAATAGTCTCTGAGGTGCCGTCTTCGTGCGTGATGGTTTGTGGTCCGTCCACGAAGGGGTAGCGGATGTGCCAGAGGTGTCCATCGGTTTCTACGGATTGCACTTCGAGATCCGACACGGCCGTCAGCAGTTTGGGATCCCAGTTGACAAGACGCTTGCCTCGATAAATCAGACCCTGCTTGTAAAGACGGACAAAGGTCTCAATAACGCCCGCCGACATCTGTTTGTCCATCGTGAAGTACTCACGTGGCCAGTCTGCCGAAGCCCCGAGGCGGCGCACTTGGCTGGTGATGGTGTTGCCCGAGAGCTCCTTCCACTCCCAGACTTTTTCGATAAATTTCTCACGTCCGAGGTCGTGACGGGTCGTTTTTTGTGCGTCGAGTTGGCGTTCCACCACAATCTGTGTGGCGATCCCAGCGTGATCCGTGCCCGGCACGAACACGGTGTCATGTCCGCGCATGCGGTGGTAGCGAATCAGCCCATCCATGATCGTCTGGTTAAAGGCGTGTCCCATGTGCAAGGTGCCAGTCACGTTCGGGGGAGGGAACTGGATGGCGTAAGGAGCCCCAGCCGCATCGCCCTGAGCGTGTTGGCCTGCGGCAAAGTAGCCTCTTTTCTCCCATTCGGCGTACCAACGGGCCTCTAGGTCTGCCGGTTCAAAGCTCTTGGACAGTTCTCCGTCAGGGAGGGTATTAGGCTGAGTCATCAAGTTATCCACAAAAAATAGGGTGAAGCGGGGGCAACGAGCTGGGCGAAGGCCAATTGCACCGTGCCAGAGTCTGGCAAAACCCCGCTATTTTAGGGCGTTGTGAGACTTAGTGGCGTGCTAGAATCATGGGTTACGGTGGGCACAAGCAAAGTCCCTGTTTTTATTGAGAATTATTGGAGTTTTACATGTCTGTTGAACGTACCCTATCAATTATCAAGCCCGACGCAGTTGCAAAAAACGTCGTTGGTCAAATTGTTGCCCGTTTTGAGTCCGCCGGTCTCAAAGTGATTGCCGCCCGCATGATGCAATTGTCCCGTGCCGACGCTGAGCGTTTTTACGCTGTCCACAGCGCACGTCCATTCTTCAAAGACCTGGTCGATTTCATGATTTCTGGTCCCGTTTTCGTCCAGGCATTAGAAGGCGAGAACGCAATCCAGAAAAACCGTGACCTAATGGGTGCAACGGATCCAAAGAAAGCAGAGAAAGGCACTATTCGCGCTGACTTCGCAGACAGCATCGACGCAAACGCCGTTCACGGTTCCGATGCGCCTGAGACCGCGCGCGTTGAAATCGCGTTTTTCTTCCCTGAAATCAATATCCACAGCCGTTAATCCGGCTGTTTGGCTCGTGGCTAACCCTGCATGCACCCTGAACCGATCAATCTGCTTGGGCTCGACGCTTCGGCACTGACCCAGCTGGTCGGTCAGTGGGGGGGTAAGCCATTTCGCGCCCGCCAATTGCAAAAGTGGGTGCATCAGCGGGGCGCGAGTGATTTCGATCTGATGACTGACTTGGCACGAGACTTCCGTGCCCAGTTGTCTGAGTCTTGTGTCGTGCAAGCACCCAATGTGCTCACGCAGCACCGCTCTGCAGATGGCACCCGCAAATGGCTTTTTGATGTTGGCCAGGGTAATGCAATCGAGTCTGTGTTTATTCCCGAAGACGACCGCGGCACGCTGTGCATTTCGAGTCAGGCCGGGTGCAATGTCGCATGTACGTTTTGCTCAACCGGTCACCAAGGCTTTAATCGCAATTTGACTGCCGCCGAGATCATCGGTCAGCTCTGGTGGGCAAGACATGAGCTCATGCAAGATACAGCGTCTGCACGAATCGGGTCGCACGAAGGCTCGGAAGATGCTCGCCTGATTAGTAACGTTGTGATGATGGGCATGGGCGAGCCCTTGCTCAACTATGAGCCTGTATTAGCGGCTGTACGCATGATGCTGGATGACAACGCATACGGGCTGTCACGCAGGCGTGTCACCGTGTCGACCTCCGGTGTCGTTCCGATGATGGATCGCTTGTCTCAAGACTGCCCGGTCGCTTTGGCCGTTTCGTTGCATGCGCCCAATGATGCGTTGCGTGACACGCTCGTACCGCTGAATAAAAAATACCCGCTGAACGAACTGCTCGCAGCTTGTGAGCGTTATCTCGCATTCGCCCCGCGCGATTTCATCACGTTTGAATACGTGATGTTGGATGGCGTAAACGACCTCGACGAGCACGCGCGCGAACTGATACAGATTGCTCGACGTCTTCATTGCAAATTCAATTTAATTCCCTTCAATCCGTTTCCGGGTTCCGGGCTGCAGCGCTCGTCCCAGACCCGCATCCGTGAATTTTCCCAGTTACTGATGGATGCTGGGATTGTGACGACTGTTCGTAAAACGCGTGGTGATGATATCGATGCCGCGTGCGGACAACTCGCAGGTGAAGTACAAGACAGAACAAAGTTAAGTGAAAGAATGGCGCAAAAAAAGACGATTCCTATCAAGGAGAGCCGCGCATGAGTGCAGAGGATTTCGGAAGTCCGCTTCGTGTCGATTCACCACTCGCTCACGCAGAACATGTCTCCGCAGCAGGCTCGTTGCGGGCGTTGCGGGTATCCAAGGGGTTATCCCTCGAAGACGTGGCGGCCCGTTTAAAGTTTCCTGCGCGCTACATTGAAGCGCTTGAGTCAGAGCGCTTTGACGATCTCCCTAGAGGTCTTGGTTTGAAGAGTCTAGTTAAAAACTACACAAAGCTTTTGGGCGTTGACTCTAAGCCGCTTGAAGATGCTTTGAAGTCTTATGTTGGACAAGTTGAAGGTGGGATTGGTAACCATACGTCTACGCGTACACTCAGTAATCACAATGTTGCTCCCTTACGGCCCTTGGCTGCTTGGTTTTGGTGGGTGCTGATTGCCGTGGTCGTGTTTGTCGCGTTGATGGTCGCGCTCAGCCATGATATTTTGCCGACGTCTTGGTTGCCCACTTGGCTTGAGGGGTGGTTTAAATGAGCGAGCCTATTTTGGATGCCCAGCCGGGCGTCGTCAAACGCCATGCCACACGCGCGGTGACGGTGGCGTGGGGTGAGAATCGCACGGTCATCGGTGGTGCGGCGCCTGTATTGGTCCAATCGATGACTAACACGGATACCGCGGATGCAATTGCGACCGCGATCCAGGTCAAAGAGCTTGCATTGGCTGGGTCCGAGATTGTCCGGATCACGGTCAACACACCGGAGGCTGCCAAAGAGGTGCCTGCGATTCGTGAGCAGCTCGATCGTATGGGGATTTCCGTTCCCCTCGTTGGTGATTTTCATTACAACGGTCACAAGTTGCTCACCCAATTTCCAGAGTGTGCCAAGGCGCTATCAAAATACCGTATAAATCCCGGCAACATGGGTGGCGGCAAGCGTCGGGATGATAATTTCGCACAGATGATCGAAGTGGCTTGTCGGCACCAAAAGCCAGTTCGGATCGGCGTGAATTGGGGTAGCCTTGATCACGAGTTGCTTGCGCGCATGATGGATGAAAACAGCAAGCTTGCGAAACCTCGTGATGCACAAGCTGTGATGCGCGATGCCTTGGTTGTGTCTGCGATTAGTAATGCACAACGCGCTGAAGAGCTCGGTTTGCCTGGCGATGCAATCATTTTGTCCTGCAAGGTGAGTCATGTACAAGACCTCATTGCGGTCTACCGCGACCTTGCTTCGCGCTGTGACTACCCCTTGCACCTTGGTTTAACCGAGGCTGGCATGGGAAGTAAGGGCATCGTGGCATCCACCGCTGCGTTGAGCGTCTTGTTGCAAGAGGGTATTGGCGACACGATTCGTATTTCGCTCACACCTGAGCCAGGCGGAGACCGCACGCGCGAGGTGATTGTTGGACAAGAGATCCTGCAGACGATGGGGCTCCGTGCGTTTACGCCGATGGTCGTCGCGTGTCCTGGCTGCGGTCGCACCAGCAGCACGGTGTTTCAGGAGCTGGCTGATCGCATTCAAACGTATCTGCGCGAGCAGATGCCGATCTGGAAAAATCAATATCCAGGCGTCGAGTCGATGAACGTCGCGGTGATGGGCTGTGTGGTGAATGGCCCTGGTGAGAGTCGCCATGCCGATATTGGTATTAGTTTGCCTGGCACAGGCGAAGTGCCAGCTGCGCCAGTCTTTGTCGATGGTGAGCGCACCGTTACCTTGAAAGGTGATCACATTGCCGAAGAGTTTCAAGTCATTGTTCAAGAGTACGTCGCTCGCCGTTACGGTAGTAATTTATGACACAAGCGTTTGCAAAAGTTACCGCCATTCGTGGCATGAATGACGCACTGCCTGGAGCGAGTGCGCGCTGGGAGTTGCTCGAGGAGTATGTCCGTGCCTGGATGCGTGCGTACGGGTACCGCAATATGCGCACGCCTATCCTTGAGCACACACGACTCTTTACGCGCGGCATCGGCGAAGTGACTGATATCGTCGAGAAAGAGATGTATAGCTTCACCGATGCGCTCAACGGTGAGTCTTTAACAATGCGCCCCGAGTTCACCGCTGGGATGGTGCGTGCAACGATTGAGCACAATCTGATCTATGATCGCCCGCAACGTGTGTATGCGATGGGTCCTGTGTTTAGACACGAGCGTCCCCAAAGAGGTCGGTATCGTCAGTTTCATCAAATCGATGTTGAGGCGCTTGGTTTAGCTGGCCCGGATATTGATGCTGAGATGATCATCATGGTCGCTCGCTTATGGGCCTTGTTAGGTATCAAGGATGTCACGCTTGAGCTGAACTCTCTGGGTCAGGCTCAAGAGCGTGCGACCCACCGTGCTGCATTGATTCAGCATTTAGAAGCTCATAAAGATGTTCTCGACGAAGATGGTTTGCGTCGTATGTATACGAACCCGTTACGGGTCTTGGATACAAAAAATCCTGCGATGCAGGCAATGGCAGATGCAGCCCCTAAGCTTTTTGATTTTTTGGGTGACGAGTCACGGGCGCATTTTGATGGTGTTTGTGCGCGTCTGCAGGATGCAGGCGTCGCCTATCGCATCAATCCTCGGATGGTGCGCGGGCTCGATTACTACAACTTAACGGTTTTTGAGTGGGTGACAGATAAGCTGGGCGCGCAAGCGACAGTTTGTGGCGGTGGCCGTTACGACGGACTCATCGAACTGGTCGGTGGTAAACCCGCCCCAGCGGTAGGTTTTGCGATCGGCATGGAGCGTTTGCTGGATTTGTGGGGGCAGTATCAACCCGAGGAGCCCCAAAATGAATGCGAGGTGTATTTTGTGCATCAGGGTGAGTTAGCCCAGCGCCGGGCTGCTGTGCTCGCTGAGGCGTTGCGAGATGCGGGGATTTCGACGATTGTGCATGCTGGTGCAGGAAGTTTTAAATCGCAGTTCAAGCGCGCCGATACAAGTGGTGCAGTGATTGCGGTTATTCTTGGGGATGATGAGTTGGCTGCAGGGATGGCTTCAGTCAAGATGTTGCGTGCGCAGAGCGCCAACGAGCCTGCAGGTCAGCAACAAGTGTCACTGGATAATTTAGTGGCTTTTTTGAAAGAGAAGGTTAAATAAGAATGGCTTACGATCTTGACGAACAAGAACAACTAGACCAGCTCAAAGCCTGGTGGAATAAATACGGTACGTTGGTGGTGACTCTATTAGTCATTGCAACCGCTGTTGCCGGAAGTTGGCGCGGATGGCAATGGTATGAGGGTAACCAGGCTGTGCAGGCGCGCGGTTATTTTGAAGCGCTTGAAGAGGCTAGCCGTCAAAAGGGTGAAGAGTCCGTTGCGCGTATTAATGCCGCAATGCAAACGTTACGCGCAGATTATTCCGCTACCGACTATGCAGCGCGTGGGGCCTTAGTCGCCGCCTCCGCACTAGCCGAGCGCAATGATTTGGTTGCTGCGCGTGCGCAACTTGAATGGTTGGTCAAGTCTAAGCATGCCGCGCTCGTCCCTGTCGCAAAACTGCGTCTGGCTGGTTTGTTGTTTGAACAAAAAGAATTCGATGCAGCGCTCGCTCAGTTGAAGGACCCGTCGACTTCCTTCGCCGGGCTGTACGCAGACCGACGTGGCGATATCCTTGCTGCGCAAGGCAAGGGTGCCGAGGCACGTGCTGCTTGGACACAAGCGATCGAGTTGCTTGGCGCGATTAATCCCTTGACCCCAGTGGTCAAACTCAAATTAGATGCGCTCGGAGCCTAATATGAAATTTTCGTCCATAAGCCGTCTGGCGCGTTTGGGTTCTGTGGCGTGCCTCTTTGCAGCCCTGGCTGGTTGCGCGCTGATTACGGGTGACGATGGACGATATAAACCCGCCGCATTGACAACCTATCCTGCAGGCCTGTCTGTGCAGGTCGGCTGGAAGGTGCAGATCGGCAGCGGCTCTGGAGTTGGCTTTGCGCCAGCAGTGGTGGATTCGGCGGTGTATGGTGCAGCAGCCAATGGCGCGGTCGGGAAGTATGACCTTAGCACTGGCAACGCCGTCTGGACTGCAAAGCTTGATGTGCGTCTGACGGCAGGTGTGGGGAGCGACGGCAAAACGACCGCAGTTGTTGCGCGCGATGGTACGGTGATTGCACTGGACGATACTGGGACTGTTAAATGGCGCTCTAAAGCAACGAGTGATGTGTCGGTACCTCCAGTGGTAGGCTACGGCGTCGTTGTTGTCCGAAGCGGTGACTATCGTATTCAGGCCTTCAATGCGGAGACCGGCGACCGAATCTGGAACGTGCAGCGTCCTGGTCCGGCATTGGCCTTGCGCGCGCCTGCGCGGATTGCGTTGTTCGATGGCTTGATTATTACGGGCATTCCAGGCGGCAAGTTGATTGCGATTAACGCAGTGTCCGGAGATGTGCAGTGGGAAGGTATCGTTGCCTCACCCAAAGGTGCAACAGACCTAGAGCGCGTGAATGACGTCGTTGGTTTGCCTGTGTTGGCTCCGCCGCTTCTGTGCGCGGTTGCGTTTCAAGGCCGCATTCTTTGTTTCGACCTAGCCTCGGGCGGACGTCCCGTCTGGAGTAAGAATTTTTCGAGCGCGGTCGGTCTAACGATTGATAGCACACAGGCTTATTCGCCTAATCAGTCTGATGCGGTGTCAGCCTTCGCGCTGAAAGACGGCGCGCTGAACTGGACCCAAGATGCCTTGCGGTATCGCAAGTTAACAAGCCCAGCCGTGCTTAGTAATGCGGTAGCGGTAGGTGATTATGATGGGTATGTACATTTCATGGCTGCGGATGATGGACGTTTGCTCGCCCGCATTGCCGTTGGGGGAGGCCAGATCAACGCTCCTTTGATTGCGACACCTCAGGGTGTGCTCGTTAAGACCGGTGACGGTTCTCTTGTTTTGATTGTGTTGAAATAAATATTGTGTCTGTAAAGCCTGTCGTAGCCCTTGTAGGACGCCCGAACGTTGGAAAGTCGACGCTTTTTAATCGACTCACGCGTTCGCGTTCGGCGTTGGTCGCTGACTTTTCTGGTCTGACCCGGGACCGTCATTATGGTGAGGGGAGGGTCGGCGATAAGCCCTTTATCGTCGTGGATACAGGCGGCTTTGAGCCCGTAGCGAAAACCGGCATCCTTCATCAAATGGCGCGCCAGACTAAGCAAGCGATTGCAGAAGCTGACGTCGTCGTGTTTTTAGTCGATGCACGCGCTGGCTTGAATGCACACGATCACGACATTGCCCGCCTGTTGCGCAAGCTCGGGCAGAAGGTCGTGCTTTGTGTGAACAAAGCCGAGGGTATGCAACATGGTAGCGCCGTCGCAGAGTTTCATGAGCTTGGTCTCGGGCTACCTTGTCCTATCTCGGCCGCGCACGGTGACGGGATCGCGGACCTGATTGAGCACGCGCTTGAGGGACTCGGCGAAAAAGTCGAGGAAGAGGTCTATGACGCTGATGAGGCCGAGCCGAGCCCAGACGCTCTAGCGAGCGATGCGCCGGAGCTCGCTGAGCCTGCCATTCATCATCGGATCAAGCTTGCTATCGTTGGCAGGCCAAACGTTGGGAAATCCACTTTAATCAATACTTTGCTTGGCGAAGAGCGCGTGATTGCATTCGATATGCCGGGTACCACACGCGATGCGATTGAAATTGAGTTCGATCGTGGTGGTAAGCAGTACACCCTGATTGATACGGCAGGTCTGCGCAAACGCGGTAAGGTGTTTGAAGCCATCGAAAAATTCTCAGTGATTAAAACCTTGCAAGCCATTGAAGCGAGCAACGTTGTCCTCCTGATGATTGATGCACAGCAAGAGGTGTCGGAGCAGGACGCGCATATCGCTGGTTTTATTCTTGAGACAGGGCGTGCGCTGGTTGTCGCAATTAATAAATGGGATGGTCTTGATCCAGAACATCGCGAACGTATTCAACGCGAGTTTGATCGCAAATTGAGATTCCTGTCGTTTGCGCGCGTGCATACGATTTCAGCCCTGCGCGGACAAGGGATCAACACCGTCTTACGTTCTGTGAATGCTGCGCACGCTGCCGCGTTTACCAAGTTGTCCACGCCACGCCTGACGCGCGAGCTGCAGGCAGCGATTGAGCAGCAGCCGCCACCGCGCAAAGGTATTTTCCGTCCCAAAATGCGCTATGCGCACCAGGGTGGACAAAATCCGCCACTGATTATTATTCACGGCAATGCGCTGGATGCCATCCCGGATTCTTATCGTCGATATCTGGAAGGGCGTTTCCGCGATGCATTCGAGCTTGCCGGTACGCCGTTGCGCATTGAATTCAAGTCATCTTACAACCCTTACGCCGATAATTAATCGGTTACACGCGGACTGCGAGCCCTCATGAGTCGTTTCTGGAATAGCCTGGTTTCTAAGTTAGAGCCTTATGTCCCCGGCGAGCAGCCGCGTGTTCAGAATCTGATCAAACTCAATACAAACGAACATCCTTACGGCCCATCGCCGAAAGTGTTGGCAGCGGTTGCGGCACAAACAAATGACAGCCTGCGCCTATATCCTGACCCAACGGCGTTAGCGTTGCGCGAGGCGATCGCCGGCCGATTCGGTTTGACAGCAGCACAAGTATTTGTCGGAAACGGTTCGGACGAGGTGCTCGGGCACGCCTTTCATGCCTTGCTCAAGCATGACGCCCCCATTTTGTTTCCGGATATCACTTACAGTTTTTATCCCGTGTATTGCGGGCTCTACGAGATTGCCTACAAAGCCGTTGCTCTCGATGAGGACTTTAAAATCCGAGTGCAAGACTATCTCCCACAGGGCCAGGTAAAAGCGGGCGGAATCATTTTCCCAAACCCGAATGCACCAACCGGTATCGCACAGCCGCTAGATCAGGTCGAGCGCGTCGTGGCGGGTAATCCGGATATTGTGGTGGTGGTAGATGAGGCCTACGTTGATTTCGGTGCGCAAAGCGCGGCCGGACTGATTGCCAAATATCCTAATTTGTTGGTTGTGCACACGATGTCGAAGGCCTATTCTCTGGCCGGCTTGCGTGTCGGTTTTGCCTTGGGCCACCCTGATCTTATTCAGGGCTTGGACCGGGTTAAGAATAGCTTTAATTCTTATCCGCTAGATCGGCTTGCCCTGGCCGGCGCACAGGCAGCCGTACAGGATCAGATCTACTTTGAACAGACTCGCGATGCCGTGGTGCGTAGCCGCGATGTGCTGACTCGTGATTTGCAGGGGTTAGGGTTTGATGTTTTGCCCTCAGCCGCGAATTTTATCTTCGCACGTCACCCGGCGCACAGCGGCGAAGAGTTGGCGCGCGCCTTACGTGAACGCAATATTCTCGTCAGGCATTTCAAGTTGCCGCGGATCTCGAATCATCTCCGAATTACGATCGGAACAGATGCACAATGTAGTCAATTGGTCGCCGCATGCCGCGATATATTAAAGTGAAATAGTAAATATAAAAAGTAAGATATTGATTTATATAATAATATTTTAAATGTTATGTCAATGAGCTTTGGTGAGCATATTTGGTAACAAAGTATTCTTCTCACTAGCATCCCGAGGGAAAACCCTGTAGAGTGTGACTTAAGATTTCGTCGCACAACGCAGCTTAGGTGAGGCGTAGTCGCTAACAACAATATAAGGAGCCTGCCAATGAGCAACAAAGGGCAAAC
>JACCED011998429.1_pt1 | contig 13965 bp, 1 predicted proteins | sample 7455021 | NCBI WGS metagenome assembly JACCED01 (sample SAMN15323456, study PRJNA562643) | freshwater metagenome | isolation source: river surface water | place: USA:Blue River Watershed | collected 2017-08-19 | reverse complement strand
GTAGGATTTACAGCTTTACTGTTGTGCCATCTTATTACTTCGTTAACTGAACTAACTGAACTAGTCAAATAAATTACTCTTAAATTTGCATTTTTAGCATAACCACAATAAGTTCCGCCGGCGGCGCTTAATACACCAATAGCATGAGAAGTCATGTAGCTACTAGTTGTCAACTGTTGGTTGTAGGAAAGAGAATCATGTTGCCAATTTTCTGGTATAATTTTTGTCGTAGCAGGATCTGATACCTTTCTAAAATCAGGATGGGTAGTTTGATAGTTGTTATATAAAGTGCCGCCTGGAACTTCTAGTGTAACAATGTCAACATCTTTTCCTGTCCAATAAGAAGAATATGTTCCAGAAATAGAATTAAAATTATCATTAGGGTGTGTTCCGATATTTGATCCCCCGGAACTAATCTGATTATTAAAATAATAAAATGTCAATGGACCGTAATTAGTTCCTGAATTAGCTATTGAAGGACTGGCGCCTACAAAAGTTTTAGTTGTCTGAAACATTTCAGGTAAACTGACAGGAACCGCAGGTCTTTCTTCTACAATCTCTTTTACCCAAGAATGGTTTTTTAATTCCTCTGCATAGCTTTCAGATATCTCAGCTATAAAGACTTGAGGAACATAATCACAAGAATTAATACATTGAAAATGTTCAGGATGTGCTACTGAATCAACAAAACGTTGTTGATCTTTGCCTTTATCCAACATAATTGTATAATGTTTCTTAGTCATTATGCTTCAGCCTGAACTAGTGTTAATGTTACAGTGATAGCAGCAGCCGATCCGCTCTTATTCTTTACTCGAATTGGAATAGCTGTTGTTACAGGACTTTCGTTATTAAATCCTACTACTGCCGGAGTCATTAAAATTGTCTGTGCAGATGATGTTAGGACTTCTGCGATAACTCCGTTACCTGGAGTTGGGTCTGTTGATTCAGTCCTCGATGCATCAGCAGTTCTACTTGCAACATCAGAATATAATGTAACCCATGCTGCATGAGACGTTGCAATTTTATACAATGCATATCCCTTATATCCAGTAATAGATATGTTTTCAGTTCCGCTATTAGCAATAAATGTAGTAGCAGAAGAACGTGTTACCCTCGAACCTAATCCAGTTCCTCCTCCTCCGCCTGCGGCAGCAGACCATCCAAAGTCGTAGTTAGTATCTGACAACTTAACTAATACTTCACCTGTTAAGCCGCCTGCAGGAACACCTACTCCAGTTGGTCCAGACGGTCCTGATGGTCCAGACGGTCCTGATGGACCAGTAGGTCCTAAAGACCCCGGTTGTCCTGCTATCATAATTGACCAGCTCGAAGCAGTTGTTGCTCCAGCCGAAACAAGATCGGAACTAACAGAGAATGACGAGGAGCTTACTACTGTTAGTAATCCTTCAAAATAATTTGTAACTGTATTATAAACTCTAACTCTATGTCCAGTATTAAAACCATGAGCAGTTGGTGTAACTGTAAATGGTCCTACAACTCCTACTGTAGGAAATAAAGAGTCCGAAGATGCAACAACAGTTATGCCGGCTGGACCAGTAGGTCCAGATAATCCTCGCGGACCCGATGGACCAGTAGGTCCTCTAGGGCCTTGTGGTCCGACAGGGCCAGTAGGTCCACCAGAAGGGCCAGTAGGTCCCGCTGGGCCAGTAGGGCCAGTAGGTCCACCAGAAGGGCCAGTAGGTCCCGCTGGGCCAGTAGGGCCAGTCGGGCCAGTAACTCCGCCCGGTCCCTGAGGTCCTAACGGTCCGGTCGGGCCAGTAGGTCCACCAGAAGGGCCAGTAGGTCCAACAGGACCTGTTGGGCCGCTAGGTCCAGTCGGGCCTGCCGGTCCTTGGGGTCCGGTTATTGACGGGCCAGTTGGGCCAGTAGGACCACCAGCCGGTCCAGTCGGACCTGTTGGTCCCGGAATTATACTTGCAGGACCTGTCGGGCCTCTAGCACCTGAAGGGCCAGTAGGACCCGGAGGGCCGTCAAATTGAGCTTCTCCAAGGTCTTCTAGTAAAACATCTAATAAATCATTATACGGTATTCTTTTAGCTAAAGAATTATCAACAACTAAAAAACTAGTTGCAGTTGTTGCTGATGATGAAAACGGTAATTGCGTAACTCGTGGCATATTATATTCCCTCTAAAGGATTGTCATTATTATCGGTAATCGGAACGTAATTCTCTTCTGTCAATGTCTCATCACCACCATAGTAGTAAATGTCCGGAAGCTCTGCCTGCTTTCTGCGTAAAAATTCTGCTTGAATTCTTTCGCTTGTGAGCAATGACTCAGTTCCTGTCCAGAATGTAGAAGTTTTCTTAACTACACTTAGCATTACACCAGGTGTAACGCCATCTTCAATATTTAATGTAAGAACTTGATTATTACCGCTAATAGTAATATCAAACTCAGGTTCTAGTGTAATGAGGCTAGACGCTGTGTTGTCATAAGCAACAGAAGAGTCATGGACAACTAATGAAGACTTTCTTAGTTCTCTTCCTCCGTATAAAACTGTAACTTGATCTACTAAATTCGGAACTGCTTTTCCGTTTCCAGATGATGTCATTAATACAATACCCTGGCTTGTTGTAGTATTTGTAACTGTTGTAATAACATAGCTCGAAGTTGTTGTAGTAAGTGTATTTTGAACCAACACTACATCAAGCGCTCGCATGGACTCTGTTGTAGTAAGATCAACGTAAGGAACAGTCTGTTGTAAACTTTGGTCTATAACCTTAGTTCCTTGTAAAGACATTTTTGCAGGGCCTGTTCCTAGTGTTGATCTTCTTAAATCTGTAAGAACATTTCCAATCTTAGTAAAGAATTCAATTCTTTCACTATCAATAAGAATAACACCCGGTTTATTTCTAGCCGGATTTGGTGGTATTAATTTACTTGCGTCGGCTACATGAATTTCAGAATCTGTTGGTAACAGATCTCTTGTCAATGTTGTTGTATAAAACTTTGACAATCTAGTAAAATGATGTCTACCAAATAAATCTTTAAATTGTCTAAATCCTAATACAGTGTCTCCATATGTTGGCGGATTAAATGATGTTATAACAACTAAATTAGTAGAATTTGGATCATAAGGTGGCATTTCAATCCATTCACTAATTTGCACTGTCCTACGATCTGTAAGTAATTCAAAATCATATCTAGGAGTTAAATATTTTCCACTTACATAGACCCAAATATAATTTTCATTAAAGACAGGTTCGCTCAATGTAAATTTACGATAAGCAATACCATTCGAACCGCGACCATTAAACTTTTCAGTTTTCATAAACAAACTATCATGATCACTGAACGATGTTACTTTAATTGTTGTCTCCGATATTGGACTAGAAAATACTAAGACATTATTTTCAACATAATACTCGTAGTTGTTTAGGCCCATAACAGCAACAGCATCACCGTTGTTTAACAGTTGAGGTAGAATTGTAACAGTTTCGGCCATTGACTGAACTGTATAATCAAATCCTGGACGTAACGTTCTTCCGTTTAAATAGACCCTAGTATTGTCTATGCTAAACTGGCCGGAACGGTCATTTCTATTATCAATTTGATAAACGTTCTGATTGTTTTCTACTTTGTAGTAACTTATCCACGGAGGCATCTTTCTTAAACCTGAATCTTCTACTATGACCATTGCACTGGCCGGTTCTAATTCACCTATTCTAGTAGAGAGAGGGAATGTTCTCTGAGGAGTTGCACTAACTATGAAACTTTCTTCGTTAATTCTATTAAATTGTGTATACTCACTATTAAAGAACCATACTTGAATTATATGTCTTGCTGTAGATAGACCATACAGTTTCACTGTAGCTCTGTAATCATTATTACTGTAAGTAGTCAACTGATAACCATATTGTGTTGACGTAGAAGTCTGCCCAACTGGTTGTCCGTCTACTAATACATAAACAGATCTTATGCCATCGATACTAGCAAGGCTTGTGACAGCGGCCTCAGTTGTATTTTCAACTGTAATAATATTGCTATCAATTACACCATCTCCTCCAACAGTAACAGCTGAGTAACATAGCATAGCAGAGTCTATCTGCGGAGGAATTGTTATAGAATTTCCATTAATAAAAAATTGATAATTGTTTGTAAATGATGTGCTAGTTGTTCTAACCATTGGAGCACCATTGTAGTGAACCAATAAGCCAGCGGTATCATCATCTATAGGATAAGATACTGATACAGTTGTTGCAGTTAATCCAGCGGTGATCTTCGAAGCACCAGTAAACACCATGGCTCTTGAATCATTTTCTCTAGTATAAACATTAATTCCTAGTGCATCAGAAGTATGACCAGGTATACGTTCTTCTGGGCCATAATGATTTTCTGGTCCGTAAAGGCCTGCTCCATCAACAATGATATCTTCTGGGTTTACACCTAGGGCACTAGTGAACACACCATTATTCCAATTGCCGCCCCTGAGCACAGTTTCTAAACTTGTCTGTTCTAAAATAGGTTTCCAAAACTCTACAGTAGGATTACCATAAAACACAGCTTCTACTGTATGATCGGCCAATAAACCAACATTATGAACAATAACCTGATAAAATCCTGTTGCTGTAGATACTGAATAATATTCTGCAGGAAGAACGACAGAACCTAGTTGAGTTCCATCAAACCATACATCTACTTTCTTTATATCTTGATAAGATACTACAGAAGTCAAGGTAACTAATTCACGACCCCAGCTAGTTTGAACTATCTTATCAATTTCTACATACTGTGAAACTGGTTCTAGAATTGCAGAAATTGTTGCCAAAGCATTATTTGGTCGAACTGTTCCTGTAGTAATACCGGTAGCGGCCAATATAGAAAATCTATCATTACCTAATACTTCTTGTATCTCATAGGTTCCATTATACCCAGACTCATTTACATTAGTAATTGTAACCAAGTCACCTGTTTCAACAGCACCAAAGAACGGAGTTACAGTTTTAACTTCAATCACTGACCCGGGAGTAATTGCTTCAGGTTTCATCCATTTGATTTGATATACTGGTCGAGAGATGTTAACTGTGTTAGTTAAAGTATCAACTGCCGTCACAACAGTATTTTCTTTAACTCTTATTGTTGAAGAGCTTAAAATGTTAACAATCTGCCCTGGAACTATACCAGTAGCATCATCGAGATACAAGGTCGAATCAATCACTGTCAATGTATTAACAATCTTGGCATCTACATAATACTCTACTAAATCACTCCATGCAGCATCTGTTCCATCAAATACACCATACCCCCATGACGGAGAATATTCAAATGGAAGTCCTCTGTAAGTTGTATTTCCATATTCAACTCCAGACATTAGATTTGGTAAATCGCTAGTAGGCATGCTATCAGTAGGCAAGTAATAATCTCTAATTCTGTCTACTGCATGGTATAGATCCACATCTTTGTAATAGGTAATTTTTAATAGTTGACCTACTGTAGGAACTGAATTTATAAATTTAAATTTTGAGAATTTTTTAGAATATCCGTTTGACTCTCTAGTATAATATTCAACAGTATAATCTGTAGCCAATATTAATTTTCCATCAAGTGTTGCAGATATTGTCAATTTATCATGTGCTGCCAACCAAGTAAGTTCAAATTCTTGATCAACTCCAGAACAAACAAAAGTATCGGTTACGGAAACGTTGTCAAGTTCTGATCTAGTTGAGACTCTATCAAACTTCATTCCTACAATATTTTTTCTTATTGTTCCGTTATACATTATAGGAGAAACAGTAGCAGTTGAAGTTACATAGTTTCCGCCGCCTGTTATTTCAACAATAGGAGGAGTAACATATCCAGAACCTGGATTGGTTACTACAACTCTAAATACTTTTCCTGCTCTAATATAAGCTTCAGCAGTTGCGCCAGAACCTGTGTCGCCAGGTGCAGTTGTAATAGTAACTGTAGGACGTTGTGTATAACCAGAACCCGGATTGGCTACTTCGATACTCTCTACTTGATATTTGTAATTGTCAGCCCACCACTTCCATGGATATTCTGCTAGCAACGGATCACCTAATCCAACAGTTTGATAAGACTCTGTTACTGTATTAAAATATGAAGGTAAGTCAAAATCAATTACTTCAGAAGAATAATTATCGCCATCAAACACAGAATAGTTCGATGTATAGTTTCTAATCTTAGTATGATAAGGTTTGATCTCTTTTACATAACTTTCATAGAATTCTTCGTTGTCTAATTTATAAACCGGACGTTGATCTAACTCACCTACTACGTTGTTCACTGTGATGAAACTAGTTTTAAACGCCCAATCTAATAATTTCTGTTCTGTTAACGCATACTTAACTGCCTTGAAGAAGAACAGATTCCACTGATCCTTTAAGTCTTTTACAAAAATATTGTCTTTAAGAGCAAGCAATATATAGAATACTTCTAAATCAGGAATCTGATCGTATAAAGTTTCTTCTAATGTAGCAGCATCATAGGCATAGTCACCTGTTAGGTAATTCCATACTTTATCTAAAATTTGGAATGTGCCGCGCTCACTGTAAACAATGTTATAGGATTTAGAAAAATTACCAAACTCTGTTGCAGATAACTTTTCCAAGATAACATATCTGTTGCTGCCAATATTGTTAACCTTGACATAATCGCCAGGAACAATGTCAACCAATTCAGACAATTGGTATGGATCTTCAACGACATACTTGTAATCTTTGAATGGACTGTATTCATCTGCTACCCAATCTACATAATCCCAATATAAAGGAGTGTTGTATGATTGAACTTTAATTCTAATCCAAGGATTTGTAGGATCATTTGCATTGTAGTCAAACACATGTTTAGTCCATTTGCCGCCATAGTTTGAATTTGAACTTACAATGACTGTGTGTGCTCTAGCACTAATTGTAGGAGATTCCTCAACAAAATTAAATCCAGGATTAATAACATCAACTGCCGTAACTCTGCCCTGACTATCAATTTCACTGCGAATCTCATATCCAGAACCTGTCTCCGAATCTATTGTAATCTTCGGAGGTAACGAATACCCAAATCCAGGATTGATAATGTTTACATTCCTAATCTTTCCGTTTAGTGTAAAGCATTCTAACTCTGCTCTAACAAAATTAATTGTTTCAATACTACTAATATCTGTTTCGTCATTAACAATTAAATCATATTCACCGTCAATTGGATTAGGAATTTCTTCTGCCTTGTTGAGATTTTCAAAAGAATAATTTCCTGTAATCCTGTTCTTAATTAAAACAGAATTAGCAAATTCAATTTGATTGCGTAGTGCTTCAAGCCTATCTTTAAACATAGTCTGTTGCGGTCTGATCGCTAAACCATATTTTTCTCTATAGGATAAAGTAGAAGAAGGAACTAAGTTACCGTCAATGTCATGACCCAATAAACTATCAATTAACTTTTTATTCAACAATGCGTTAGGCATTGTATTTGCATTACCTTCTTGTAACAACAGCCATTCAGTATGTCTTGGAATTTGATTATTAATCAAATCATAAACAATGTGTGCGTTTATTCTGTTACCTACTAGAGAAGGTTGAACATTAGCAAAGGCTATAGAATTTGCTGATAAAATTTCAACAAATTTTAGACCATTGGCTACCGGATCAGAAATTAAGCTAGCAACTTCATAGGCACTAATTCTTCTATTCTGACTATCTGGAATTGTGACTTTGTTCTTTACCCAGTAAAAATATACATTTTCAAAAGAATTTGTAATACTGTTGTAAAGTTGTTTTACAGAAACAACACTATTGTCTGGATACTTCGGTTGACCGCTAATACCCTTGGTTAATCCCTCAGTGGTGTCTGCCTGAGCTGCCCATTCGCTAGGTAGTAAATCAGATTTTACCCATTCGTAAACATCAATAGACGATCCTGGGAATATCTTCCCCCAGTTATTTTTTCTAAATAGTTCATCGCCTTGTTCATACCAAATGTATTTTACGGTGCTTAGATCCCACCACAATTCTCCAACTTTGTCATCAATCCAACTTGCCTCAGTGTCAACATTGGTGCTAGAAATTCCGATTGTATAAATTGCAGGATCAAACACAGATTTATGTCTAATTTCTTGGTCAGCAATACCGGCAATTTTTCCTTTTAAAGGATCGATAATATCTAGATAATCGATTATTTCTTCATTGAATGTATCAATTAAATTAATTTTCTTAACTATTGATACATCAACAGAATTATCTTGCTGTCTTAGAATGTTCCAACTATTGATTGTCTTATCAACTTTTGTAAATTGATAAAAACTAGAATCATCTGGGGATGACACTGTAGAAGCAGGAGCTCCTACATATACAGAATCGTTAGTTGTAATTAAAGAATATCCAAATTTACTACCTTCGATTAAATCTGTAATTAGCTCATCAGCCGCTACAAATAAATTGCCAAGTTTATTATAAACATAAACTGCGCCTGTATCATAAACTGATTCATAGAATCTAGTAGTGTCTCCATCAAATAAAGTTTCACCTTCTTTGGATTCAGTATCAAAGCGTGTTCTAGATGATCTATTTGTTCCAAGGGCGCTAATAGTTAAAACAGTTTCGTCTTCGCTGATAGAAATTTTGTGACCAAATCGCAGATCTGTTGCCTGTAAAGGATTTACTAAAATTTGATTCAACACATATCCAGCAGTAGAATTTGTATAGATAGCTACTTTTCCGTATGGACCTGCACCATCTCTTGCTGATGTAGCAGAGATTAACAAATAGTTTCCTGAAGGAGAAACAACTACATCTGTTCCAAACTCATCGTTGGTTTTAAACGGAGTATAAATTGTTTGCTTCCATGTTAAGTCTTGATCAAATATTTGAACAACACCAGTGGTAGTAGAAGTAGCGTGCCCGGCGGCAGATATAGCTATAACAGTGCCGGCTGAGTTTCCTGTAATTATTTCTCCCCACTTAGCATTGGCAGACAAGCTCACAGAGGATGTGCTCGACACCACAATACCTGTAGGATGTGCAGACACGGTAATATCCGAAGTAACAGGGTCTTGATCTAAAATATATGCATATACTCTTCCAGAAGTTGCATGTGAATCATTGCCAGGCGCACCGATGAGTAAGGTTGTAGATGCTGTAGATGAGACTTGATTTACATAAACAGAATGACCAAACCTTGCATAATCTCCGTTTGTGTTTGTGTATGCATTTGGATGACAAATTACCGCTATCTGTTCTTCGACAATAAATGTAGGATTGGTTCTAGAAATCTTTACAACACCTTCTTGTATATATGATCTTAATGTTCCGGTGCCTGTGCTAATAACAACCGTATTAGCTGTTTGGGTATTTCTTCTAACATTAGTAGCCGAAGGTGCTCCAGCAATGTATAAACCTTTTTGGTTATCTATTGCTAACGAATAACCAAATTCTGTTTCAATAGCAGGGTCACAATATACTTCGGTATCAGTATTCAATAAGTATTCATACTGCTTAGATAATACATCTGCTGTTTTGTTATAAACCCAAACTCTGCCATAACTAGGTGATGCAGGTAACAACCATCCTGGAGCAGAGGCTAACAATGTATCGCTAGCTTCGTTAGTATAAATTTCAAATCCAAGTCTTTGACCCGAAGGCGAATCAGCAGGAGCAAAGTTAGTCGATGTGGTATAGTTTTCAGTTTTTTGATATACTACCCATCTGTCAGCATCATCTTTATCAATCCATATCTTTTCGCCATCTCTAATTTCTAGCAAATTAAATTTTGATGCTATCTGTTCAAGATTATTAAATCTAGCAGATTCAAATTTGAATAATGTTCCGTAGGCTAATAACTCATCATTAACTATAGTAGAAAGAGTAGATGCTACAGTAAACTGACTTATCTTAGGAACGCCAGTAACAACATAAACTCCGTCAACTTGCTCGTTAAATCTTACTACAGAAACAATGTCTCCAACGTTTAGATTGTGATGTGTGTCTGTTACAAAAGTTATTTCGCTTGCAGGAGAGCTAACAAAGACTCCTGCAATCTTTGCAGATTGTCGAGAATATCTATAAATGTCCCAACCGCCATTTTCCAAGAAACCTAACCACACTGTGTCGCCTTCTTTAATTAAAGAATTTGATGCAATGTCTAAAAGACTGTTCTTGTTGTATGCGGTAACTGTAATATCATCTAACCTAGCATAACCTGCTGTGTTTAATTCAAAGTTAGGCTCATCATAAGTTACTTCAGAGTCTGTTTTAAAAACTGAATTAACAGAATAGTTTCTTGGCTTAATTAACAAGTCTTCTGTAGAAATATAATTAACTAATCCTGTTGTATCATCAGGTAATGTTTCAACAAATTTTACAACATAAGGATTTTCTAAAGATGTTCCTTCTTCTAACCCAAATTCCAATTCATTGTATGTTTCAAAAGAACCATACTGTCCTACCCTAAATGCCCATTCTTCATTGAAACTAATGCTGCCTTGTCTAGTGTAGGCGCCGGCTTTAGATATCTTATCTAAAGCATTCTTAGTTCCTTTTTCTTTTATAAATCCTTGGTAAAATTTATATTGAGTAGTTGGATTTGTGAATATATTGTTTAGATAAGGTCTAGAACTATAACCAATCAAGTGTTGAGCAAGACTTTGCTGAACTGAATCAAAATTATCAATGTCTAGACTATAAAAATCTTCAAATTGACTAATCTTATAATCAAAGTTAGGCAACAGATCAGGAATTGGTCTTTCTGGAAGTTTGACCCATTTACTAAAATCGAAAGTTTCTTCGTAACTTATTTTTTCTATAGATTCGTAGTAAGCACCGTTGTATCTTACAACTTTACCTGGAAGATATAATTGGAACGGCGACCAATCTGTTACTTCAACCGAGTCGTATACAAAACCAGGGCTAAACAAATCGCCATTCCAGTTTGCTGTTCTAAATCCTGAGATTTTAATTCTACGTTGCTTATATCCTGTTTCAATATCATAAATGGTATCATTGAATATCGTAGAGTTATTCAAGACCATTGCATGTTCTTTCTGAATACTGTTAAGGGTTATAAAGAACATTCCTTCTTCAGTATTGTTAGTCTCAACTATACAGTAACCATCTTCTCTGGTCAATTTAAAATTATCAATTGGGAAAGGTTTTCCGTCAGCCTTAAGCAGACTGTATTCATAATTTTCCGATTTAATATTGTCAACAACACTGTCAACAAATTGATATTTTAATTTGTAGGCAAACGGACTTAATGTAATTACACTATTTTCTGCCCAGTTCTGTGTTGTCCAGTATAAGAATTCTTTACCGGTGAATCTCCAATCCATTAACTCGTTTAAGTCTGTATTGTATTGATCGAATACAAACCCTTGAGTTTCTAACCAAGCACCATATCCTACTAAAAGATCATAGACTTCTTGAATAGTTGTATATTCGGTTCCATATGGAACCTGTGAAACCTTGCTAGAAAATCTTGCAGGAAGGTTAGCAGATGCGCCGCCCTTAATAGGTAATGATGGTAAAGCAACAAATAAATTTGGATCAAATGTTGGCTGAGCAGAGTGACTGACTTTTACCCTATAATATTTTCCATTATATCTTAGAAGCTGTCCTTGTTTATAGTATCTGGTAGTATTTGTGCTAGCCGAAGTAAGGTCAATAGATCCTAATCCGCTGTTACCATTGTTAACTGTGCCTGACCAATCTGTAAACGATTCTGATACACCTCCTACTGTAACAGCACCAGCAGCCGCAGTTTTAACAGGAGCTAAAATATTGAAATAGGGATTAGATCTGTCATAACCTTTTACAACAAATTTTCCATTAGTCTTTTGAACTACTATACCAGACATGCTAGCCGACTTAACAGGATTACTAATGTTAAGTATTAAACTATAATCTTCAGGTGGCAACAAAGCACCTTGACTCTGAGACACAGGATCAATAGAATCAATTGAGATCTGCAATTTGTCTTTACTTGCAAATCCACCTAACTTATAAAACAAATTAAAATCAAGATATGTTAAATCTTTCTTTAAAGTATCAATGTAATTGACGTTCTTTTGTTTTCCTTTTTCAACTACATATATACCATAACCTGCTATCTGCGAGTCATCGTTACCGTCAATGAAAAACTTAGTTAGATTCAAATATAAATCATCTTCTAAATAAGTTAGCTGACCTAATTGATTAATATCTGTTCTGCTAAGGTCATACATTCTCGATGTATAAGAGCAAGGATCTAGCAATGCGGCTGCGGCATTTATTGCAAACGGCCAGTAACTGCTACGTCTCCAAACTGTTTCAGCAGGACCTCTATCTCCAAATTTCCAAGCTGCTCTTCTTTCATCGAACGAGTTAACTCCTTCCATTAGTTCGTCAGGAGTTCGTAGATTTCCAGATGCATCAACAGGAAGTATATTCAATAGACCCTGTCTAGCATATTGAGGAAGAGTATATTCTCCAGAAGGATCTTTGACAAGACCTTCTTCTAAATCAAACCATAAATTATTTGAAGAATCATAGGGGGCAGGGCCATATTCGTCTTCCCACCAAGAAGGCTCTTCTGAGAATCCTAACATTTCCCATGGTGCAAGATGAGGCTTGTCTGTGTCAAACAGATATTCGTATACACCTCTCCAATAACCTGTTACTGCTTTGCCTGTTGCAGAATCAATGTTACCTTTGTAATTCCAAGTAAGAGAATTTGATTCGTTATACAGGTCATTAGTTGTATAATCAACTTGATATGTTCCTGCCCATTTTAGAAAATCTTTTACTAGAATATCATTAGCGTCTTTAATTGTATATTTGTCTTCTCTAAATGCGCCTGGAAGAACTGACATAATATCATAGACGTTAGAATTGTAAGTTACTTTGATATTGTTGTATACACGTTTTTCAAATTCAAGAATAATATCATCTCTGTAATCGCCAAATGATTTCATTATACTTCCATCATGGCCTCTGATTACAGATGTCGGTTGATACAGATATGACGAATCATTATACATCATTGGTTTATATGCAGGATACATTCCTAACTTAGATGGAGTAGGGGGAACGTATGCTCCTAAGGTATCTGCATAATAATGTATATCAATAACATCGCCTACACTAATATTAGATAAAATTGTTACAGTTTCATCAATACTGTCAATGGTATAGTCATCGCCGTAAACTAACTGCTCATTATTAATGTAGACCAATAATGATTTAAAACTTAAAGAATTTTTGTCAAATGCTACACCGGTTGAGTATGTAACTGTTGCGGTATTGGATACTGTATATGTTGTAATAGACTTGTCATAACCATAACCTAACATATCCGATCTGTAATACGGAGACTTAGTATCTTTGTTTTTATTGATTTCTCTTAAAATATCATCTAATGCTTCAGACGGTGTTGTTTGAGAATCAACATAAGACATCTGTTGAATCAAATTCATTTTGAATTGATTATACTGATCGGAAACTAATCTTATGGCATCAACAACATTATGCTCTTTTTTTCCTAAAAACATTTGAGCAAAGGCAATCGGATTAGCATTAATGATTAGCCTGTTACCGTATTTTGTATAATCGCTAAGATCTCTTAAATTACTTGTTCCAGGAAAAGCCCCTTCAAATCCCGGAGCCTTATCTATCATTGTTGTTAAGTGATCACTTAGCTCACTTAAGGTCATGTTTGTGATAGGTCCGTTTAAAGGATTATTTGTAAGGCTCAAAGGAGTTTCATAATAACCATTATCGTTTGGAGATTGATCTGTTGTAATCTTTAATAAGACTGTATCATTTTCTAAAAGATCATCAGCAAATGTTACTATTAGTTCGTTTGTTAAAGTAAACGACGATTCAATTTTTTTATCATTTACATAAGAGACAATACTTGTAACCTGTTCAATAGGTTTATCTAGACAGGTAACTCTAATAGTTGATGTATTTTGATTTACTGTTTGTATTTCAATAACTGGTATTTGATAATCGTCAGCAATCTTC
>JACCED011629168.1_pt1 | contig 13965 bp, 11 predicted proteins | sample 7455021 | NCBI WGS metagenome assembly JACCED01 (sample SAMN15323456, study PRJNA562643) | freshwater metagenome | isolation source: river surface water | place: USA:Blue River Watershed | collected 2017-08-19 | reverse complement strand
ATTTACCTATTAGCAAGCAATTTTACAACTGAACTAATATTACATTAAATATACATAATTTTGTCAATTTAATGCGATTTAATTTATTTAATTTAATATAAAATCAATTAAATAATAATAATGACACAAACTTATTCAACTTATGTGACTACTTGGGTAGCTGGACAAAGTCCACAACCTTGCACCGTTGGTGGCGAGGGTACAGACCCATTGGTTCAGATTCAAGATATGATTTCAAAATCTGTTTTACAATCGGGAACTCGAGTAATCTTAGCATTCGCTAGTTTTAATTTTTCATCTACTGATTATATTCCAGGATTTGGTAACATTTCAATGAGCGAGGTTCAACAGATTACTAACCTAGTTCATTCACACGGAGGCAAAGTTAGTTTATCAAGTGGTGGAGCCAGTTATCCTTTTGCTGGTTCTAATTTATATAATTCACGTGGAGACCTTGCATCTAATATTAACCAAGTACTTATTAAGTGTGGTTTTGATGGAGTGGATTTTGATATTGAAGATTATTATTTGAATGTGCCAACAAATTTTGCTAATCAAGCAGCGTCTTTAATCAACACATTACGCAGTTTAAATTCTGGGTTGTATATTACGTTGACAACTCCTGCTCAAGCATGGGCATCTGGATGTTATCAACAAAATCTGCTAAACCTTACAATCGGTAATTTAAGCGCATGGCAACCAATGGAATATGATTTATGGGTTCAATCTGGATCAACATACTATGATCAAATCCAATTTGATGTAAATTATTATTTGAGCACATGGATGGTTGACCCAAGTAAAATAATTCTCGGGCTTATGCCTGCTTTGGATGATACTTCTAAGAACCTGTCTTTACAAGATGCACTAAATTTAACATCATTCGCCGTATCCAAAGGATTGCAGGGAATTATGACATGGGATGCAAATATTGATTCAACAGGTCCAGATGGTAATGCCCCTTATGCTTATTCACTTGGTATTCAATCTATGTTAAACAAAAATTATACAAAAAAAATATTAGGAACAAATATTGATAGAAATCATGTTTTTAATAAATCAGGGAGTAAAAGAAGAAGATTAAATTAAGCAAGTTTTTTATTTTGATGATAAATTTTACATTTATAAAATTTTTTATCTAAAAAATTAAATAGAATCAATAAATCTTTCAGTTACAATTGAACAAATTAGATTAAATAAATTATATATCTCAGACTTTGCTGAAAACTTTTTATAAATATTGCAAAACAATGTGTTATTTATTATAAACAATAGTATTGTAAAGAAGCAAACTAAATAATTACTACATGATAACATACCATTGTGCAAACATTTGGACTAATTCGGCTTTTTTTAATTTTGAAATTCCAGTAACTCCAGCGTGTCTAAGTAGATCTATAAGTGTAAATCTATCTATTTTATTTGGATCGACTGGTATGTCTCTTTGAGTTATTTTTCCTAAATTAATTTGAAATAAAGCATCTCCAGCAATATTATATTGGTCTTGTGGTTGAATAAATATTTGTTGAGGCATTGAAAAATTATATTTATCATAATCATATTTTATAACATATTCAATTTTTATATATCATTAATTTAAGTACTATTTGTAAATGATTATTCCTTAAAATTAGATATCATAAATAAAAAAATAAATTATTACCAACAGTTGTGCAAGCAATTGCATAGTAATTGAACTTTTAAATTTTGATATTTCTGCAATTACGGGGGTTAATTATAAAAAAAAAATATTATATTTTCTACACATTAAAGTATTGAAAAATGAAAAGTTTTTTAATATTAAATAAAGAAAAAATAATGTTTTTTAATTTTTATATTTGAAAATATTTTTAATATTTTTTTCAACACACACACACAAAAAAAAGAAAAATAATATATATATTTTATTATAAGTATTGTAGTAAACAAAATAGATAAAAATGTAAAATAAAAAAGTATATTTGGAGGATAAAGCGAAATTTTACTAAAAATGCGAATTTTCGCAAAAATAAGCGAAAAATGCGAAAAAATATAAAGATATTTTTTTATATAATAAGTATATTATAAAAAGAAATGGTTGTATATACTTGTGATATTTGTTTAAAAGAATTTGCGAAAAAAGATAGTTTTATTAAACATACTGAAAAGAAAAAGAAACCATGTAAACGAAAAAATAATGAATCCGCACAAACTCCGCACAAATCCGCACAAACTCCGCACAAATCCGCACAAACTCCGCAGAAAATCGCAAATTCAACAAATGAAAATAACAATATTTATTCTTGTTTGTTTTGTGGTCTTGTTTTATCAAGAAGTGATATATTAAAAAGACATATGGATAAATTTTGTAAAGTAAGAAAATTACAAAATGAAGAAAAAGAAAATATACTTGAAATGCTCATTGAAAAAGATAAAGAAAAAGAAGAACAGAATAAAAGAATTGAAGAACTTGAAAAAACAATTGAAAAACTTAATAGTAAAATTGATAAACAACTTAACAAAGTAAAAACCACTAATATAAATAAAGGTGTTGTGAATAATATAATTATTCCCCAAAATAAATTAGTCAATTTTGGTTCAGAAGATGTTAGCAAGATACCTCAGGAAACAATAAGAGATATTGTCAAGCTATCAGGGTATCCTGCTATTGTAGGTTGTTTTAATGCATTGCATAATAATCAAGAATACCCACAAGGCATGAATGGTTACGTCTCAGACAAGAGTCGTGATAAAGGTATGATTTGGAAGGATGGTGCTTGGTGTCAAGCCACTACGAACAAAATGTTTGTTGCTTGTATGAATAAAATAGATTCATATATTCAACATTGTAAATTAAAAATAGAAATTGGTAAATATAACACAAGAGATGATCCGAAAGGTGATAAATTACTTTATGATCTAGAACAGCGAGTTATTAAATATTATGATAGATATGTTGGAAATGATTATTCTGTTAGCAAAAAAACTAATAAAGATTTTGAAAAATTAATCAAAGAAAATATAATCAATGAGCTATGCAATATAAAAGATCATGTTATATCCAATTATGAAAGAATATTAGATAACATGAAAAATAATGATAAGTTAGAAAATAAAGAACAACAAATTAAAGATAATAAAGAAGTAATGAATAACCTTATTAGCAAAATAGAAAACGTTGGTAAAAAGAAATTAAAAGAAATTGTTGATGAAGAATTGGATTTGGAAAGAGAAATGAGATTTAGAAAAATGCAAGAAGATGATGTAATTATTGTTCAAAAGAAAAATAAATTAAAGATTTTACAAAATTAACTTTTTTATATAAAAAATTGAATATTTTATCATGTGAAATATTCATTAGTAATTATTATCAATATTAAAATGTCAGAAAATTCAGAAATAGACCATATGCTAGTGACTCACTATGTGGGTGGAGAAAAGATTCAAATGAGTCTAGCTCAAAAGAATTATTTGATTAAAAATCAATATATTATTGAACCTATTCGTCTTGTAATGATACAATGGAAGGATAATTGTCAATTTTGTACTGAACCTAATGGACCTTCTGATGCTAAGTATGTTGGAATTCAGTCTCATATGGGGTTTATTTCTTGTCCAAATTGTATGCAAAAGATGAATGAAACTTATAATGAATGGATGGATAAAAATGCATATGGAGATGCTAAGATTCTGCTTGGACGTAATATCAAGGTTCTCAGATCATCTGGTGAGTTTGAAAATGACTGGGAACTTAATCCATATGATGCTTATGTACTAATTGATGCAAATGGTGAACAAATTGTTTCATGTAAAAAAATTGGAGAAGATCTTAACAAGCATTGTAATGTGAAAATGCTTATTGAGTGGAATTCGTAAATAAATACCATTAGATAAATACATACCATTGTTGAAATAATTGGACTAATTGTGACTTATTCAATTGTGATATACCTGTTAATCCAGCATGTTCTAACAATTCTTCAAGTTCAAATTTATTTATTTTATTAGGATCAACTGGAATATCTCTGTGAATACGATTACAAATTTGGATCTTAAAATTAAAAAAAAACCATGCCGACTACGTAATAATAATCTTCAGGTTGAATAAGTATTTGTTGTGGCATTTTATTTATAATTTGTTATAAATATTATATCTAATTATTTATTTCAATTTTTTATTTGAAAAACTGATTTTGTTATTATATATAAAAAATTGATTTTTATAATGGTATGTAAATATTAACATGAATAATTTATAATATTCAAAATGCAAAAGATATACACATTAGTTCTATATTCATTTCTTGTTTTGTTTATAAACAAGGCTTATTGTTTTATAACCAATGATTGTCATGAAAGTAATAACAGTCATGGTGATAATTATGGTTTTCTTGAACAATATAGAAACTTAGTATTTTATAATTTATCAAAGTACAATGTCACAGAAGAAAATTGTAATGATATTCTCGATCAAGCAAAAAATTATAAATTATTCTGTGTAAATAATACAGAATTAAGTCAAAATGTTAATAAAAGACCAAAATCATATTATCAAAATTATTTAGAAAAATTCTTTATCCAAAACAAAGAAGAAATTGGAGTACTTTCCAGTGGATTTATTTCTTCTTATAAAATTTTTAGAGATTTGTCAAATCATTTTTTGTCTCAAGCTTTTTCTTCATGGACAAGCGATTTCAAAAAATTTATCACCAAGCACCAAGAAACTATTGATAATTTTGTTCTTTCTCTGATAAATGATGTTTTCGGGCTTTTTGATGAATCATTTAGAAAAAATCCTGATACAGCTGATCATGTTATACTAAATAAAGTTATTCATCTAACTCAATATTCTACATATGAACCAGACCATTGTATGGAAAAGTTTAACTCAATGAAAAATCACACCTGTTTTATTTTTTCGAAAAATTATTATACATTACGTTATAATTATTTTATGAATAAGTTCCTTTTACAATAAGTTTTTTTTATAAAAATTGAAATTACAACTATTGTATATTTATCTAATGTCAAATTACAACTAATGGATAATTTAAAAATGCAATATAGAAATATTATACTAATTGATGATGATATGTGTGGTCCTATCAAAGAATTAAGTTTTAAATATGATTATCATGGCAATATAGAATTTATAAAATTATTTACAAGTCTGGTCGTGTTGAATTTACCAGGACAATATGATGGGAATATTGAATCAATAAGCACATTGTCTAATCTTAAAGAAATTAGATTTGGATATAATTTTAATCATGATATTAACCCAGTATCTTTGCTAACTTCACTGGAAAAAATTCATTTAGGGGACGCATTTAATAAATCAGTTGATTGTTTGAGTTGTTTGACAAATTTAGTAGAATTAAATTTTGGAAGGGGATTTAATCAACCAATTGATTCTTTAACTACTCTTACTAGATTAATTAAGATAGATTCAGGTTATGCTTTTAATCAGTCTGTTAATTTTTTATCAACTCTGGTTAATTTAGAGGAATTAGAATTAGATGGAAAATTTAATCAACAATTAGGATTAAAAGATATCGGTAAATGCATCAAGTTAAAGAAATTAAATTTAGGTTGGGATTTTAATAATTTAATTGATGGACTTGCAAATCTATCAAACTTAGAATATATCTTTTTTGGTAATAACTTTAATCAATCAATTGAACTACTCAAATATTGTAATAAACTTAAAAAAATACACTTTTTAGGAGACAAATTTAATCAACCTATCAATTCTTTATGTTTTTGTCAATCACTTAAAATTATTATTTTTGGTAATAATTTTAATCAATCGATTGATAATCTACCTAACACTATTCGAGAAATAGAATTTCCAGTCTGTTCAAAATTTAATCAACCGCTTGGAAATCTTCCAGATTCACTTGAACAAATAATTTTCGGTATGGGTTTTAATCAAAATATGGAAAATTTGCCAAATAGTCTACTCAGACTTAAATTACTTAATCCAAAGTATCAATTTAAGATTGAAAATCTACCAAACAGTTTGAAAAACTTGGAAATTAAAGATTCAATTAAACACTTGGTTCAATCAGATAATCCAAAACTAACAATAAATTATTTAAGAAGCTAAAAAATAAATTTTATATATATGTAACTTACAAAATATTAGTATAGGTGTTGCATTTATCTAGTTGTGCAGACAAAAAAATTGAAAATATTTATTACATATATCATTTATTACATCATTCCTAACTAAAAAATGCATAAGTTGTACACAACTGAAGGTTTTAATGATTTGATTTTACTATTACAAAAAAAATTGGATAAGAATTCCGTTCTTCCACCCAATGAAAATCGTAATAGCACTAATGAATATATTATAAAAAAATCTATGTTAAACAAATTATTTTCTGACACCAAAATTAAAAAAAAGGTATGGACTAATGATAGATTCGTTACTGTTAATGAATTTATAGAATTTATGGAAGAACAAAATAAATCAACAGATACAATGGGGTGTTTTCATGAATACATGGAATATATTCATACTCTTTATCAAGTTAAAACAAAAAAATGTGATGACGAAGATGATTTTTCTGGATTAGATGAGTTTGAAAGACTAAATAAAGAATATCAACAATTACCATTTTATCATGAACTTACTAAAAAAATTAGAGATATTGTAGAACCTAAAAGAGATGAATTTAAATTTGTATGGTGGATTATTAAAAATATAAATTTACATCCTTTCTTAAGTAAATATAAAGATTTACTGGGTATTACTTATCAGGAACCAATAGTTAAAAAAGACAAAAGATTTTATGATTTGTTATTTAATAATATTAATACTGTAATTGAGATACAAGAAGACAAAGGTAATCATAAAAATAATTATAATGACGAACTTAAAGAAGCAATGGTAAGAGTAAGAGGTAATCAAATTTATTATTTACATATTGCTGGCTGGAAATCAAGTATTGATTTTTTAGAGGAATTATGGTTTGGAAAAGAAAATCTATTTGAAGGAATTGAAACCATCTTAATTAAAGGTATTTTATCATATGATATTGATAATAAAAATAATTCAGTTACGAATTTCCTTTTGTATCAAATGAATTATAATAATTATAGAAATAAAAAAGTTTTAGAAAAAAATATTGTAATCACAAAAAAAAATATTGATAAACTGGAAGATAATAAAAAAAAATTTGAAGAAAAACTAGACACTGCTAAATCAAAAAAAACTATAAATTCTGAAATTTCTAATCTAATTAATATAATTAGCGAAGAAAATAAAAAATTAAACTATGATAACATTAAATTAGATAGATTAGATGCTTTAATTAAAGGCACAAATACTGAATACATTAATATTATACTTGAATGGTATAAAGAAAGTTACAATGATGGAAATAAATTTATTATTAATCCATATTCTGAAAATTTTGAGAAAATATTTCGTATTGGAAAAATTACTAATGAATTTTTACTTTTATCAAAAATTTGTGGTATATGTGGTAAAGTTAACTTATCAAGTCAAGATATAGATACTCAAAATTGTTCAAAAAAGGATCTTAGAATTTCTTTTAATGGTCTATTGAGTGTTTTCTTAAACCCAAATGAAGAAATTCATTCTGAAATAATTAAGTTAATTTCACCCGAGAAAAATGATTATAGCAAATATTCAAGGTATATGTTAGATCTATTATTAAGTATAAAAGATACATATGCTAAAGTTATTAAATATATTAGTGAACATAATAAAAAAAATAATGACTATGAATATTACCACAACCTTTTATTAAAACATGAAATAGACGAATTGAAAATTGAACAAAATAAAGAAACAAAAAAAAATGAAGAAATTTGTGAAATAAAAGATAGAGAAGTTAAATTTTATGGACTAAGATTCAATAAAATTATAAGAAAAGTTAATACACTTAAGCATAAATTAAATATGGCTGAAATAGAATTAAATAAAAAAGTTAACGAACTTAATATAAATTTTGAAGAAGACATAAAAAAGTTAGATTTAATTAAAGACGATAAAAAAAAATTAAACAAGTATATTGAAGATAAGAAGAAAAATAATTTGTTAAAATTTAATATAGAAAGTCTTAAATCTCAAATGATGTCTATTGGTAAAGATGCTTGTGAAATTGAAGAATATGAAAGTAAAAAGAAATCTAATGTTTATACAATAATTTATGAAAGAAATAAAAGCATCATAAAAGAAATAGGAGATTTCGGAGTTATCTATACAAGAAATCGAGATGATCATGTAAATAGACTTGATTTTATTGCATATTGTAAACAAAATAATGTTCCAATTAGAACTATTAAAACAATTATTGCAGATTTATGTTATTCACCTGATCAAGAAAATGTTCCGATGATTAAATTTATTGATAATGAAAACAACTTATCACAAAAAGAAACTTGTACAAGAAAAAATAATCATAACCCTATTAATAAAGAATCTTTTGAAAATGAAGATTCTAAACATGAAGAATCTAAAAATACAGAATCAGAATCCAAAGACGAAGAATCTGACAAAGAATCTGACAAAGAATCGGACACAGAATCTAAATACGAAGCTGAGTCTGATACTGAATCTGATGTAGAATCTGATGCAGAATCTTGTAAAGAAAAAATAAATAAAAAATTTGATGGAGCTACTAACAAAAAAAAATCTTTAATTATAGAATTTTCTGATTCTGAAGATTTATCCGAAGATGATGAATTAATTTTTGGTAAATAATTGATTTTATTTCTTTAATTTTTTTATAACTATTTTTTTATAATCTTTATAATTTATTCCCCAAAATCCTTCTGTAGTTACTAATTTATCAGCTACATGTCTCATTAAAGATTCTGTATATGCAAATTTAATTTTTAATTTAGATAAATCATCAACTGTAAAATTAATTTTACATTCCCAAGAATTTTGTGGCTTGTTATTTAACTTGCCGTCATCATCTAATACATTAATTGAAATGATGATAGAAAATACAACCTCGTCCTTAATTTTATCATAATTTTTTTCACTATATTTTTTTGTATCAGAATATAAAAATGAATTAAACCAAAATTCAATAAATGCTAGTTTTTTATTTTTAAAATACTGTTCTTTACCTTCTAATAAATCATTTTTGACTTCTGTTAACTTTACTAAAGTTCTTACTTTGGTTTTACCTTTGATTGTTTCTTCAATTTTTATTGGTTTAAAATCTGATCTTGTAGCTACCACCCAAAACCCATTGTCTCTACCTTTATCCTCTAATTTTATTTTTAAATTTTCTAGATTTTCTTTTATTTCGTCTAAAGAATATTTTTGTTTCATTTATATATTAAAAATATATTAATTTTTTATAATCATTTGAAAATTAATACATTAATTTATTTTTATCTTGTTCACTTTATTATAATTTATTAAATAAATTTTTTATAAATCCTATAATTGCAATCAAATATCTTAACTAAATTATTATCAATTTTAATATTTGGTTCTAAAGTCCAAACCCAGTTATCTTTCAAATGTGATAAATTACATGTGCCAGTTATCACATTGATATTTTGGTTTAATAAATATTTTAACATTAGTTTGTATGGGTTAATTTCTAAATTCGAAGCTAATTCAACTAAATCAGGTTCTGATGATTTGGCATTATTTGTGAAAATACTATGAGCTTGAATTATAATACCATTAGTTTTATGATATTCCAATAATTCTTGGCTTGGTTGATTCCAAATACTTAATTCAATCTGATTTAGATATGGGCTAATCTCTGTTAAATTTTTTATTGTTTCTAAATGTTCTATTTGAAAGTTGCTTGTACCAATGTACCGAATATTTTGTTGGGTTTGTATTTCAATAAGACTTTTCCATGCACTTTCATAATTTTTAACAGGATTATGTAACAATATCAAATCAATATAATCTGTTTGCAAATCCTTTTTAATTTTATCAACTGATTCTGGGATTTTTAACTTGGTTATATTATGGTTAAATATTTTTGAAGTGATAAATATGGATTCACGAATTAGCCCTGATAAACTTATTCCTTGTGCAACTTGTTTATGATTCTTGTATAATTCTGCGGTGTCTATTTGTCTGTATCCTAATTCTAATCCAGAACTGACAATTTGTACACATTTTTCATCTTTTAATCTGTAAGTACCCAATGATATTGGTTGACATTGCATGAAAATTAAGTATTAATTAATCTTTATTTGGAAATATTTTAAATTATTTATTTGAAAAAATATTGATTTAACTATATATTATTTATAAATTATATAGTGAAGGAAAAATGGAATTTGCTGTTACTACGAATGATGAACTGTATGTGAGTGCTGTGAGTGCTATGAGTGCTAATACTGAAAAATCTGATAATTATATTAATTCAAATATTCTACAAAAATTAATTGATCTAGATCCTGATACTAAAACCCAATTAACTTTAAAATATATTAAATCAAATATTTCAAGTGATTGGGCTGATGTTAATACACAAATCGAATTAGCGTATAAATCAGGTAACATTTGGTTAATTGAAGAAATGATTACACAATACACTATTCAATTGTCACTTGATGACCATGCATTTGTTGAAGGAAAAACAGTATCCGAATGTGCGCTATTTGCTCCTCGTGCTCATTCTACTTACAATCGTTCAGATCGTGTAATTAGATTTGTTAATAGAATTGCTGAATCGATGTTTTTATCAGGAGAAAAACCTAGAGCATTAAATCTGGTCCACGCAATAACAATTTATTCTCAAGTAATTTCTAGACTAACAGCCAAATATATTGAACAATATACTGAACAATTTATTTTAAACAATAAATTTAAGATAGGAAGAATTCTTGAACACAATCGTGGAAATTTCTGTGTGTTAAAAAATAAACCACTTAATACTACTGTACTTGAACCTACCGCAATGCCAGTGAAAATTTCACCCTTGGAAGAATTGGAAGAGTTTTTCAAGTTCCTTGATTCCAATGGTGAAGTTATTGTAAATGACTTTGGTCAAGACCCTTGTATGCGATTTAATCGTGGAGCTATTTATCAAGATAAACGTATGGACTTGTGTAAGCAAGTAGTTGGACCTACTTGGATTAGCCAGCTTATGAAATCACTTAAATTCAATGACAAAGTTGAACATTTTCTCTTGGGAAACAACATTATCGGGGAAGCAGGTGGACATGCTATTCGTGAATTCCTTTTAACTCCTCATATCCCTAAAATTAAAACATGGTATATTGCAGGAAATGATATTAATGCAAAAGCAATTTCTGACATCGTTGATGGACTAAGTTCAGACCCTGACATGGTTTCACTTTGGTTAAAACGTAATCCACTTAAACCTGAGGGTATCAAGCATATTGCAAGGCTACTGAGTTCAAACCAAAATATCAAGGTGCTAGACTTGCATAATACCGCAGTACTTGATGAAGGTATTGGATATCTGGTTTCAGGACTAAAAGCAAACCGTTCACTTAGACATCTATATTTGGATGCGAACGGACTGACCGAAGCATGTGTTGATGATTTGGTCGGGTATTTTGAATACCTAATTGAGAACGATATCAAGGGGGTTACATCACTTTGGATCGATATGAATAAATTGTTTGATTCTGGAGTAAGTAAGCTGGTTAAAACTCTTTCCAAATACAGATTCCTTAAGAGACTTGTGTTAGGTTCCAATGGACTGACTGATGCATGTATTGACGATGTTGTTGATGCATTTGCAACCCATCCTGAACTCAAAGTTCTGGATTTAGGTATGTACAAGTCCACATCTGATATGGGTATGATCACAAACAATATTGGTGATTCTGGTGCTGCAAAATTATGCAGACTGATTGAATCCAACAAATCTATTCAGTATTTTAGTGTAATGATGAACGGGATTACTAATTCTGGATTAGAACTATTGGCTAACTCAATTCAAGCTAATGATTCAATTCTATTCTTTGATTATAAACAATATGGTATCCAATCATACCAAAAAGTTAGCTCTATTATTACATCAAAACTTAAATCAAACCGTGGAGACTCCAAACTTGAGTTAAGAAATATTAAACATGGAAACAAAATTAGATTTATCGATAGTATTTATCGTAATTCCATGAAGTAAAAATAATTATTTACAATAGTTGTTTTATTTTTATAATTGATAATTACATACCAATTATATATATTAAAAAAATTGAAAAAAAGAAAGGCCTAGAACTAACAATTAGGATTTAATCATATATAAGAATCTAAGGATTAACAACATACAAAAATGTCTTCTATAGATCAGATCAAGCGACATAATGAACATAAGGTACGTGCTTATTGGAGAGAATTTAAAGAATCAGGTGCTCCAAAATCAAATGCATTACCATATCAAGCAAGTGTAGAATGCAAAACGCTTGAAGATAAGTTGTATCAATTCAAAAAGGGAATGTATCATGTTGATTTCGAAGAAAAAAAAGAAAATTTAAACTTTAAAGTTGAGGTGTATTTTCAAAAGGAAATCAACTATATCTTTGAAAATAGAAAGATTCTAAGAGAAAAACCATCTGATATTTCATTAACAAGGTTCAAATTGTTTCAATTTATGAAATCTACTAATGAAAAACTTTATGCAGATTTCAAAATTAAATTGTCATACATCTTGTTAAAAATTGCTCAAGAAGGAACATTTAGTGCCAAAGATATAAAAGAGATAATTGCTGAAGTTATTGCGAGTGTACTAGCAAATGGTATTATCATCCTATAATTTTTATAAAAAATTGATATTTTTAATACTCTAAAATAAATTTATCTATAGTAATTCCAAATACTAATCATAATCAATACATAAGTACCATACCTACTCTTTAGAACACACAATAGATGTATAACACTAGATCAGATCAAACAATAGAGTTGATCTCAGTTAGTACGAAAGTACTAGATCAAAAAATTAGAAATATATTGAACAAGACTAAAAATATTCATGAACGTAGAATAATAATTTTAGATATAATAAAAAATATAGGAGAACCCAAATTGGTAGAATTCAGAAACAATACTTTTCATCCAAATATGTCAAGGATGTTAAATAATGTCCTAGCAATTAATCAGATTCAATCTCACTTGAAAGATGTGAATGCTTATACAGCTTGGGTTAATAACCCATCGACTCTATTGAAATTAGTTCTTAAAACCAAAAATTTAATCAAGTCATGTGACCAAAATATAATTGATTCTGAATTGACAGTAGTTGAAGATATCCTTAAATCAGCAGGATATTATTTAAATGATAATGTGACTACACTTGAACCTGAAAACCTTACAGATATTGATATTGTATATAACGCACTTGAACAGTTAATCTCAATTACTATGCAAATGGATCAAAATCAAAATCAAAATCTATATCTTGATACAGCGTATAATAAATTTTTGATATCGGATATATCTCCTGGAAATGAGGCAGAGGATATTGCAAATTATATGGTAGAAAAATGTAGAAGGTTTAAGGAAAAACTTGAACTAACAAAAAAGAGAATAATTAACCTTCATAATAAAATGTTAAAAGAAAGTCTAGATCATGGTACCGTAATCGGATATAGAGATTTAATTTTTAAACAGAGAATTTATCCTGTATTACAAGTTGTTTTAGCAACACTAGAATCTTTTAATATTAGATTTAGAAACACATTTGGACACGAACATCAAGTACAAACATTAATTCGAATGCAAAAACGACTCAAAGATGAATTAAATGGTTTTGCACAATTGATGATTTCTTGTGATACATATATAATTAATCATGGAAAGAATTTTATCAAGGTAGAAAGTACCAATACTATTGAGCCAGAGTTTGGCTTTCCTGTATACTTACGACAATTAGAAAAAACTTATTTTGGATTAGATGATCCTGCTAATCAAGAGTATGTGGAATATGTAGAGGAAAATTTTGTTCAGTATCAAAAGTATATTGACCCCAACATTACCAGTAGTAATGT
>JACCED010089452.1_pt1 | contig 13972 bp, 9 predicted proteins | sample 7455021 | NCBI WGS metagenome assembly JACCED01 (sample SAMN15323456, study PRJNA562643) | freshwater metagenome | isolation source: river surface water | place: USA:Blue River Watershed | collected 2017-08-19 | reverse complement strand
GCCAGACCGGCAAGATCGTGGCCCCGCAGCTGTATGTGGCCTGCGGCATCTCGGGCGCCATCCAGCATCTGGCGGGCATGAAGGACTCCAAGGTGATCGTGGCGATCAACAAGGACCCCGAGGCGCCGATCTTCAGCGTCGCCGACTTCGGCCTCGAGGCCGATCTGTTCGCCGCCGTGCCCGAACTGACCAACACGCTGTGATTTTCTGAAGACCCCAGAAAAGGCCTCCGACAGAGGCCTTTTTTTCACCGAACCTGCACCTTACGGAGACTTTCATGAGCTACACCGCCCCCCTCAAGGACATGCTGTTCAACATCGAGCACCTGGCCTGCATCGAGCAGATCGCTCAGATGCCCGGCTTTGAAGATGCCGGGCTTGAGACCGCGCAGGCGGTGCTGGAAGAGTGCGCCAGGCTCAACCAGGACGTGATCGCGCCGCTGAACTGGGAAGGGGACAAGAAGCCCTCCTTCCACCATGACGGCAACCAGGTCACGACCACACCGGGCTTCAAGGAAGCCTACAGGCAGTACAGCGAAGGTGGCTGGCAGGGCTTGCAGCACCCGGGCGAGTTCGGTGGTCAGGGCCTGCCCAAGACGATCGGTGCCGCTTGCGGCGAGATGCTCAACTCGGCCAACATGAGCTTCGCGCTGTGTCCATTGTTGACCGACGGTGCCATCGAAGCCTTGCTGACGGCCGGCTCCGACGAGATGAAGGCCAAGTATCTGGACAAGCTCATCTCTGGCCAGTGGTCGGGCACCATGAACCTGACCGAGCCCCAGGCCGGTTCCGATCTGGCTGCCGTGCGCACCCGCGCCGAGCCACAGCCCGATGGAACCTACCGGATTTTCGGCACCAAGATCTACATCACCTACGGTGAGCACGACATGGCCGAGAACATCATCCATCTGGTGCTCGCCCGCGTGCAGGGCGCGCCCGAGGGGGTCAAGGGCATCAGCCTGTTTGTCTGCCCCAAGTTCCTGGTCAATGACGACGGTTCGCTGGGCGAACGCAACGACGTGCATTGCGTGAGCATCGAGCACAAGATGGGCATCAAGGCCAGCCCGACCGCCGTGCTGCAGTACGGCGACCACGGTGGCGCGATCGGCTACCTGGTGGGTGAGGAAAACCGCGGTCTCGAATACATGTTCATCATGATGAACGCCGCCCGCTATGCCGTGGGCGTGCAGGGCATCGCGATTGCCGAGCGTGCCTATCAGAAGGCGGTGCAGTATGCGCGTGACCGTGTGCAGAGCCGGCCGGTGGATGGCAGCCTGCCCAAGGCCGGCCCCATCATCCATCACCCGGACGTGCGCCGCATGCTGATGACGATGCGGGCCACCACCGAAGGCTGCCGCGCCATGGCCAGCGTGGCCGCCGCTGCCTACGACGCCGCCCATCACCACCCCGAAGCCGAGGTGCGCAAGGACAACCAGGCCTTCTATGAGTTCCTGGTGCCACTGGTCAAGGGCTACAGCACCGAAATGAGCATCGAGGTCGCCAGCCTGGGCGTGCAAGTGCACGGGGGCATGGGCTTCATCGAGGAAACCGGTGCCGCGCAGTATTACCGCGATGCCAAGATCCTGACCATCTACGAAGGCACCACCGCGATCCAGGCCAATGACCTGGTGGGACGCAAGACCGCTCGCGACGGCGGCGCCACCGCCAAGGGCATCGCGGCCCAGATCGCCAAGACCGAAGCCGAACTCCTCTCCAGTGCCCATGCCGATGCAAAAGCCGTTGGCCAGCGCCTGCGTGCTGCCCGGGAGGCCTTCCTGGAGGTGGTGGACTTCATTGCTGCCAACACCCGGTCCAACCCGAATGCCGCATTCGCCGGCAGCGTGCCGTACCTCATGCTGGCTGGCAATCTGGTGGCCGGCTGGCAGATGGGCCGCGCATTGCTGGTGGCACTCAGCCCGCAAGCGCAGGCGCAGGACGCCGCTTTCATGGTCGCCAAGGTCACTACCGCCCGCTTCTATGCCGACCATATCCTGTCGAAAGTGCCGGGCATGCGCGACAGCATCGTGCAGGGCGCAGGCAGCGTGACCGCTCTGGCGCTGGAAGCCTTCTGATTCAAAAAACACCAAGAGGAGACCCCATGTCCAAACTGCCCCCGGTGCTGGCCGCACAAAAATTCCCCGTCATCGCCTCGCCCCTGTTCATCATCAGCAACCCCAAGCTGGTGATCGAGCAGTGCAAGGCCGGCGTGATCGGCTCCATGCCCGCGCTCAACGCCCGTCCTGCCGCGCAACTCGATGAATGGCTGGCCGAAATCACCGAAGCCCTGGCAGCCCACGACAAGGCCCATCCCGAGCAGCCGGCAGCGCCATTTGCCATCAACCAGATCGTGCACAAAAGCAATGACCGGCTCGAACACGACATGCAGCTGTGCGTGAAGTACAAGGTGCCGGTCATCATCACCAGCCTGGGCGCACGCGAGGACATCAACCAGGCCGCCCACAGCTATGGCGGCGTGGTGTTGCACGACATCATCAACAACAAGTTCGCGCACAAGGCGATCGAGAAGGGCGCCGATGGCCTGATCGCCGTGGCCGCAGGGGCGGGGGGACATGCCGGCACCAAGAGCCCGTTTGCCCTGATCCAGGAAATCCGCCAGTGGTTCGATGGACCGGTAGCCCTGTCGGGCTCCATCGCCAGCGGCGGTGCCATCCTCGCCGCGCAGGCCATGGGCGCCGATTTCGCCTACATCGGGTCGGCCTTCATCGCCACGCACGAGGCACGTGCGGCCGAAGCCTACAAGCAGGCCATCGTCGACTGCAATTCGGATGACATCATCTACAGCAACCTGTTCACCGGCGTGCACGGCAACTACCTGGCACCGTCCATCCGTGCAGCAGGGCTGGACCCGGAGAATCTGCCAGAATCCGACCCGAGCAAGATGAACTTCGGCGGCGATGCCAAGAAAGCCTGGAAGGACATCTGGGGTTGCGGGCAAGGCATCGGGGCCGTCACGGCCGTGGTGACCGCTGCCGAACGCATTGCGCAGCTCAAGAAGGAATACCAAGAGGCCCGCGCGCGCTTGCATCTCTGATGGATGGCGCTACTTCCGCATTGAGTGCTGAGCGACCTGCAGCTCGCTTTTTCCTGATCGATCTGCTCAAGGCGGCAGGCTGTCTGCTCATTGTCTTGCACCATCTGGCTTTTTACGGTCCCATGGCCGATGTGGTCGCGACGCGTTGGCCGCTACCAATCGAGATGTTCTCCGAACACGGACGATTGGCCGTTCAGATATTCCTGGTGTGTTCTGGTTTTTTGACGGCCTGCGTTCTCCAGGGCAAGCAGATCACTTCCTGGCATGTTGTGTGGAGGGGCATTGGTCGGCGTTACCTTCGGCTGTCGGTGCCCTTGCTGGCTGCGTTGGCGCTGACGGTGTTGATCAGCGAATTCATCCGGCCGATATTCGCGCATGACAGCCTCTCGCCAACGCCGACCTGGAAACAGGTGCTTGCGCACCTTTTTTTCCTGCAGCATCTGCTGGACATCGAGGCCTTGTCGGCTGGGGTCTGGTATGTTGCTGTCGACATGCAACTCTACGCCAGCGCCTTGTTGGCGGTTTGGGGAGCACAACAGTTTCAGCGACGTGGCTTGGGGCCTGCTGTCCTCTGGGAAGGGCTGTTTGTGCTGGTCATGGTGGTCATGTCATTGACCCTGTGGACACATCGTGAAGTCCTCGATGACACTGCCCTGTATTTCTGGGGCGCTTACGGAATGGGTTGGCTTGCATCGTACACGCGGCAGTGGCGCCGGGCAGCGCTGCGGTGTTTGCCCTGGCTGTTACTGGCGCTGCTGTGCCTGGTCTTTGATGCGAGAGGTCGTGCCCTGACGGCCTGGTCAGCCGCTTGTCTGCTGGGCTTGTGGTCACCGGGATGGCTACGCCCAGGAACAGTGTTGGAAGGCTGGCAGCTGCATGCCATCCAGTGGCTTTCGCGCGTTTCCTATTCGGTGTTTGTGGTGCATTTTGGCGTTTGTCTGCTGGTCAGTGCGCTGATCCAGGACCGCTGGCCGGATTCAATGGCCATGAACGCCATGGGCATGGTCCTGGCGATGGCTTGCTCGCTGCTCATGGGCGATTTGCTTCATCGACTGACCGAGCGGGGCACGACCACTGGGTGGCGTTGGGCCGCCTGGGCTTCAACCTTGCTCGCGAGTGCCGGGTTGGCCATGCTCGTGCAAGGCTGAAGCCAGCGCTCAGCCGCGGCCGACCCTCTGGCGTAGATGGGCAAGAGCCTCTTCGACCTGGTCGATCAGGATCAGGCACAGGTCGCCCGGTGACAGGCGCGCCAGTGCAGTGTCGATGGCATGGAATTCACCCTGGATGGATTCGGTATGCCGCGTGCGGCTGGCACCCTCCAGGCCCTGCTGCAGCAGTCCAATCACCTCGCCATCGGCGCGACCGCGCTGGCAGGCGTCCTGATAGAGCAGCACCTCGTCAAAGGCTGCGCCCAGGATGCGGGTCTGTTCCCGGATGTCCTCATCGCGCCGGTCACCGGCGCCGCTGATCACCACCACCCGCTTGTTGGCCGGGATGTTGTCAACCGCCTGCACCAGCGCTTGGATCGCATCGGGGTTGTGGCCATAGTCCGCGATCAGGGTGGCGCCCCGGTAATCGAAGACATTGAAGCGTCCAGGCACGCCCTGGACATCACTGATGAAACTCGACAGTCCCTGGGCTATGGCGTCCCATGACACCCCGACCGCCCAGGCGGCGCCGACCGAGGCCAGTACGTTCTCGGTCTGAAAGCCGATCTGTCCGCTGAGCGTCAGGGGGACCTGCGAGAGCGGAATCCGAAAGACCTGCTTGCCCTTTTGCGCCACGATGGCGCCATTGTCGACATAGACCACACGGCGTCCCTGTGCGCGATGCGCAGCGAGCACCGGCTGCGTGACATCCATGGCAAAGAAGGTCACATCGCCAGGGCAGTGCGGCGCCATGGCGGCCACAGCCGGGTCGGCGGCGTTGAGCACGGCCATGCCGTCGTGCTCGACGTTGAGCACGATCACCCGCTTGAGCACCGTCAGGTCTTCCAGGGTGGTGATGTAGTTGAGCCCCAGGTGGTCACCGCCGCCCAGGTTGGTGACAACGGCCACCTTGCAGCGGTCAAATGCCAAACCCTCGCGCAGCATGCCGCCGCGCGCGGTTTCGAGCACGGCCGCGTCGACCTCGGGGTGCAACAGCACATTGCGTGCGCTGCGCGGGCCGCTGCAATCGCCCGAGTCGGTCTGGCGGCCGTTGACGAACACGCCATCGGTGTTGGTCATGCCCACGCGCAGACCCTGGGCCCGGATCAGGTGTGCCGTCAGACGCACCGTGGTGGTCTTGCCATTGGTGCCGGTGACGGCGATCACCGGAATCCGGCCGGTCTCGCCCTTGGGGAACATGTGCTCGATCACAGCGCGACCAATGTCGCGACCTTTGCCAAAGGACGGGGTCAGGTGCATGCGCAGTCCCGGTGCGGCATTGACTTCGACCACGCCGCCGCTTTGTTCCTCGAGCGGCCTCAGCACCGACTCGCACACCACGTCCACACCGCAGATGTCCAGACCGATCTGCTCGGCCGCCAGGACCGCGCGTGCGGCGACCTCGGGGTGCACATCGTCGGTCACATCGGTGGCGGTGCCACCGGTCGATAGGTTGGCGTTGTCGCGCAGCACCACCCGGCGGCCTTTTTCAGGCACGCTGGTGGGCTCGAGCCCCTGCGCGCGCAGACGGGCCACCGCGATGTCATCGAAGCGGATGCGCGTGAGCGAGGTGGCATGCCCCTCGCCACGACGCGGATCGGCATTGACCAGGTCCACCAGATCGCGCACCGAATGGACGCCGTCACCCACCACCAGCGGGGGCTCGCGGCGTGCGGCTGCGACCAGGCGCTTGCCGACGACCAGCAGGCGGTAATCGTGTCCAGGCAGGTATTTCTCGACCATCACAACGCCGTAGCGTGCAGCCGCTGCAAAAGCCGTTTCGTAGGCGCTGCGTTCGGTGATGTTGACCGTCACGCCCTTGCCCTGGTTGCCATCCTTGGGCTTGACCACCACCGGCAGGCCGATTTTCTGGGCCACGGTCCAGCCCTGCTCGAGGCTGGTGACAGGCTGGCCCATCGGCACCGGCACGCCGGCAGCGTGCAGCAGTTTCTTGGTCAGGTTCTTGTCCTGGGCGATGTCTTCCGCGATCACCCCCGTGGTATCGGTTTCTGCGGCCTGGATGCGCCGCTGGCGCGAGCCCCAGCCCAGTTGCACCATCGAGCCATCGGTCAGGCGGAAAAACGGGATGCCGCGCGCCATCGCCGCGTCGACGATCGAGCCGGTCGAGGGGCCCAGGCGCTGGTCTTCATCGAGCTCGCGCAGCGCATGCAGCGCCGCCTCGAGGTCAAAGGCGCTGTCCTGCACTGCCGCCTGCAGCAATTGCTCGGCATGGGTCAGGGCCAGACGACCCACAGCCTCTTCGGTGTACTGCACCGCGACCTGGTAGATGCCGGGCTCCTCTGTGGCTGTGGTGCGGCTGAAACTCACGGGACAGCCAGCTTCGGCCTGCAGCCCGAGCGTGAGCTTTTCCAGCGCATGGGCCAGGGTAGGGGCTTGCCCGACTTTCGGGTTTTCAATCGTGTCGAGCGCCGGAAAGAGGTGGCGCAGACGCTGCTCGACCGACGGGGTCAGACGGCCGGAGTCGTCTTCGCAGCGCACGATGGCTTCGATGGCCGTGTGGCGGGTCCAGAGGTTGGGGCCCCGCAGGGCCCGGATTCGAGAGACTTCCATGCACCTGTCCTGTGTGCGAATGTTCAATGGGTGGTGGCGTTCTGGCCGTAGCTCTTGACGCCCGCCCGGATCAGTTCTGCGTTCATGCCCAGCACCCAGGCGGCGCATGCCGCCACCAGCATGTCGCTGGCATCGAGCAACTGTTCGCGCAGCAGGCGGCCCACGGCCGGACGCTGCACCGAGAGCACTTCGGTTTCCTGCGGGCCTTGGGCCAGCACCAGGCTGCCTTCACGCCAGAAGGCGGCGCGACCACCTTGCCTGCGGTGTTCGACGATGCGCGGATGGTCTGCACTGCTGGCGAAATACACGGTTTCACCATCGCAATACTGGCTCAGTCCTGCCACTGCCTCGTCCTCGGCGTTGAGTACGCAGGCTCCGCCAGGCAGCACCACGTCGATCTGGGTGCGGACATAGCCGGGCACCCGGTCGTCGTCGCCCGGGTAGAGGTCTTCCAGCCCCCGGATGCCCGGCATGCGGGTGACCACGCCCACGTGGCATCGGTCGTAGGGCAGGCCTTCGGTCATCAGGTGGCGCACGTCGGACTCGAACACGGCCGCCTGGACTTGTTTGTTGATCAGCAGCCGCTCCGCGTCCTCGAACCCGATTGGATCTTCGGCCTGCAGACGCCGCTGGTTCACGAACAGACCGTCGCGGCACGACAGGCCGGTGTGCCAGCCCTGCAGCTGGAGCAGCCAGGCCGTCAGACGGGCCGCGCGGGTGGTGTCACCATCGCCCATCAGGCCCACCAGCGGTATGCGCCCGTCTTCCTGGGGGTCAAACAGGTGGTCCAGAATCATCCGTCCCACCGGACGAGGTTGGCCCTTGGCGGGGTTGAGGTGCATCAGCAGGCTGGGGCCGGCGTTGACCTCCACCACGGCACCACCGGCCTTTTCGAGTGCTTGTCCGATGTCGGGCGTGACCACATCGACCCCCGCGATGTCCAGCCCCACCACCTTGGCCGCCAGCACCGCCACGGTCGCCACGTCGGGATGGACCTGGTCGGTCACATCGGTCGACATGTTGCCAGTGCGTTGCACCAGCACACGGCGACCTGCCTCGGGCACGCTCTCGGGGGTCAGGCCCTGGCGTTCGAGCTCGAGCACCGAAGTGGGTTGCTTGTCCAGGTCAACGATTTCCAGCGGCGCATCGCCGAACTGGCCGCGGCGCGGGTCGGCGTTGACCTGCAGTTCGATCAGCGCGCGCACGGTGTGCTGGCCATCGCCCGTGACATAGGTCATTTCCCCGCAGGTGGCGGCTGCGAGCTGATCGCCGACCACCAGCAAGCGGTGTTCCACGCCGGTGATGTAACGCTCGACCATGACATCGCGCCCCTGCGCCAGTGCCAGTTCGTAGGCCGCCTCGATGTTGCTGCGTTCACGCAGGTCCAGGGAGACCCCGCGGGAACGGTTGCCGTTGTCGGGCTTGACCACCACCGGCAGCCCCAGCTCCTGCGCAGCCGTCCAGGCGGCTTCAGGACTTTCGACCACCTGGCCCTCGGGCACGGGAATGCCGCAGCGCCCGAGCAGGCGCTTGGTCAGGTCCTTGTCGCGCGAAATGCCTTCGGCAATGGCGCTGGTGTGGTCGGTTTCGGCAGTCCAGATGCGCCGCTGGCGTGCGCCATGGCCCAGCTGGACCAGGCTGCCGGTGCTCAGGCGGATGAAGGGAATCTTGCGTTCAATGGCGCGCTCGACAATGCTTATCGTGCTCGGGCCCACGCAACGGTCATCGACCATCTGCGAGAGTTTGGCGAGTTCGCCCTGCACATCGAAGGGGCGGTCTTCGATGGCGGCCATGATGAGGTCGCGCGCCATGTGGAGGGCGCGCAGGCCGCAGACCTCGTCGTCGGTGCGGAACACCACCTTGTAGACCCCGCGTGGTCCGGCCTCGCGGGCCTTGCCAAAGCCGGTGGGCATGCCGGCACGGGTCTGCAGTTCGAGCGTGACGTGTTCCAGGATGTGTCCGGGCCAGGTCCCCTCGGCCATGCGCTGCAGAAAACCGCCGCGCACGCCCGGGCTGCAGCGGTGCTCGATCAGGCCGGGCAGCCATGCGGAGAGTCGCTCGTTGAAACCGGGCAGGGTGTTGGAGGGGTAGTCTTCCAGCTCGCCAATATCAATGAGGGCTTCGATGATCGGACGGTAGGTCCAGATGCTGGGGCCGCGCAGGTAAAGGGTGCGCAGGATCTCGATGGTCTTGTGGCTCATGTCAGAGGGGTGGGCGATACAATGGCCGGCTGTTTCAAGTTGAGTTTCATGACCCCCACGACGACCACTGCGCAACGCGCCGTCATTCCGCAGGCGTGGCGGCCGCAGGTTCAATCCACCCTGCAATCCAATGAAAACGCGTTGGCCTTTCTGGAGGTTGACCTGGATGAATCGCTCCGTTTTGCCAAATCGGCTGTTATTTTGACCCATCAGCGGCTCCTGACCTGCGCCGAGGGCACAAATAATTGTCAAGGCTGGGACTTGCGCCCCGATGACCGCCTGACCTTGACCGACCATGCGGGCGTCTGTTGCCTCGAATATTTCAGCCAGGGGCGTCGCCAGGCGGTCTGGCGATGCACCCTGGGCCTGCAAGCTACAGCCACTCGGCTGCTCGCCCAGTTTGAACAGCTGCAGTCCCGCGAGTCCGATGGGCAACCGCTGCAGGCGGTGCTCCCGGGCAGTGTCTGCCCGGTCTGCCAGGCCCCGCTTGACGAGGGTGCGGACGAGTGCACCCGTTGCGGTCGCGAAGACCTGACACCGCCTTCGACCTGGACCCTGCTCAAGCTCTGGCGTTTCGGCCGGCCCTACCGCCGGCAGTTGCTGCTGGGCTTTGCGCTCACGCTGGCCTCCACGGCCGCGACCCTGGTGCCGCCGTACATGACCATGCCACTGATGGACGAGGTGCTGATCCCCTACCAGAACGGCAAGCCGATCGACCCCTCCCTGGTGGCCCTCTACCTGGGCGGGCTCTTTGGCGCCGCCCTGCTGGCCTGGGCGTTGGGCTGGGCCAAGACCTACATCCTGGCCCTGGTGTCCGAACGCATTGGTGCCGACCTGCGCACGACCACCTACCGGCACCTGCTGAGCCTCTCGCTCGAATACTTTGGCGGGCGCCGCACGGGTGACCTGATTGCGCGCATCGGCAACGAGACCGACCGCATCAATGTGTTCCTGTCACTGCACCTGCTGGACTTTGCGACCGATGTGCTGATGATCCTGATGACCGCAGTCATTCTCTTCACCATCAACCCCACGTTGGCCGTGATCACGCTCTTGCCACTGCCCTTCATTGGCTGGCTGATCCACGTGGTGCGCGACCGCCTGCGCACCGGCTTCGAGAAAATCGACCGGGTCTGGGCCGAAGTGACCAATGTGCTGGCCGACACCATTCCGGGCATTCGCGTGGTCAAGGCCTTTGCACAGGAGGAGCGCGAGGCCCAGCGCTTCCACGATGCCAATCGCCACAACCTCCATGTGAACGACCGTCTCAACCGCGTCTGGTCGGTGTTTGCACCCACCGTGGCCCTGATGACCGAAGTGGGCTTGCTGGTGGTCTGGGGCTTTGGCATCTGGCTGGTGGCCCACGACAGCATCACGGTGGGTGTGCTGACTGCATTTCTGGCCTATATCGGCCGTTTCTACACCCGGCTCGATTCGATGAGCCGCATCGTCTCGCACACGCAGAAGGCCGCATCCGGTGCCAAGCGCATTTTCGACATCCTCGACCATGTCTCCAGTGTGCCTGAACCCCTCAGACCGGTGGCCTTGCCGGAGCGCGTGACCGGACACATCCGCGTGCGCGAGGCCGGGTTCCGCTATGGCAACCGCGCCGTCATCCGCAACCTCGATCTGGACATCGCCCCCGGCGAGATGATCGGCCTGGTGGGCCACAGCGGCTCGGGCAAGAGCACGCTGGTCAACCTGATCTGCCGCTTCTATGACGTTTCCGAAGGCGTGATCGAGCTCGATGGCGTCGACATCCGGCAGTTGCGCATTGCCGACTTCCGGCGCCAGATCGGTCTGGTGCTGCAAGAGCCCTTCCTGTTCTTCGGCACCATTGCCGACAACATCGCCTACGGCATGCCCGAGGCCACCCGCGAGGACATCATTGCTGCCGCCCGTGCGGCCCATGCCCACGAATTCATCCTGCGCATGCCGCAAGGCTACGACTCGCTGGTGGGCGAGCGCGGCCAGGGCCTCTCCGGGGGCGAGCGCCAGCGCATCAGCATTGCCCGGGCCCTGCTCATCAACCCGCGCATACTGATCCTCGACGAAGCGACCTCCGCGGTGGACACCGAGACCGAAAAGGAAATCCAGAAGGCTCTCGACAACCTGGTGCGCGGTCGCACGACGATTGCGATCGCGCACCGGCTCTCGACCCTGCGCAAGGCCGACCGCCTGGTGGTCATGGACAAAGGGGTGGTGGTTGAAGAAGGCAACCATGACCAGCTCATGGCGCTGGAGGGCGCCTACTGGCGTCTGTACGAGGCCCAGCAGCGGCAGGCCGAGGTCGAGGGTGCGGTGCTGGGGCGTGAACCGGAGGAGGTCAAGGCATGATCAGCGGACAACTCGAACGCAACCCGCTGGGCCGCTGGGCCTGGACCGATGCGCACGGTACCCGCCACGAACCGGTGCTGGTGGTGCGGGCTTACCCCGTGACTGCGCCCGAACAGGGCGTGGGCATCATGGACACGGAAGGCCATGAACTGGCCTGGTTCGACCGGCTCGACCAGGTCGCACCGCCTCTGCAGGATCGGCTGCGCGAGGCGGTGGCCGAGCGCGAATTCCTGCCCGAGATCCAGCGGCTGCACGGCGTCAGCAGCCTGGTCACGCCCAGCTTCTGGTCGGTGCAGACCAACCGCGGTGAAGCCCGTTTCCTGCTCAAGGGCGAAGAAGACATCCGCCGCCTGACGGGCAAAACCCTGATCGTCAGCGATGTCGACGGGGTGCAGTACCTCATCCGTGATCCGATGGCACTGGACAGGCATTCGCGCAAGCTGCTTGACCGTTTCATGTGACGCCTGTGTCAGCTGCGGCCTGCAGGCGCAGGCTGGCATAATTTTGGCCATTGGGCCGCATGTCGCGGCCCTTGCTGTCATGGAAGATTCCCCGATGAACACCACCCCCTCCGGCCTGCAGTACCTGGACACCGTTGTTGGCGAAGGCGCCGAAGCCCAAGCCGGTCAGGACGTGGTCGTGCATTACACCGGCTGGCTTTACAAGGACGGTCAGCAAGGCGCCAAGTTCGATTCGAGCAAGGACCGCCGCGACCCCTTCGTGTTTGCCCTGGGCGCAGGCATGGTCATCCGGGGCTGGGATGAAGGCGTTGCCGGCATGAAGGTCGGTGGCGCGCGCACCCTGATCATTCCCCCTGAGCTGGGCTACGGTGCCCGTGGTGCTGGCGGCGTGATCCCGCCGAACGCCACCCTCAAGTTCGACGTCGAGCTGCTGGCCATCGAGTAAGCCCTTCAGCAGCGCCAACTGCAGGCCGCTGCGCGGCGCCCTCGACACGCCCCTCTTGAAATGTCGGGATCGGCCCCCAGATGCTGGGGCAACCCGTTCATTGCCGTTTTTTTGAGCAACCATGTCCGAAAACACCCCTCCGCATGACCACCCGGCGTCCGGCGATGCCGAAGCCGCAACCCCGCCAGCCACGCCTGACCTGGCTGCGCAGCTGGCCGAGCTGCAGGCCAAGAACGCCGAGCTCGCCGATCTCTATCTGCGCGCCCAGGCCGATGTGCAGAACGCCCGCCGCCGTGCCGATGAAGAGATCGCCAAATCGCGCAAATTCGCTGTGGAAGGCTTTGCCGAGAGCCTGCTGCCCGTGATCGACAGCCTCGAAGCCGGCCTGGCCATCCCCAACGCCACCATCGAGCAGATCCGCGAAGGCTCAGAAGCCACGCTGCGCCAGCTCCGGAGCGCACTCGAGCGCAACAAGGTGGTCGAGGTCAACCCGGCTGCGGGCACCAAGTTCGACCCGGCACAGCACCAGGCCATCAGCATGGTGCCGGCCGAACAGGAAGCCAACACGGTCGTGTCGGTGCTGCAAAAGGGCTACCTGATCGCCGAGCGTGTGCTGCGCCCGGCCCTGGTCACCGTGGCCGCGCCCAAGTGAGCCGCGCCGGCGGCCTCTTGAAAATCCCAGTCCCTCACCCAATTACTGAACAGTTTCAATTTCCTCTCGGAGCACCAACATGGGAAAAATCATCGGCATTGACCTGGGCACCACCAACTCGTGTGTGGCCATCATGGAAGGCAACACCACCAAGGTGATCGAGAACGCCGAAGGCGCCCGCACCACGCCGTCCATCATCGCCTACCAGGAAGACGGCGAAATCCTGGTTGGCGCCAGCGCCAAGCGCCAGGCGGTGACCAACCCCAAGAACACGCTGTACGCCGTCAAGCGCCTGATCGGCCGCAAGTTCACCGAGAAGGAAGTGCAGAAGGACATCGACCTGATGCCCTACACCATTGCCGCTGCCGACAACGGTGACGCCTGGGTCGAAGTGCGTGGCAACAGGATGGCCCCGCCGCAGATCAGCGCCGAAGTGCTGCGCAAAATGAAGAAAACCGCCGAGGACTACCTCGGCGAAGCCGTCACCGAGGCCGTGATCACGGTGCCCGCCTACTTCAACGATGCCCAGCGCCAGGCCACCAAGGACGCCGGTCGCATCGCAGGGCTCGACGTCAAGCGCATCATCAACGAGCCCACCGCCGCGGCCCTGGCCTTTGGCCTGGACAAGCAGGAAAAGGGCGACCGAAAAATCGCCGTCTACGACCTGGGTGGCGGCACCTTTGACGTGTCCATCATCGAGATCGCCGACGTCGATGGCGAAAAGCAGTTCGAAGTGCTGTCCACCAACGGCGACACCTTCCTGGGAGGCGAAGACTTCGACCAGCGCATCATCGACTTCATCATTGACGAGTTCAAGAAAGAGTCCGGCGTCAACCTCAAGCAGGATGTGCTGGCCCTGCAGCGCCTCAAGGAAGCCGCCGAGAAAGCCAAGATCGAGCTGTCCTCCTCCACGGCCACCGACGTCAATCTGCCCTACATCACCGCCGATGCGACCGGCCCCAAGCACCTCAACGTCAAGCTCACCCGTGCCAAGTTCGAGTCGCTGGTGGAGGACCTGATCGAGCGCTCGATCGCCCCCTGCCGCATCGCCATCAAGGACGCCGGCATCAGCGTCTCCGACATCGACGACGTGATCCTGGTCGGCG
>JACCED010073545.1_pt1 | contig 13976 bp, 14 predicted proteins | sample 7455021 | NCBI WGS metagenome assembly JACCED01 (sample SAMN15323456, study PRJNA562643) | freshwater metagenome | isolation source: river surface water | place: USA:Blue River Watershed | collected 2017-08-19 | reverse complement strand
TGAGTCCACTATTAATTAGTACCAACTTAGCTTGGCTCGTGACATTGGCTGTTCCTCCGACAAAACAAGCGGTTCCATCGTTGAGCGCGCATGTCAAAGCAGCAGTCCACTTTCCAGAACGACTTTGAAGACCGATTGTGTTCGAGGGATTACCGTCAATCAAGATTGCACCATTATTGAGAGTAAATGACCCAAGTAAATTCCTTCGAAGATCCGCGTTGGGTTTAGAAACTTCTCTAATTGCAATGGACTTAGAAGGCAGAAGCGCGGTCGCTTTCGCATCGCTAATTGGACCAGGACAGGTTGTAGCTGGATAAGAGAGAGTGATTTCAGTGGTTGAGGAAGTTTGTGGAAGTAAGTGCGCAATATGAAGCACGATGATAAAAACAAGCAACGCAATAGAAGCTCTGGTCTCTTTCATGCGAGCTCCTCTTCTCGCATCTGGCTTCTTCGCCTACGGGCAGGAAGGGCCAGAACAATTAAGGCGACGAAAGCGATAATCTGTAGTGAAATCCATCCCCGTCGCGCTGTAGCGTCATGGAAGATTACAAATTCACCTGGTTCAGATACGACAAATCGAGGGATTCCATTTTCAGTTTCCGTCGCAGGAACATAAGTGCCATTAAGAAGCATCTTCCAGCGCTGATCGAATTTCTCCGTAATGACAATTGTGCCAGTCGTGGTGAGTTCTCCTTCTGCTCCAATATCGCCACTCGGAAGAACTGAGTACAGCCCATCGCTTGATAAGAAGGAGATGTGCCCTAGGGCTCCCGGAACTTTCCAGGAAATCCCTTCGTTGGTAGATGCTGCGCGCGAAAAACCGCCAGCCCCATCAATCGTGCGGACCAAATCTTCATTCAGCGGTCGTGACATGAATAGATAACGAATTCCAAATTCAGCAAATACTTGGCTCGATGTGACGCCCGATCCCGAAACTAGATCGTTCACTGCTCGAGTCACGACAGGTGAGAGCCCTGTGATCACATCTGGTTCACCCAACATCAGATCCCGCTCACGTGCGATGAAGTATTTAAGTTTTCCATCATCATTTCTAAATACCAGAGTCTTATATCGATCAACAGTCTGCGCACTTGCGCTGAGGAACGCTGGTAGCGCTGATTCGCTCTTAGCTTGCAGAGGAGCTTTTGAACTTGATGAGAGCCACCAACCTGCGGATGCAATCACTGAAAAAGTCGCAAGAACGCTAGTCAGGCCAAGCAAAATATGACGAAAATCGATATTCGATTCAGAGAGTGATGGCAAATACTGATCCACCATGATTACTGCAGCGATGAGTGCAGTAATGGTTGGGATAACCATCAAGCTTCCTACCCATAGTTGTTCAGGCACAAAGCTTCCATGGCCGGAAACTTGTCGTGATCCCAAGAGAGCAGAAAATCCGATGAAGAAGATGGCAATCTCACCCAATCGCGCAGTTCTGCTAACAAAAATTGCAATCAAGGCAATCGCCAGAATTGGCGAAAGTATCCACAGTGGAGGTGCGCCAATCCCACCAGGATTACCAATGATGAGAGAGAGCACTTCTCCCCCACCCAAAGTAAGACCGGGGTCAAGCAAGATTCGCGACGGGTGCAGAATAAATTCAAGTGACCATGGCGCGCAGACGGCGATGGGAGTGGCAATCAGAACGATACGTCGTGCGTTTTTTCGATCGAAAATTTCCTTAGTCATCGGATTGGTCTGTGAGTTAAATGCGATGACATCAAAGACCACCAAAATGAACTGCCAGAGCACGATTGTCATAAAGGCTAGAGGCGAGAATGCGCAGACAATCGATAATAAGAGTGCAAGCCACCAAGTCTTGCGCCAACCCAAATTTTCTAATTGCTCAAGTCCAAAGAGCGCGCGAATCAACCATGGGCCAATAACGATCAACACAACAGTTCCCAGTCGTCCACTATTAATCGCGCTTAGTGTTGTGGGCGAGAATGCATAAAGCAGCGCTGCAGCCAACGCCAAGAAATGAAGTTGGGTGAACTTGCGTGCCAACGAGTAGGCGCCCCATAGCGCAAGCGGTACCGCAGAAATAAAGAGCGCAGAAATCAAGAACGAAGAGTTTGCAGCCGTCAGAAGTGATGCCAGGCCAATGAAGGCCACCCAGGGCGGAACATTTGCACTTGAACCGAGACCAACTGTGTGCCAAGAATCGGAATACATACGTAGGAGATCGAGCGCGCTGGCCGGAGTTTCAGGAAGCGCACCTCCCACAATTGTGCCAAATCGGCTCCGAGATGCAATCAAAGAGAGAATTACAACAAGAAGAGAGATGGAGAGTATTGGTCGCTTCGTGAGCCATCGAATCGGAGATGGCGCTCGCACCAAGTCAATGTCAGCGTTTTCGAGAGCTTCGTCGTTGAGATCAAGAGCTGATGAGGTTCGGACATCACCATCATCGTAGAGCGAACTACTGCGCCAAGCGCGAGTGAGTGCGCCACGTGTGCGTTCGACTGCGAGTTGAAATTGCGAACCTCGGGGTGGAACAAATCGTGCAACCACTCGCGATGAGACCAAACGGCTCTTTCTACGCATCGCGCGCGCTCGAACGAGATCTTGGGGCTGCAACAAAAGCAGTGCTACGGCCGCAATTTCATCGAGCGCATAACCCGGCAATTTTGCGAGGAGATATCCAATTGCTCGGAAAATCGCAGCACCTAGTAGTTGTAGTGCAATTAATGGCGTGAGCCACCACGATGCATTTGCTAAGAGAACATATGCTGCATGGCGACGATCCAAGAGCAATGGGCGATGTAAAAAAGCGCCAGTTACATCAATACTTCGCCGCTCATTTGCCGCAGCTTCAGCATGAAAAGCAATTGCTTGCGGAACGACAATGACTGAGTGTCCTGCAGTATGTACTCGCCATCCAAAGTCCACATCATCACGGAAGAGTGAGAGCTCGGGATCAAATCCTCCGAGTTCTTCAAAGACATCGCGTCTAATCAAGGCACCAGCAGTGCTCACAGATAAAACTTCACTTACATTGTCATGTTGACCTTGATCTTGTTCGCGGAATTCCAAGCCTGTCCAACGCGCGCCATTGCCGGCAATACTCACTCCGACTTCAAGAAGGTGATTGCGATCATGCCAACCGCGCAATTTTGGTCCAGCCATTGCAACACTTGGACGCTGATCGACAGCCTCTAGTAATTCTCCCAGAGCATTCGCAGTCGGAGCACAGTCGTCATGAATTAACCAGATCCATTCGATGGCACCATCTGGAGCAGCTTTGAGTTTGGAACTAGCCAGTGCCTCTTGTACCGCTGCACCGAAACCTGTTTCCCGCGAAGTTGAGATTGTTGTAATGCCAGCGCTCTTGAGTAGTCGCATCGAACTATCAGTCGATCCTGTATCGATTGCAATTACTTGGTTAATTTCGCGACGTTGTTTTGCCAGCGATGCGACGACTTCTGGAAGCCAGAGTGCACCATCGTGTGACACGACTACTGCGGTAACAAAGTGTTGCTGTGAAGTCGGCATCTCACCGCCTCTTACTTAAATTAATCGTCGATTTGTTTAAAGACGATGCGTTAAAGAAATTAAGTTGTGAATCGAGAAACGTAATCTCTCGAAGAGATTTACGCTGGACGGCGCTTGAGGCGACGACGTTCGCGCTCTGAGAGTCCGCCCCAGATTCCAAAACGTTCATCATGAGCCAGAGCGTATTCAAGACACTCTTGTCTGACCTCACAGGAGAGACAGACGCGCTTAGCCTCACGGGTTGAACCACCTTTTTCAGGGAAGAATGCTTCTGGATCAGTTTGGGCGCAGAGCGCTCGTTCTTGCCACGAAAGCTCAACGATCTCTCCATTACCCAATTGAATGCTTGGACCGGGAATGAAAGTCTGCTCTATTCGACGAGCATCAGCCATCAGCAGTACTCCTAAGACAGTGGCCCACATCTGGTGGCGGGCCCAATGGGGGAATTACACGCGTGTTATTCGCCAGAGTCAAGCCGCACAGAGGGGAAATCTCAGAAAAGTGCCCTTATTTTCCGCCTGAGAAGTAGAGATATCTCTCAATTCTGCTGGAATTGAGTCATAACCTATTCAGATTTCCCTGATTTAGAGAATTTGACCGATGATTTTCTGGCCTGAATCGATCGCAAGATCTGAGGAAATATAGCTATCGTGAATCTCAACGCCAGCAGCTATCTGAACTCGATTACCAATAATTGACCCGGAAATCCGAGAGTCAGGACCGACCTTCGAGCCTGATGAAATCACCGAACCATCCCCCACCTTCGCACTGGGATGTATCTCGACATCGTCTTCAATAAGAGCTCCGTGAGAAATACCAACGGTTGCTCCAGAGAGTTCTGGATTAAGAATTAAGTCACGCGAAGCCTTAATGAATGATTGCGGCGTCCCCATGTCAATCCAATAGTTCTGATCAAGATAGCCAAATACTCGACTTCCGCTTTCCAAAAGCATCGGGAAGGTCTCGCGTTCAACGCTGACGACGCGTTCTGTTGGGATCTGAGAAAGCGCCGAAGAACGAAATACATAACACCCCGCATTAATTGTGTCAGCAACAGGATTTTCCATCTTCTCCAAGAATGCAGTGACTCGAGAGGTGCTATCAATGGGAACACATCCATAAGCGCGAGGATCAGCGACCTTTGTTAAGTAGAGAGTGACATCAGCGTTCTTATCTTGATGCAACGCAATTTGAGCTCGGAGATCATGTCCGCTGAGAACATCGCCATTGAAAATTACAACAGATTCGCCATCTTTCAGGGTTAAATTCCGAGCTGCGTTTGCGATCGCACCACCCGTGCCGAGTGGTTCTTTCTCAATCGCATAAGTAATCGAGATTCCGAAATTTGATCCATCTCCAAAATATGGCTCAAAAACCTCGGCCAAATATGATGTTGCCAGCACTAATTCTGTAATTCCAGCATCGCGAGCTTTAATGATTTGATGCTCAGTTACAGGCTTTCCAGCAACTTTGAGCATTGGCTTTGGAGTGTTATTAGTGAGCGGTGCTAAGCGAGTACCTTTACCGCCAACTAAGAGAATTGCTTTTGTAGTCATCTGAATCGGTCCTATGCTGAGATTCGAGAGACTGCTTCGAGAATTTTCTCATCGGTTGCAGTCAATGCGATCCTTACATGCCGTGATCCAAGATCCCCGTAGAAGCGTCCCGGAGTAACCAAGATTCCTCTTTCAGCAAACCATGCAACTGTTGACCAATCCTCTTCCCCGCGAGTGCACCAGATATAAAGTCCTGCTTCTGAAAATTCAATCGTGAATCCAAGTTTCACCAACGCAGATCCCAAACGGGCGCGACGATTGCGATATCGATCTGCCTGTTCTATGACATGTGTTTCATCAGCAAGAGCGACTGTGACAGCCTTTTGGATTGGAAGCGGAACCATCATGCCCATGTGCTTACGAATTTCCAGCAGTTGAGCAATGAGAGCAGGATCTCCTACAACAAATGAACCTCGGTATCCCGCCATATTGGAACGTTTTGATAACGAGTGAACTGCAAGAACGCCACGATTATCGCCGTTTGTCAGCCTCATGACGGAGAGCGCTTTCTTGCTATCGGGAAAAGATAAGTAGCACTCATCGCTGGCTAAAACAGAACCAGACTCACGCACCCACGTAAGCGCTGCTTGTAATTCTTGCTCTGATTGCACTCTGCCGGTCGGATTAGAAGGAGAATTAATCCACGCTAAATCAATGCCAGCGCGCGGCCAGGTGGCCGCATCAATGTCGACCTCCACTACGTGTGCACCAGCCAGAATGCCTCCCACGCGATATGTGGGATAGGCGATCTGAGGAATCAAGACTTTCTTCGCTCCCAACATGAAAGGAAGAAGCGCCACAAGCTCTTTGGAGCCAATGGTGGGAAGGACATCGAATTCGCCCGAGGCGCCGAGCACGTCGGAGGCATACTTCTTTAGTGCGCTACGAAGATCAGCAGCGCCGGTTGTGACGGGATAACTGGGTGAGTTTGAATTCTCGCGCAACGCATCTTGTATGAATTCAGGGGTGGGATCTACTGGTGTTCCTTGTGAGAGATCGATGATTCCGTGCGGATGTTCTCGAGCTCTCTGCCCATAGGGGGCAAGAGCATCCCAAGGAAAATCTGGGAGCTTTATTGGAGATCCCGAATTACTCAGCCGCCGGCTTCTTCTGAATTTGAAGAAGCTTCGGGTGATCTTTAGCTATCGGACCAACTTTGCTGGCGCCGCCAGGTGAACCAATCTCATCAAAGAATTCTGTGTTGACTTCTTTGTATTCACTCCATTGAGCCGGAACATCATCTTCGTAATAGATAGCCTCGACTGGGCAGACTGGCTCACAAGCGCCACAATCCACGCACTCGTCAGGCTGGATGTACATCATCCGATCGCCTTCATAGATGCAATCAACAGGACATTCTTCGATACATGATTTGTCCTTGACATCCACACATGGAAGCGCGATTACGTAGGTCACGTTCAACTCCTCTTACAGATTTCTCTGTCAGTGATGACTTTCTGGATGCCTATCCTACAGAATAGGCGGGTATGAAGCGCGAGATAAGAGAACCCAAGCCGCTTCAAATATATGACACTCTCCATAGGTCTGTGCTCCCCGTTCGCGCCTCCGATGGCCAAACCGTCCGTATTTATTGCTGTGGACCAACCGTCTACCGAGATGCACATGTCGGAAACCTTAGAACTTTTCTACTCAGTGATCTGACTCGTCGCACTTTGGAGTTTTCTGGTTTCAAAGTTCGTGTTATTCAAAACATTACTGATGTCGGGCATATGAGTGAAGATTTTGAAGAAGACAAGATTCTTGCTCAATCTCAGATAGAAAAGCGTGATCCTTTTGCCATCGCACGTGACTATGAAGAGAAATTCCATAGTGATCTCGCCGCCATGAATATGCTGCCTGCAGATGCTTATCCCCGCGCCAGTGAATGTATCGACATGATGGTCGAACATATTGCAGCATTGATAGAGCAGGGTTATGCATACATTGGTGGAGATTCTTCGGTGTATTTCGCTGCAGAAAAATTCGAAAGTTATGGCGAATTAAGCGGTAATCGACTTGATGCTCTGAAACCTGGACATCGATATGAATTCACAGAAGATGGCGTCAAGAAATTTCACGCTGATTGGGCGCTCTGGAAAACGGCCGGCAAGCGTCGCGAAATGGTCTGGCAGACGCCTTGGGGTCTGGGCTTTCCTGGTTGGCATATCGAATGTTCTGCAATGTCGTTGCACTATCTCTCAGGACATGTAGACCTGCATATCGGCGGTATTGATCTGCGATTCCCGCATCACGAAAATGAGCGGGCACAATCCAATCCACTCACTGATGGTGAAGCTGTAGATCTCTGGTTACATGGCGAGCATCTGCTCTTTGAAGGTAGAAAGATGTCAAAGAGTGCAGGAAATGTAGTTCTCATTCGAGATGTGATTGCTCGAGGAATCGATCCTCTTGCAGTGAGATTCTGCTTCTTAGAAAACCGCTATCGCAGCCAGATGGATCTGTCATGGAGTTCGATTAACGCGGCATTTGCCACACTGCAACGCTGGCGCGAGAAGTATCAAGAGTGGAAACAGCGTGGGCCGGATCTCACGACTAACGCAGCTATTCGAGTCGCCGCAATACTCGATGACTTTTTAGCAGATCTCGATACTCCTCAAGCAATGCTGAAATTGAGATCTATCGAACGCGATGAATCGCTCTCTGATGGTGAGAAAGCTGCAATCTTTGAGGAAACCGAAGCGTTGTTCGGCCTTAAATTACTCGAGCTCTTTGGGCAACAAGATTTACCACCTGAGGCGCAGAAGCTATTAGAAATGCGCGCACTTGCTCGTACCGCGAAAAATTTCGCCGAAAGCGATGAGTTGCGCAATCAACTCATCAAACTGGGAATTGAAGTTCGAGACACCTCTCAGGGTCAAACCTGGTCGTGGATTATCAAGTAATACTGAATGGAATTAATTCTTAATCTTCTGCAACAAAGCAAGTACAAGAAGTCCGACGCCTCCGAAAACGAGTACGTTTCCGTAAAGGTTTGCTTCAATCAGCACTTCCCCACCATTGCCAAGAGTCGAACCGCGCACCACTATGAAGAGCCAACCAAGCGCGAAGACGCTTAATAAGAATTTAGAGCTATACATATTTCTCATCAATCGAAGACCCAAAACAAGCGCCACCAAAGAGACAATCAATCCAAATGGACGATATGAATTATGCAGAAAAGTTCCTGAGACGCCGACTAGCGCGCCGAAAATAAGTGACACGAGCGCCTTCACAGCGTTACTCCAGAGAAGAGATCTGTCTCGCGTCCATCTGAGTTTCGTTCAGCTCCTAGTTCGCCATATACCAAACGATAGAACTCCAATCCCCACACTTTGAAACCAAGATTGTCTGATAGCGCAAAAAATGGGCCATCGACCGCAATCTGGGTGGGATGAGCCTTCATCGCATCCATCTTCTGTGAAACATACTTCTCACCATCAATAACAGTTGAAACAAGAGCGTCAGGTTGTGCGAATGGGAAATCTTCAGCTTTTTCGACGCCGAAGAATTGATTTCCGGTGTCCTTCATGGCTTCGATCCCAGATTCGATAACTGAGATTGGAATCGTGTTCCAGTAGATCTTCTGAATGTTCCATCCACGAGGGCGCGCTAATTCAGCTGCCCGCATCGCTACGCGATGAGCTTGAATGTGATCAGGATGCCCATATCCACCAAACTCGTCGTAAGTGACTAAAACATGAGGTTTGATTTCGAGAATAATCGCAACAAGATGTTCAGCGGCTTCATCAAGTTGGGCATTCCAGAAGTTGTCTTCTCTCTGGTTTGGTTCTGAACCCATCATTCCGCTATCGCGATACTTCGTAGAGGGCCACCCAAGGAAACGATGATCAGTAACGCCGAGGATTTTCATCGCATCAGCTAGTTCTGTTTCACGATGTTGACCTAACGCATCTTCTCTATTGCTTGCTAAATGCTCAAGTTCTGGGACAAGAACTTCACCTTCTTCACCGCGAGTGCATGTTACGAGAGTTACCCCATAACCCTTATCCGCATACATCGCCATGGTTGCACCATTATTTATAGTCTCGTCATCGGGGTGAGCATGGACGAGAAGAAGTCGCGGTTTTGTCATGATTAGTTGGAGAGAATACTGGCTTTCATTAGTTAATTCTCTCCCTTTCTCGTACGATGATGCCGATGAGTACCAACGACAAATTGGATAACCGCGCACGCCTTCCGCGCGATGAGCGTCGGGCCTTGCTTCTTTCAGCAGCCCTCGAGGTTTTCACAGTTTCCGGTTTTCATTCCGCCTCGATGGATGAAATCGCAGATCGAGCCAATGTCAGCAAGCCGGTTCTCTATCAGCACTTTCCCTCGAAGTTGGATCTTTATCTAGCAGTCCTTGATCTACATATTGATTCCCTGGTCTTTGATCTACAGAAAGCGATTGCCTCCACCAAAGAGAACAAGAATCGTGTGAAAGCAACTGTGGATGCGTATTTCGGCTTCATCGATGCCGAGGGTGGCGCATTTAGGTTGCTCTTCGAAAGCGATATGAACGTTGAACCCCAAGTTCGTGAACGACTTAATCGCATGACCTACGACTGCGCGGCTGCCGTAAGCGCCGTCATCTCACTCGACACAGGATTTCCCAAAGAAGAATCGATGATGCTGGCTATCGGATTGATTGGTTGCGCTCAGATCACAGCGCGTCACTGGCTGGAAAAGGAAGGAAAAATTGATCGTGAGAAGGCGGCTGCTCTCGTGACAAACCTTCTCTGGCGTGGAATCTCTGGGTTTCCCCTTCAGAACTAGCTTCACGCTGCAAATGCAGAATTTCCAATAAATCTTTAGGATACGAGTATGACTACAAAAAAGAGCGCTGCTGGTAAATCAGATGTTGCTAAATCTGAAGTTCGAATCTCCGTTGCCGATCAAGTCCGTGAACTGACAATCGAAACCGCATCTGACCGTGAAGAAGTTGTTGGACTGGTTAAAAAGGCTCTCAGTTCATCTGAACCACTAGTTCTCACAGATACCCGTGGGCGACAGTTCGTTGTTCCGGCCAACAAGATTGGCTCGGTAGAGATCGGCGATATCTCAGAGCGGCGAGTTGGTTTTGCTGGCGCATAAATGTGCGCAGTTAAATAAGTACTAGTTTCTCCAAGAGCGTGTAGGTAATCTCGCGGTAATCAGCTGATACTGCGCTCTGGTTATGCAGGGATAAGACAGATCTGCCTGACATTTGAGATTCAAAGACATGGCGATCTTCTCTGATGGCCGGCTCTAGCACTTCAAAATCCTGACTCAATTGCTCAAAAACTTCTGGCGCAAGAGCGTCGCTCTGCATTGTCACAATGAGAAGGTTTTGAGCTGTGTAACCAGACTCCGCAGCAAAATTCTTGGCATGAAGCGCACCGCGAATAGAGAGTATTTCTTCGGTGGTTGGGATAACAAATAAATCCGCTAGACCAGAGAGATAAGTCATGACGCGATTTGGTCCTGTTGCGGTATCAATAATGACTAGTTCATACTCTGAGAGCGATTCACGTAAAGCTTCGATAGAGATCGCTCTGTCGATATCAAGCGAACTCAAGCGACTAGCCGATGGAAGCAAGGCAAATCTCTCGCTAGTGCGAACAATTGCCGATTCAAGCGAAAGCTCTTTCGCAAGAAACTCTTTAGTGCTCGCTCGAGGATTTTCCACTCCACAGAGAAATGTCGCAGCTGATGCTGGATCTGCATCAATGAGAAGTACCTTCTTGCCGTACTCGGTGGCAGCGACCGAGATTGCATGAGCGCTAGTCGACTTTCCAACTCCCCCAGCGATATTCGCAATGACTATGCACTTCATGAGGCTTCACTAATTCTGCTACGCGCCGCTTTCATTTGGGGTGTTTCCCGGAATGATTTAGGCAGAAGCATGAGCGCAGACCGGGTTGTTTTGAGAGCTGCATCTGTCGCGCTCTTCTGTCCTGGAAGAGTTGGCCAGCCATAAAGTTTTCTAGCCCACGTTGGAAGTGCTGCACCAGCTAGAGATGTCATTCCACCCCAGAGTGGTGCAATCGGCGTTCCAAAACGCAGTAGCGGCGGCAACGGAGGTAGCGCGATAAAAAGTGCTGCTCGCTTTGCATCATCACTCGCTGCTAGTTCAGGCATGATCTCTATGAAGTAATTCTCCATCTCAGAAACTGAGCGAGGAACGCGATGCTCTTGTATTCCAACCAACGTGGCAAAAGTAAGCATTTCATCAACATATGCGTCTTGCTCTACTGAGGTGAGATTCATCCCCGATCTCACCGCTGTATCCAAAAAAGCATCAACCATCGCCATGTGCACCCAGAGCAGAAGTTTCTGGTCATCCAATTTCAACATGGCATGCACTTTTCGTACTCGCGCTGCGAGTTTCTCAGCCTCTTCTTGGGTACCGAAGGTCAGAGTGCCGACGTAGTCACCGGTTCGCTGCAATCTTCCCCACGCATCTTCTCTGAAGTTTGAATGCGCTGCTACTCCCGCCATTGCATCGGGATGAAGCGCCTGTTCGAGTAGCGCTCGAATTCCGCCGACAAACATCGAGGTGTCAGAGTGAATTCTCCACGTCACACTCTCAGGCGAATAGAAACCGTTGGTCATGCTGAAAAGAGTTCTTTGATACCTGTCATCAACATTTCGAAGGCAATCGCAGCAGTCAATAGACCCGCCACTTTCGCAAGCAACATGACGCCAGATTCTTTGATGATGGAGACCACGTGAGTAGAGAACATGAGGGTGAGGCCAATGATGATGTGTGCTCCAACAACAGCGAGCGCTAGTGCGAGCGTCATTGAAGAGCTATCAACATCTTGCGCAAAGAGCATGATTGTGACGATGGCTCCGGGGCCTGCCAGTAATGGAGTTCCGAGAGGAACAAGTGCGAGATTCTTCTGAATGTCCTCATCAGAGCGATTGTCATGGCCCTTCAAAAGATCGAGTGAAACAAGAAGCAGAAGTAGACCACCGGCACCTTGCAGCGCTGGCATGGAAATATCGAGATAGCTGACGATAAATTGGCCAAAGAGCGCGAAGAGCGTGATGACAAAAAGTGAAGTTCCAGCAGCTTGCCACGCAAGTAAAGTTCTTTGGGCGCGAGTTCGATTTCCTAGTACGCCAAGGAAGATTGGTGTTGCTCCAGGTGGATCAAGAATGACGAGCAGAGTGACAAAAGCCTGTAGTCCGAATGTGATTGTGCTGATATCGCTCATCGTTGGACCACTCTCCTGCTCTTTGCTCTCACTTCTAGAGCCTCCCATTGTCGCGGATGAGTGGTGTATTCCGCCAATTGATTGAGTTTTCCAGTACCGTGATAATCACTTGAGCCAGTGATGATGAGATCTCTCTCAATTGCAAGTCGTAGTAGTTCGCTTTTTTCAATTTCTGAGTGATCTCTATGATCAACTTCAACTCCATCGAGCCCTGCCGCAATTAATTGGTCGAAGAGGTCCATGCTGATGGTCCGACCGCGTTGTGACGCTAAGGGATGAGCAATAACCGCTACGCCACCTGCAGCTTTAATGAGCTTAATGGCATCCACCGGTGATGGAGAGTAGTGATTGATGTAGTACTTAGATTTATTGTGCAATAAGGCCGCAAAAGCTTCCTCGCGAGAAGCGACATGGCCACGGGCGACTAGCGCATCAGCAAGATGAGGTCTACCCAATGTGGCATCACCCTTTCGTTGGGCATGCACTTCTTCGATTGTTATGTCGATACCAGCTTCATTCAGTCGAGCCACAATCTTCTCCATGCGAGAGAGTCGATTTTCCCGAGTCTTATCTAATTCATCAATCAATGGAGTAAAAGTTGGATCAAAGAGCAAGCCGAGCATGTGAATGCTAATTCCATTTTCATCTTGGCATGAGATTTCTGAACCCAGAACGAGTTGCATCTGCGACTGAGATGGGTGATGTAGTAGTGCCTTTGTGGCCTCTTCCCAGCCACGAGTGGTGTCGTGGTCCGTGAGTGCAATGACATCTAAACCTTTGTTGATTGCCTTATCGATGAGTTGGGCTGGTGTATCAGTCCCATCACTAGCGTTCGAATGCGTATGTAAATCAATCAACATATGAGCAAGGTTACCGCTTATCGGCGGTCTTGCTCCGCAGAACGAAGATGCCACAACCAATCAGAAGCAGCACAAGTCCCGGAATTGTTCCAGTAGGAGGCAATTGATCAAGCCACCAATAAGCAAGAATTGCACTGACTGGAACTTCAAAAAATACGATTAAAGAGACAATTGCGGGAGAAACTCGCTTCAATGCGAAATTGAACATCGTATGTCCCAGAATCTGCGCACCGGCAATTAAAGCGAGAAGTAACCACCACTCTCGCGCTGGAAATCCCCATACTTGTGAATTGGTCATGAGTGCGATGGGGAGCGCAGTCAGAGCACAAACGAGATAACAGATTGTGGTGTAGGTGGAAGTCGAAAGAGTTCTTTGGGCGCTAGATCCCAGCATCACATAAAGCGCAGCAAGTGCAGCACATGCGATTGCAGCAAGATCTCCCAAGAATGCTCGTTGTGAAATTTGGAAATCAACTCCGGTGATCACCAGAACCCCGATAAAACTAATGATCATCCCAGTCCAAGCTCGACGTGGAATATGTCCCCCGAGTCGCTTAACAAAATATGCGGCAAAAATTGGTTGAAGCGCGGTCAGTGCTGTACCAGCGGCGACAGACGTAAATCTCATGGCAATAAAAAATCCGATAAAGTGAAAAGCGAGTGCGACTCCAGCGAGCGCTGACCAGAGAACTCCCTGGCGATTCTCGGGTTTAAGCCACTCACGATTCTTGAGTGCGAATGGCATCATTAAGAACGCACCACCAAGGTTTCGCCAAAAAATGAGAGCCAAGATTGGCATGACGCTTAGGGCAATGACTGGCCCAGAAGTTCCAGTTCCAATAACTCCCAAAATAAGCAGC
>JACCED010254489.1_pt1 | contig 13983 bp, 11 predicted proteins | sample 7455021 | NCBI WGS metagenome assembly JACCED01 (sample SAMN15323456, study PRJNA562643) | freshwater metagenome | isolation source: river surface water | place: USA:Blue River Watershed | collected 2017-08-19 | reverse complement strand
TATCGATATAGAAAAATGTATTATTGAAAAACAAATTAATTTAATATTACCTATTCATGATTTTTATTTTATATATTCAAATGAAAATCTAAATAATATAAATATTCATAAGGAACCCAAAGTTATAAAAATAAATCATAATTTATTAAAAATAGCTAAGTATGTTATATTTCCATCACAATTTATGTTAGATAATTTTGTTAATATTATTGGTTATAATGATAATTATAAATTAATTTATCATAATGATAATTTAAATTATAATAATGAATTATATATACCAAAGATATTAGAATATAAAATTAATATAAGTATTATTACTAATATTAATCAAATTAAAGGTTATGATTATTATATAGAATTATGTAAAATAAATAAATATAAAAACTATACAATTTATTATTATTTATTTGGAAATATTATTAATAGAGATAATCTAAAAAAGAAACATATATATCATGAAGGAATATATAATGAAGATGATATTTATGAAAAAGTTAGTAATAAAAATATTCATGGTTTGATGTTTATTAATTCTTTACCTGAAACATATTGTTATGCTTTAACAAAAGGTATAAATATGAGATTACCTATTTTATATACAGATATGGGTGCAATTGGAGAGCGTTTAAATAATATTAATAATAGATTTCATATTTATAATGATATTAATTCATTTTATAATTTTATTGATTATATAATTATGAATGAAAATACTGGAATAAAAAATGAATTAGATTTAGATATTAAAATAAATAAATTTTATGTTGAATTATTTAATATATAGTATAGTATATGGTAGTTAGTATAAATAATATATTATCTAGTGAAGACATTGATTATTTATTAAATATGCCTGAAGTTTTAAATGCTAAAAATAATATAGATAATAATACGTTGGGTTCAATTTATTTTACAATTAATTTAACTGAATCTATTAAAAATACAATTTATCAAAAAATGGATTTAAATTTATCAAATATTGATAAAATCCCAATGCGTTGGATTAAAGGTGATACATTACCTCATATTGATAAAGGTATTAAATCTTTTGAAAATACTTATTTAATATATCTTACTGATTCATCTGGTGAATTAATTGTTGATAATGAAAGTTATCCGATTTCTCAAAATAATGCTTATATTTTTAATGAAGGTTTAGACCATAAAACTATCAATACTGGTCTTGAACCACGTTTATTATTAGGTCCAATGAGTGAACAAGCATTTGCAGTTGGTGGTGGAACTTTTATATCAGCTCCAGGTGGAACTAATGTTTATATTAGATTTATTGAAGGAGTTGGGTTGCAATACAAGTATGAGAATATAGATGAATGGTTTGGATTTAGCACACCAATTAGTGTTGAAAATACAGATACTGCTGCTGGATTTTTAAAATTAATATTTACAACAAATATTAGTTTATTTACACAGGGGTCTCATTTTATTTGCAACACTGATAAAATTCAATTTGGTTCAGAATCATTAAATAACGATGGAACTAGACCTATAATTGCAATTGACAGTACACTTGAATATCCAGGATTAATTCAAAATTTTAATGGAGATAATGGATATAATGATATTTATATATTTAATTTAGATGTTATAAATGTTGGTTCAACTCTAGCAGATTCTGCAGGTTGGATTGGTGGAATATCATTTGGAACTAATGCAACTAATAATTATATTATTAATTGTTGTTCTAATGGAAATATTTCAGAGTCTGGAGGTGGGATAGTTGGTGAGTTTGCAGCAGCAACTAATGGAACATTAACTATTATTGGTTGTTCTAGTAGTGGTTCTATGTCTTCACAAGCTGGTGGTATAGTTGGACATCAAGCTGGAAATAATGGTGGAACAATCAATATTAATTCTTGTTGGTCTACAGGTAGCATTAATAGCGATGGTGCTGGTGGGATAGTAGGTGCAAATTGTGAATCTGTTACAATAACAAACTGCTATTCAACTGGTGTTATTAGTGGTAATAATTCAGGTGGAATAATAGGTGCAAATGCTGGAATTGATTTAGCATCAATTACAAATTGTTATTCAACAGGAAATATTACAGGAGGTAATGCGGGAGGAATATGTGGTTCCGTTGCATCAGATTTAGGTATTCATACTGTATCAATTTCTAATTGTTATAGTACTGGAAATGTAACTGGTCTAGCAGGTGGTGGTATATGTGGTATACTTGTTACTATTGATTCTGGAACATTAAATATTACGATAAATAATTGTTATACTTCAGGAACAATTGATGGTATTACTGGATATATTATTGGAAATGTTAATGTTGTAAATGGCACAAACGCAGACCCACTTTATAATTTATCAAATAACTATTCAGAAGCTGGTTCAGGAGGTAGTCCTGGGAATTGGATAACATCTAATGCTAATAATGTATTAACTGGTTTTCCACTTACCGGGTATATTGGAACAGTTTGGTTTTCTACAACTGGTGGCACTGGACCATACGAATTAAAAAATATGGGTTATACTCCATATGATGTAACAAATATTTCAGGAACACCACCTAATTTAATTAGAACAGATACACTAACAGTTGCTAAAAGTGAAACATCTACTGCTGGTATTAAAGATGCATTTTATGCTATAATAAATATTGTTGAAGATTATAATGGTATAACAATCAATCCAGCAAATGGTGCTATTAGTACTACTACATCTACTGCTATTGGTACTTATACTATTTATGTTTATAATACTGGTAGTTATCATATTACTACATTAACATTAACAGTAGGTGATCTACCTTGTTTAACAGAGGATACTACAGTTCTTACACCTAATGGATATGTTAATATTAATACATTACATAAGGGAGATAATGTTATAACTAGTGATAATAGAATTGTTGAAATTGTTAAAATATATAAGAGTCGTGTAATTGCAAGTGATAAAACATATCCATGTATTATTCCTAAAAATAGTATAGCTCCTAATTATCCACCAGAAACATTCAAAATATCACAAGGTCATTTAATTAAATATAATTCTTCGAAGAATTATTGGATATATCCCAGATTATATTTTCCATTAGATAAATCAATTAAACTAATTAAATATTATCATATTAAATTAGAAAATTATATAACTGACCATTTAGTAATTAATAATGGTGTAGTTGTTGAATCACTTGGTAATCATCCATCTGATAATTATTGTAATGATAATCATTACAATGATTATAAGAAAGAAAGTCTTAGAAGATTAAGAAATAAATGTCCCAATATAAAAAAAATAAAAAATGAAGTAAAATTAATAAAATAATTATGATAAAAAAATATTAATTATAATATTATAATGAATACTGATATAAATAATTTATCAAAAAAATTTAATAATCTAAATATTGTTCCAATAAAGAAAAAAAATGATGATATAAATAAATTAATAATTTCTATGAATAAAATGAAAATTGGTAAAAAAAAACTAATTAAAAATAATTTAATTAAAAAAATTAATACAAGTTATGAATTATTTACATTATTAAATAAGAAATTATTTATGGATGAAATATTTGGTCCAGTTTTATTTAGACATTTTCAAAAACCTATGAAATTATTAAAAACAATACCTGAAGAATATAATTATGATGCAGATGATAGTATTGAAGAAATAGATGAATAAAAATTGATATTTATTTATATTATAACAAATAATATAAATAATTATGGATAATACAAGCCATGCTGATAATAATAAGTGTCAAATTTGCAAAAAAAATAATGAAAATAATGAATTTGTTTCAATGGTCCATAAATGGCGTGAATATGGCGGATATTCAGCTAATCTATACTCCCGATATTTTTGTTCTAAAGAATGTTTGAATATTTTTGAAAAAGATTTTCGATGCAATCATTGTCATATTGTAGTTTATCAAGATTCTGAATATATAAAAGGTCCTGATGGTCTAACTTATTGTAATGATGAATATCAAATTACAGTTGGCGATAAACCATGCTATAAATATAAATTTGATAATTAATTTATTTACGACCTTTTCTTGATGATTTACGTGATGATTTTTTAGAATTTCTTTTTGATGATTTGCGTGATGATCTTCTTGATGATCTTCTAGATGATCTTCTGGGTTTTATATCTTCATCATGATAAACTGTTGGTTTATAAACAATTGGTTGATAATATGGAGATACTTGTGGATTGTATGGATCATAAACAACTTGTGATCCAGGAGTATAAGGATAATAAGGATTATAATTAGCAGGTGGTACAACTGGAGTAGTTTTCTTTGGAGAAATTACTGGACCAGTTGGATTAAATACTGATGGATTAGAAACATTAGTTGATCTAATTAATACATTTTCTTGAACTGTTTCCATATAACCACTATCATATTTAACTTCATAATAATTATCAAATGCATTTGGTATAGAAGAATTTGCAATTTGTTTTAAATTTTTAATTGTGCCTGAATTATAATTTAATGTATTTTCAACTCTTTCACCTACTTTAAATAAAGGAAATGTAAAACTTTGACCATCAACAATATAACCACCTTTTTGATTTTTTAATTGTTTTTTAAGTTCAAAATATTTTAGTTTATATTCTAAATATTTATTCTTATAGTCCATTATATATATTATTTAAGAAATTAAAATTACTAAAATAATTGTTCTAACATATATTCAGCAAATTCTGGCTTTGTTTCACTTTAGTTTTATATGATTAGAAAAATTGATGTTTATTTATTCTGTAATAATATTTATATATTATAATGTCTTCTAATGAAACAAATGTTAATAATGAACAAGTAAGTATTGAAGAAGTTGATGATTTTCCAGTTAGTCAAGTTCCCTATGATAATAATAATCAATCTCAACATGGATTTGGTGTAGGTGCTACTACTCATGCAAATTCATTTGCTTTTGGTAATCCAGGTGCAGTGTCCGAACGCACTCGTCTTTCATCAAGTGTTGCTACTACTAATATGGCTGCTTTAAATGCTTTTGGTGGTATTGGTGGGACAGGTGCTACTGGTGTTGGTGGTACTAATGGTGCTCTTCCATCGACTGGCACATTCATTGGTCTTGGTGGTCTTGGAGGTCTACGACCAGCTACAACTGGTGCTGTTTCTAGTGCTGGTTTGCAAGCAGGTATGGGATTTGGTTTTTGTGGTGGTCCTCCTAGACCAGTTGAACGTCATCCTGAAACAGGACAACCGATTAATAATCCTCCACGTAGTGCATGTGGTGGAATTCAACCTCATGTGTCTCAAGTATTTGGTAATCCATTAGTTGGAAATGATAAAAAGAAAAATATCGAAAATCTCTATTCTAAATTGGCTCAAACTCGAGCCAAAATTGCAGAACTTAATAAATTTATTGATGAAATTTATGAAATTCTTCCTAAAATTCAATAAATGAAATTATTTTTTATATCCAATTTATTAAATGAAAATAAATATTTGTTTGGTTCTTTAGGATATAATATACTATCCAAATATATAACATCTGGAATTAAATTATATGGTTCTAATAAATAATTAATATCAAAATAGTCACCAGTATTAATATTTATATTACCTCCGCATGATAAATAACCACCTAATAAATATATCTTGGAATTTGATTTTTTAATATTATTTAATGCACTAAATATATTAGTTTCGGATAAATGTTGTAAGGTATCTCTACATAAAAATAAATCTGCTTGTGGAAAATTAATATTTAATAAGTTACCATTATTAATATAAACTTTATGATAATCATTAAAACTTAACATATTTTCTTTTGCATTATTAATTGCTTCATCTGCTATATCATAACCATAATATGTTATTTTTATATTATTTTCTTTTAATTTTTGTAATAAATTTTTAGTCCATACACATGAACCACATGGAGCATCTATTACTGTTTTTATATTATTTTCTTTAATAATTTTAAATAAAATATCTACAGTATTATAAGTTACTGATATTTCAGAACCTGGTCCACTACCACCCCCTTCTTCTCCCCAAGTTTTATTTTTATAAATATCATCAAATGTTTTTTTTATATTATTATTTTGAAATTGTTCATTTTTATTAGTGTATATATATAATATTACTAAACTTAAAACAATTATAATTGAAATAATTATTAAATTATTCATATATATATATATATATATTATTAATTATAATCCAAAATAATACCATTACTTGTATCAACCCATCCATTAACAACTATTTCATTTCTATCAATTTTATCATGACATTTACTACATAAAATAACTAAATTATACTTTGCATGTCTTTTAATATGAGGTTTATCTTTAACCTTTACTTCATCGCAATCTTTTTGAAAGTTAATATGATGACTTTCTAAATGATTTTTACCATGACATAAATGGCATTCAAACATTAATAAATCTTTATTATAATTACTTTGTTTAATATGATAATTATCATATTCATTTTCTAATTCTTTAGTTCTATTATTAAAATCATCATTTCTCATTAAATATTTTGCAACCATTACTCCATAATATTTATCTCCTTGACCTTCTTTTAATTCTCTTGAATAAATCAACATATCTTTTATTTCATCATAAATAACACTAATATGCATTGTTTTAATTCCCTTAATAGATTTAACTGATGGTAATTCAGCAATACTATGGAGATGTGTTGCAGTAATAAAACTAGTATTACTTTTTTCTAATGTTTCTAACATATAAGCAACAATTATATTAGCACTTTTTTCTTCAGTTGAATGACATATTTCATCAGCAATTACCAATGTATTATTATTATTTCTTTTTAAAATAGCCATTAATTCAATCATTTCACTCATAAAAGAACTCATACCTCTGAAAATATTATCATTACCCATTATTCTTGTAAATAAATTTTTATATGGACTATAAATAAATTCTTTAGCTGGAACAAAATATCCAATTTGTGCCATAATAATAGCTATTCCAATACTTTTCATTAAAGTTGATTTACCAGATGAATTAATTCCATATAATAATATACCAGTCATATCATTTAATCCATTCTTACCTAAACTAATATTATGTGGATGATAAGCAGTATCAGTATTAATTACTTCGACAATTGGATGTCTTAATTCTTTAGCGTCAAAATAACTTTGTTTTTCTTCAACAATAGTAGGCTTATTATATCCTAAATTATAAGCACCAATTGCACCACTGTTAAGAAAATCTAACATTTTTATTATATTAGATGCACTAATTATAGTATCTTTATAATTATCAATAATAATATTTACTTCTTTATAAAATGCTTCTTTTATTTCATTTGCTAATTTTGATTTTAATTCAACAACTTTATTTGAATATTCAGTTATATTCTTACAAGTAATTTTAGTATTATTATTAGCAGGTAAATCCTTAAACTCCAAATCACTTACATTAATTTCAATTCCACCAACATTAAATTTATTCATTTTGGCTAATTTATCCTGTAAAATTTTACATCTTCTTTTAGTAATTAACATATAATGACCATCTCTATCATTGTTTTTTAAAGTAATAGCATTACTATCCTTCTTAATAACCTTACTATTCTGTTCTTCAATAAACTTCTCTAATATATTAACTAAATTATCCATAAAATTTGTGCAAATATCAATATCATTCATCAAATTATTTAAATTTGTATATTTATCATTAATAATAAAATTCTTCTTTTCTTCTTTATAATTAGCAAATGATAAACCAGACATATATTCTAAATCAAATGTGTCCTTAATATACGTATTAATCTCTTTTAATTTATCACTAATTTCTTTATCAATACCTAAATTCTTTTTAATAATTTTTCTATCCTCATCTTTAATTCCTCTCATAATTTTAAAAACTTTATTAATCTGTTCAATACTATTAAATAGATGAACTAATTCAAATGGATAAACTTTATTTAATTCCATCTTACGGATAATTTTAGGTAAATCATAAATATTATGCATTTCCATTGAAATTTTAGTATACAATTTATCAACCATTAGAATATCAATAATTTGATATCTTTCATTTAATTTAATAGGATTAATTAATGGATTACATAATTGATCAATTAAAAATCTTTTACCCATTGGAGTATGACAATAACAAATAATATCATATAATGTTTTTGGTTTATCTACTGAATTATTATGACCTGTTGTTGATAATATATCTAATTGATCTAATGCTTTGTTACCCAAAAATAATACATTATTATTATCAAAATATGATGGTTCTGTTAGTTTTTTTAAAAGAATTGGTTGATGATTTTTAGTAAATTCTAATAATCCAACCAAAGATAATCTTGCATAATTATAAGCATATAAATTAATACTATCTAAGTTATTATTAAAAATTTCCTCAATAAATTCAGTTTGATATTTAGCATTAAGTACTGATTGTGGATTAGTTAATTTATATGTTGTCATTCCTTCTTTTATTCCAATATATTTAATAATATCATCTGATGTCATCCTATTAATAGTATTAACATTAATAATCCCATTTGAAAAATGATAAATTGTTTCAGTTGGAGGATATTTTTCCAAAAATCTGATAGCATTATCTAATGCTAACATTGTATCATAATTAGTTGAAACTGTTTCATAACAACAACCTTGTCCTGATGCCATATCATAAGCAGTTATACCAATGCATAAGATTGGATTTGATGTCTTTAATTTTAAAGCATCAAATACAATACATACCAGATATTTATTAATATTATTAATATTATTAGTATTTAGTAAAGTAGATGGAGAAAAAATTCCAACAACTTCTCTTTTAGGATTAGGTGGTTCAGTTGTTTGGTCTATTCTAATAATAGTATAACCCAAACTAACAATACGTTCTACCATATCCTCTACAATATAAGATGGGAAACCCATCATACGAGGATTGGAAGTGCTTAATGGTTTGCTTTTATTTTTTTGTGTAACAGTCATATTAATTCTCTCACCTAAATAAAATAAATCTGGTCCATCATTATCTGTATTATAAGCCTCATGAAAACTTCCAACTTGCATTAAAATAAGTGTTGATTTACCAAATATTTTTGTGTAATGAGTATGAATATCAAAATAATCTTTAACAAAAATTTCTTTATCATAATTGCTTTGCATATTATAATTAAATGAATATTTGTTTTTAAATAAAATAAGATGAGACAATATAACAATCAAAAACAAAAAACCTTTTTGGAAAAATCAACATCGCTGATACTCACCTTCTCATAAGGGACATCATCCATCTTAACATCAGAGTCGTGGTGCCAATGAAAATAACGGCAGAATTGATGATTGATAAACGAGCCATCTCGACTAATGGCAATGACGTAGAGGTTCCAACAAGTCTCAAGGGGTCCGTTTTTGTCAAACTCTCCTTCTGTTTTCTTCTCGCCAACAAAGAAGAGTTTCTCATGGTCGAACAAAACACTCCGGACATGCTCTAATGTTTTCTTGCCTTGTTCGCTCAATTCAGATGGGTCGATGTTGTAGACGACATTTTCATCATTATCAAAACCCTCAAGAAGGTCAATATCAGCGTTGTAATTACGATTGATAAATTTAATATCATAAATATTAGTGTTATTTTCGGTAGAGGGAACTTGAGCCATACCAAAAGACCCTCAATTTATAGGGCATAATAATATAAAATAATTTCAATTTTTCTAATAATATATCAACCGAAGGTTGATATATTATTAGAAAGTTAATCCGTTAATTATGAAAAATTTTAAATTTTTCATAATTACGCATCAATTTTTCTATGGGGTTTAATATTCATAGAATATTAAACCCAATACTAATTGCTATCTGTGTTGACGTTAATTTTAGACAGTCAACATAATTACGCATCAATTTTTATTTATACAAAGTTAAATTAATTTTAGACAGTCAACATAATTTCAATAACTATTAATATATCAAAGATTAATAGAGTTGTTCTGTTAATTGTTTTAATTCGTATAGTAAATTATCTAATTTAATAGATTGTTTCTCAGTTCGTAGATTAATTGGAATAGAATCCCGTATTTTAATTTGTTCATTAATATTTATAATTTTAGCCAATATATCCAAATTATCATTATTATTTATAATGCGTGTATCTAATAAATTTTCCATTATTATTATATTATTATTATAAATAAAAAAATTTTCAATATTTTTTATTATCTCTATATAATATTATAATGACAATTCCAATAGATACAATATCATCAGAGATTGATTTTACCACTGATACATCTGAGGAAGATCCACATATAATAGATAATAATAGTGTTAATTCAGAAATGAAACAAATATATAGAAGAATTTCCAAACATAAAATAGTTAATAATAAATATGATGATTCATCAGAATCAGTTAAAAAATATATGGATGAAATGAGTTTCGAATCATTAAATTTAAAACTATCAACTGCTTTTTATACAAAAGAAAAATTAAATGATATGAAATTTTCAGATATATATAATATTTTTATGTTATCAACTTATGTTATTTTTGTAGACAATAAAAAATTAATAAAAAATAATAAATATTGTTTTAAATCTAGGGTCCATTTAATTGATACTGAATTTCCAGGATGTACTTTTCTTCCTTTTGAAGCGAAAAATATGATTAAAACAAATTTAAATAAATTAAATAATAGTGTATTTAATTCTGAATTAAATGGAACAACCTTATATATGAATAATGATAATTTATGTTATGGAATTATGTTTAATGAAGGAGAAATAATTAAAAATTGTTTATATAAAAAAATGGAAATTACTGATACAATTATGTTTATACCTATAGAAATTTACAATTTAAAGCAAACTGAATATAAATTAAGAGGTTTCTGTCAGATTGTTGAAGAATTAGGAGCAAAAGAAATAGAAATAATATTTAAAAATTCTGATAATAAAATAATTAATAAGGAATATAGAGCAAGTATTGGCGATGATATTGAATTAATAGCAGGTAATCTAGGTTTAACAACAACTAATAAGAATGAAGAAAATACAAATTATTGTTATAATTTAACATATCCAAATAATAGCACAATTTTATTAAATGAAAAAATGATTAAAAATAAAATAAAAAAAAAGAAATTTATAGTCAGTAATACTATATTTAAATCATCATTAGAATTACAATATTTAGTTCATTCAAGATGTCGTCATTTAATAGATAAATATAGCACAGTATTTACATTTGATAATAATAATATTATTGATAAGAGTATGTATTTTAAATTGAAATCACATGGAATAGAAATTGGTTCAAGTATTAAAACATCAAATGCTTATAAATCTAATATTAATATTATTACTAATGTTAGCTTTGTAAATTTAGAACAATGTAAAAATTTAATAAATGGAATGAATGTTAGTCTAGATGAAGTAGGTTTTAATCATATTATTGAAACAATTAAATATGAAGAAAATAAATTTGAAACTATTGGAATATATAAAATAATGAATTTTATAAATATTTATATTCATCATGTTTATAAATATACAAATCCAAAACACTATGATGATATTCATAAAATTATGAATAAAATAAAGAAAGAAATAACGATGGAAGAATATGCATCATTATTATGTAATTATTTTAATATAAATTCTCAATGGATACATTTTACTAATTTTATAGATTTATTAAGTAGGAAAACATATAGTTATGATAAACTTGGCTATATAATAATGACTTTACAAAACACTAATAATAATGATAAACAAAGTGTTATGAATAATATAATTAAATTTATTCAACAAATATGTTTTAAAAATAATATGGAAGATAAATTTTGGAAAATGTTGCAACCGAATAATAATTCATTAAAAAATGATCTAGAAAATAAATTATTAAATGAATATGATTTTATTAATAATACTAGTTGGTATAATATGAATAAACTAATACATTGTATTAAAAATTATAATACAGTTTTTAATAATAATAATGATGAAAAATTGCAACAACTAATTACTAATATGGAGATGGGTTATAAATATTGGGAATATTATACAAATATTATGCCATTTATAACTCAATATACAAAGAATTTATATTATAATACCAATGATGAATTATATTTATCGCCTATCTTTGAAAAAAGTTTAAATATAGATAGTTTTTTGGTATCAAAAATAAATAATATATGTGATTTAAAACAATTTATTGAGAAAAAAATAAATAGATTAAGAGATGCTATTAATATTAAAAATACTATAACATTTCCAATAAATATATCAGATTTGTCTTTATTTTGTAAAACTATAGAACAAAATAATTATATTAATAAAAAATTACAATATATTATTAAAACAAAAAATGAATATAATATTAAAAAATTATTAAATATTAATGATAATAATATAATTACAGAACAAATTGCAATGGAATTAATAACAAAATTATTTACCTATAATGAAAAATTAGATATAAAAACATTACCAAAAAATTATATAGGTTATGATTTATTATTAGATAATTATAATAGTGGAATTCAAGAAGAAGAATTTAAAAAATCAATAATTCCTTATTTATGTTCCCATTATAAATTATTAGAGGTAAATTATATAAAACAAAATTTAACTATAAATGATTTTAATATATTTGGAACATCTTATTATGAAATAATTCAATTTATAAATAAGATGTTAGAAGAAAGTGATTTATAATAGCTCTACTTGCATAAGAATAGGTTATCATTTGCAAATAATTATGGTAGTTTAAAAATATTAATTATATAAAAATAATTATATAAATTATGAATAATATTATTGGAATTATTGGATTAGGTTTTGTAGGTAATGCAATATATAAAAGTTTTAAAGAAAAAGGTATTAATGTGGTTGGATATGATATTAAAGATGTATCTAAAAAATATAATAGTTTTGAAGAATGTTTAGTATCAGATATTTTATTTTTATGTTTACCTACTCAATTTGATGAAATTACTAAATCTTATGATAAATCAATAATATTAGATGTATTAAATAACTTGAATAATAATAAGTATGATGGTTTAGTTGTTATTAAGAGCACAGTTGAACCATTAACAACTGATAATTTACAAGAAAAGTTTCCAGAATTAAAATTATTTCATAATCCAGAATTTTTATCAGCAGTTACAGCATATGAAGATTTCCATAATCAGTCTCATATTGTATTAGGTAAAAGTTTTAAATCATCGGACCAAGATTTAAAAGAATTAGAAAAATTTTATCATAATTATTATCCAGATGCAAATATATCATTATGTTCTTCAACAGAATCAGAATCAATGAAGATATATTTAAATTGTTTTTATTCTATTAAAATCCAATTTTTTAATGAATTATATTTATTATGTGATAAAACTAAAATAAATTATAATAATGTTTTGGATTTAATGTTAAAAAATAACTGGATAAATCCAATGCATACTAAAGTTCCAGGAAATGATGGGAAATTAAGTTATGGAGGATATTGTTTTCCTAAAGATACAAATGCCTTATTACAATTTATGAAAAGTATGGATAGTCCTCATCAAGTATTAGAAGCATCAATTAATGAAAGAAATATAATGAGAGATGATAATTTAAATATAAAACTTTCTAATTAAATCAATAATATAATCCATTTCTTCAATAGTTATTTCACCGTAGCATGGTAAATTAAAAACTCTATTACAAATATCATTTGTTATTGTTAAATCATGATGACGTGAAATATTTTGAAAACATTTTTGAGTATGAAGTGGAGTTGGATAAAAGATTGCTAAATTAACTCCATTACTTATCATATATTCAACTATTTTATCTCTAATTATGTTATTTTCAGCTAAGATTGAAAACTGAGCCCATGCACTAATATTATCGTTCAATTTATTGTCCGATTTATCGTTCAATTTATTGTCCGATTTATCGTTCAATTTATTGTCGGATTTATTTTCTGATTTATATTCAGATTGAATTACTTTTGGTAAAGTAATATTTGGAAT